>WSSedB1CaDRAFT_10000505_pt1 | contig 16961 bp, 16 predicted proteins | sample WetSurSB1Cattail_FD_9460 | JGI IMG/M metagenome (IMG submission 9460)
AACAGGGAGCGGAACCTGAAATAATTCCGCGTGCGACTCTCGCCTATTCTGGCGAGCCGGAGCATAGCGTAATTATTTCAGGTGGGAGCGGACTGTTTTTCTGTAAAAAGGCAGTTTACTCAGTTTTTTTTTCAAGTCTGCAAGACATGTATAATAAACGTACGTTTATTACTGCATACGCCTGTGAAGTTCGTACAGCAAAACGCCGGCGGCTACGGATACGTTCAGACTGTCGATTCTGCCGCAGGTTGGAATCGAAACAACTGCATCGCACTGTTCGGAAAGCAGCCGGGATATCCCCGTACCTTCGCTTCCCATCACGATAACAGATTTTGAAGCAAAATCAATTTCATCCGCATGGGTACCGCCTGCATCCGCACCGTACACCCAGAATCCTGCATCTTTCAGCTGCTGCACGGCACGCACAAGATTCGGCACGACGGCGACTGGAACCCACGCACTCGCGCCTGCGCTCGAACGGGCGATTACTTCGTCACCTGCAACATCATTGGCGCCGCGGCTTTCAGGAAGCACGACAAGCGCCGCCCCGAACTGATCGCAGCTGCGGATTATTGCCCCCACATTGTGCGGGTCGGTGACAGAGTCAAGCACAAGTACCGTAAGGCGTGAAACCTCAGACCGGGCTCCATCAGTATCAGATGAAACAGCTGAACACGCGGCTATCCATTGATCAAAATCAACGATATTTTTTGCAGTTCCTTTTTCGTTTTCCACACACAGCACAATGCCGCGGTGGTCACGTGCAGTCACCGGAAGAGGCACAACCAGAGTATCAAGTGTCCGGCTGTCAGTTTCCGAGCACGGGATACCCGCTTCTTCAGCGAGCAAGAGGATTTTCTTTACACGAGGGCCTGGTTTACAATACCTGATATGCATGCCGGCGGCAGAGTTTTCCTCTTTTGCCCGCAGCACACGTTCTTCCACAGCATGAAAACCAGTTATAATTTTTTCCATAAATTTAAAACAAAAAAAGCAATTCTATATACCTTTACCACAACAGTACTTATATTTTTTGCCGCTGCCGCAGGGGCAGGGATCGTTGCGGCCTACTTTTTTGCCGTCGCGTTTTACGGTCGTCGTTTTGAGCGAACCTGTTGTGTACTTCCAGTCGCCGTCTACTTTTTTAAAAGCTGCCGTCTCGTGATGAACATCGCGCATTCCGTGAAGCGTATAATCAGCTTCAAATTCGACAACGCCCTCTTCGTCGCTTTCCAATCCCTTTTCCGTATGCAGAACTCTCAGCCCGTGCCATGTAGACTGATTGCTCCAGTCTTCCGTGGCCTTACGGTCGATGTCTGCAATACCATCGCCTTCTTCACATGTATTGATAATAAAGTCTATAGCGTGCTCAACATAAGCAGTATAACGTGCGCGCATCAGAACTTCGGCCGTCAGAGCCTTTTCTGTTCCATTAATAATCGGTTCGCAGCATTCGCCGTATTTTTTCCCTGAACCGCACGGGCAAAGATCATTTTTGTCGTTATTCATACATATGAGTATACCATATTTCCTCAATCTCAAGCAATGAGACACATATTGCAGCTGAATTGAGGAGCCAGAATTTTTTTACGTGTCAAATCCGGATTTGTATGATATAATAGTTGGAATATGATGATTTTGGTTGAAGGCAGTACATTTCAAATGGGTTCTGCAACAGGTATGGCTGATGAACGTCCAGTGCATACGGTCACTCTGGATAGTTTTTATATGGCTGAACATGAAGTTACTCAGTCTGAATGGAAAAAAATCATGGGAAACAATCCATCATATTTTTCCGACAACCCGTTCAACGGTGAAACGCAGTCAAGACGTCCTGTTGAACACATAAGTCATTATGATGTATATGTCTACTGCAACAGGCGCAGCATGGCGGAAAACCTTACACCATGTTATTTAATCGGTGGAATTGACAATCCTGACAAATGGGGAAAAATACCCGAAGAGCAGAACAGTATGTGGGATAATGTTGAATGCCGCTGGGATGTAAACGGATACAGGCTGCCGACTGAAGCGGAATGGGAATATGCCGCACGCGGCGGTGCACATGACGGCCAGAAAAAAGTATTAAAAGATTCCGACGAAAATCACTCATGGAACAAAAACAACAGTGAGTGCATGACTCATTCCGTCTGTATAAAAGTACCTTCCGTTCTCGGTTTTTACGATTTGTTCGGCAATGTATGGGAATGGTGCTGGGACTGGTATGACTGCTATAAATCCGGAGCATCCGTAAATCCTCACGGAGCTGTACGCACCATCGAAAACACCGACCGCATGGGGCGCGGAGGTGCATGGAATGCAGAACCGTCAGACTGTTCTCCCTTCTTCAGAAACTGCGGGAGTCCTGCCTCCCGTTATAATTTTATCGGAATGAGAGTCGTCCGAAGTAAAAAATGATGACACTACTTATAAAACAACTCACTCCTTCTCTTGCGGACGACTTCCTGTCGTATTTTGACACAGATGCTTTCAGTGACCACCCGGAATGGGCAGGATGTTACTGCCTTGAAAGTCATCTTCGCGATGATGCAGAAAAAATTCTTGACACCAGGGGACGCCATTCGCGCAGGCAGCGGGCGGACGAGCTTATCAGGACCGGTATGATGAACGGCTATCTCGCATATGACAATGGGAAAGTCGTCGGCTGGTGCAACACCGATGACAAACGCTGTTACTGCCGCATAGCAGACAATGAGAAATATACAACAGACGGAAGGGTAAAAGCTGTATATTGTTTTGATATTGCACCGCAGTACAGAGGCAGAGGAATTGCGCTCAAACTTCTTGAACGAGCCTGCGCAGATGCCGTATCAGAGGGATACGAATTTATAGAAGGATATGTGTCTAAGGATATGACCGGCATATATCAGCATCACGGACCGGAAGCTCTTTATGCGAAGAGCGGATTTTCCCGATACCGTGAAACAAAAAATATCGTCATAATGCGCAAAACGCTGCCGCAGAAAAAGCAGCTGGTATATAAAAATATAAAGGGCATTTTTTTTGACCTGGGATGGACACTGGAATTTCCCCGCAACGGGGACTGGATGCTTACGTCTTTTTTCTGTCAGTCATGCAATCAGACAGCGCTTTCCGGAGTCTCTCCGCTTGAACTGAAAGCGGCCCTTTCAGAAGGATTTGATTATCTGTCAAAGAACCACAAAGTCAGTTCAGAGGAAGAAGAGGAAAAACAGTTTGTTAATTATTACGAAATAATCGGAAAGGTACTGCCATCGCTAGGCATTACGCACAAGACAGCAGCCGGTATTGCCCATGACAGAACGTACAACATGCATAATTACGAGCTTTTTGAAGGAACGAGAGAAACTCTTGAAAAATTAAAACAGAAGGGCTTCAAGCTTGGAATAATTTCCGACACATGGCCGTCCGTAAGGACACAGCTTGCATATTTCGACATCATGCAGTATTTTGACTGCGCCACATTCAGCTGCGACCTTGGTGTATTTAAACCAAATCCTGCTATGTATAAAGACGCGCTTGGCAAGATGGAACTGCCGGCGGAACAGACAGTCTTTGTTGACGATATGCCGTACATCCTTGAAGGCGCACAGAAACTCGGCATAAAACCGATACAATCAGTTCAGGAGCCGGGAAAGCGCCCTGATTCACGCTTTCCCTTTATTATCAGACCGGAAGATATTCCGGAGATTATCTGCTGATTGCATCAAGAATAAGCTGTGCACACTTATCCATGCCGATACTGTCGCTTTTTAAACACATATCATAATTCGCAACATCACCCCATGTCCGGTCTGTATTATATTTATAATACAGTCTGCGCCGTTTATCTCTGTCCTCAAGAAATTTGCTTATATTCTTTGTTTCGATTTTATACCCTTCCGTTGCGCGCTGAATACGGAAATCCATACCGGCATAGATAAACACGTTAAAGCAGTCTTTCCGTTCACGCAGCACATAATCGGCGCAACGCCCGACAATAACACATGGTTCTTTATCTGCAAGTTCTTTAATAATATTGTACTGGATGACATACAGCTTGTCGAAAACTGACTGACCCGACGAAAATCCGCCGAATTCCGACGGTACACTGTATACAAGATTCTGTCCGGATGTGGCATATTCTCCGCGTTCTTCAATAAATTCTTTAGCCAGTCCGCTTTTTTCCGCAATTTTTTCTATCAAATCCCTGTCATAATATTTCCAGCCAAGCTTCTCTGCGACATTCTGAGCAATTATGCGTCCGCCGCTTCCGAATTGTCTGCTCACTGTAATAATTTTTGTAGTCATGTTTTCCTCCTGTAAAAGGTCAAGCTGAACTCGCGCGACTGAAACACACTGATTAAATCTCAATGATTTAATCAGTATTTTCCTTACTATTGATGCAAACCGTTAATACACCGGTTTCTTATAACAGTATATACCTTTTTTGACTTCCACGCATCTACTCATCTGTAACGGGGCATTATCTTTGACTTTTGCGTGGGACTCATATATAGTAGTAGTTATATGGCAAAGACATTCGACGATAAAAAAATCATTTACACTATGGATGACGTGAGCCGCGCATACGGTACGAAAGTCGTTCTTAAAGACATCAGTATCTCGTATTATTACGGCGCAAAAATAGGCGTCATCGGTCCGAACGGTTCGGGAAAATCAAGCCTTTTTAAAATTCTTGCAGGCATTGATACTGATTTTACAGGAGAAACAAAACTGGCTCCGGGATATACAATCGGGTACCTTGAACAGGAACCTCAGCTTGCTCCCGGGAAAACAGTAAAGGAAATCGTAAGCGAAGGCGTAAAACAGATAACAGACATGCTCGCCGAATTCGACAAAGTAAACGAAGCATTCGGCGATCCTGATGCGGATTTCGACAAGCTCGGCGCACGCCAGGCTGAACTGCAGGAAAAACTCGACGTAATGGACGCATGGAATCTGGACAACAACCTTGAGCTCGCAATGGACGCACTCCGCTGCCCGCCTGCAGATCAGATTGTAGACGTACTGAGCGGCGGAGAACGCCGCCGCGTCGCACTCTGCAGGCTGCTGCTCGAACAGCCTGACATTCTGCTGCTTGACGAACCGACAAACCATCTTGACGCGGAAACAGTTGCGTGGCTGGAAAAGCACCTTAACGACTATCCGGGAACGGTTATTGCAATCACGCACGACCGCTACTTTCTTGACGATGTTGCCGGCTGGATACTCGAACTTGACCGCGGCGAAGGATATCCATTTAAAGGAAACTATTCAAGCTGGCTTGAACAGAAGGAAAAGAGGCTTGAGCAGGAAGAAAAAGGCGAAAGCGAACGCCGGAAAGAAATGCAGCGTGAGCTTGAGTGGATACACATGGGAGCTAAAGGGCGTCAGGCAAAACATAAAGAACATATCACGCGCTACAACGAACTTCTTGCTCAGGAAGGTAAGACACAATTTAAGGATACTCAGATTTCCATTCCTGCCGGCCCACGGCTCGGAGGTGTTGTTATAGAAGCGCACGACATTACCAAAGCGTTCGGAGACAAGCTGCTCTTTGAAAATTTGAACTTCCAAGTTCCGGCAGGAGCTGTCGTCGGTATAGTCGGCCCTAACGGCGCAGGTAAGACGACACTTTTCAAGCTGATTGCAGACGCTGCAGGCCAGACCGTCGACCGCCTCGACGGAAAGGACGGCGGAGAAAAGCCGGACAGCGGATTTATTAAAGTCGGTTCCACGGTAAAGCTTGTATACGTAGACCAGATGCGTTCAAAACTCGACATGAACAAAACAGTTTTTGAACAGCTGGGCGGCGGACAGGATTTAATAAAACTCGGCGCCGTGGATGAAAAAGGCCGCGCGCTTGAAGGCGGCGTACGTGAGGTAAACGCGCACGCATACTGTTCGTGGTTCAACTTCAACGGAGCCGACCAGAACAAAAAAATCAGCGTGCTGTCGGGCGGCGAAAAAAACAGGCTGAACCTGGGTATGATGCTCAAGGAAGCAGGAAACGTACTCATGCTCGACGAACCGACAAACGATCTCGACGTCCAGACAGTACGCGCACTTGAAGAAGCTCTGGAAGACTTTGCCGGCTGTGCGCTTGTCGTAAGCCACGACCGCTGGTTCCTTGACCGTATCTGCACGCATATCCTCGCGTTTGAAAACAACAGCGAAGTACGCTGGTTCGAAGGCAACTGGTCAGAATATGCCGAGTGGAAAAAAGAACAGTTCGGCGAGGAAGCCGGAGTTCCAAAACGCACCACGTACAGAAAACTTACAAGATAAAGCAAAAACAAATATACAAAGGGGCTGTTCGTTCTCACGAGCAGCCCCTTTGTTATTAATAATTTTGGTGGTTACATTGCAGACACAATGGAGGAAATCTCTTTCCCGAGCGTTTCCAAATCATCTCTGATATGAATTTTCTGCGGACATTTCGTCTCGCACGCCCCGCACTTTCTGCAGAGTTCTGCATTCGCTTTGTCAGATGTCATCATCTTCCAGTCATATGAAACACTGTTTTTGTTCCCGTACATTCCCCAGTCGTTCCAGACTTTGAAATTACGAGGAATGTCTACACCGTACGGGCACGGCATACAGTAACGGCATGCCGTACAGCCGTTGCGGATGCGGGTCTTAATCGCTTTACGGACGGAAACAACCGCAGCTTCTTCCTGCGCATCAAGGGGAACAAATGGTGAAAATGTTGCAAGGTTATCTCTGAGCTGCCCTTCGGTCGACATACCGCTCAGGACGACTTTTACGCCGCCTTTTCCCGCTGCAAAACGAAGCGCCCATGACGCAGGCGTTGAGGCAGAATGAATTGCCGTAAACGGACTGACAATTTCCGGAGGCAGATTGGCAAGCGAACCGCCTTTTACCGGCTCCATGATAATAAGCGGGATGCCGTTCTGTTCCGCAAGACTGCGGCCCCGTTCCCCCGCCTGTTCTTCAGTATCCATATAATTGTACTGTATCTGGCAGAAATCCCATTTTCTGTATTTCACTATCAGCTCGAATGTATCATATCCGTCGTGGAACGAAAAACCAAGATGTCTGATTCTACCCGCTTTCTGTTCCTCAAGAAGATAGTCGACAACGCCGAGTTTTACCATTTTTTCAAATCTGCCCCTATCAAGGGCATGCAGCAGATAAAAATCAGCATATTTCAGCTGAAGACGGCCAAGCTGCTTCTGAAAGAGCGTATGGGCATCTTCAAGTGAATTTACCTCCCACACAGGAAGTTTTGTGGCGACAAAAAAAGATTCCCGGGGCAGCTTTGAAAGATATGCACCCACGAACGGTTCACTTTCTCCATTGTGGTACGGATACGCCGTATCGAAGTAGTTCACTCCTGCTTTGCGCGCTGCATCAAGCATAGCTTCCGCAGCCGGTTTATTAATATGACCATCGGCAGTCTGAGGGAATCTCATACAGCCGAAACCAAGAACAGATACTCTGTCTCCGCAAAAATTTCTGTATTCCATACAAAAAGTATGAAAGATTATTACCAGCCTGTCAACTTTTTTGACCTGTAAGTTTAAAAAATAATGCCGCAGCACAAGGCTCCGGCATATCATACCGCCGGCAGAATGCACCTTTACATTCTCTTGCCTGCATCAAGCGCAAGTTCAGAGCGTTCACATTCTTCCGAAAACATCGTAATCTGGGCGCAGAGCGGGCTGCCCTTCATGCGGTCGGCAGCATAACTGAGTCCGTTCGAACGTTCGTCAAGCAGCGTATTGTCAATCTGTGCCGGATCTCCGACAAGGATAACTTTTGTCCCTTCGCCAACCCGGGTAATAATTCCCTTTACCTGACGGGGTGTCAGATTCTGCGCTTCGTCGATAATAAGCCACGAACCTGTTATTGAACGGCCCCTCATGAAATTCATTGCCTGTGCTTCTATCATTCCGCCGTCAAACAGATAACTGATGGACGTCTGAATATCTTCCGTTGTCTGCGATTTCTTATGTGCAATCTGGCAGCCGAACAGTATTTCAAGGTTGTCAAGGATGGGGCGCATAAGCGGAGATATTTTTTCCTTTTCCGAACCGGGAAGAAATCCGATATCTTCGTCGAACTGTGCGTTGGGACGACAGACAAGTATTTTCCGGTACTCTTCCCCGTTATGGTCGACTATTTTATCAAGCCCGACCGCAAGGCTGTAAAATGTCTTTGCCGTTCCTGCAGGGCCTTTTATAATGACGAGTGGAATTTTTGCAGCAGGGAGAAGGAGCGCTTCCTGAATAAATTTCTGTCCGACGTTCTTGGGCCTTACGCCGAACGGATTCCTTTTTTCATATTTCAAAGGAATTATGTTATTCCCGGATTTTCTGCCGAGCAGCGACGTTTTCCGGTCCACATCAGAATGAATTATGAAAAATTCGTTTTCGACTGAATCGACAGGAACGGGACTGCCCTGCTCATTAACCGTATACACCTTATCTGCCGGAATCCCGTCTTTCCTGAAACCGGCAAGCAGATTTTCCGGCGCATATACTTCCTGCCTTCCCGCATATGACTCGGTATCTGTCGGAACCTGGTCGGTCGTAAAATCTTCAACAGGGATACCCATAATCTGAGCCTTGATTCTGACAACCATATCTTTTGTAACAAGAATGACTTTTTCATTCTTGTCCATAAGTCCCTTGCAGACTTTGAGAATCCTGTTGTCAGGGCTTGACGGATTGAACCCGGCCGGTAAATCAACATCAATATGATTGATTTCAATTTTCAGCTCTCCGCCCCAGGGCAGCTTTACGCCTTCAAGCAGGTTACCCTCGGTTCTGAACTGTTCAAGAAACCGTATTGCCTGCCGGGCGTTCCGGCCTTTTTCGCCTTCTGCTTTTTTAATCCCGTCAAGTTCTTCAATTACCGCAAGAGGTAGAATAATACGATTGTCTTCAAATGATGCAAGCGCGTACGGAGTGTGAATAAGGACATTCGTATCAAGAACATAGTTCTTTTTCATGAATTTCCCGCCTTCAGATTTTTAAAATCCGGATGTACTTTACAAAAGGCATCTCTAAAAACTTCAGTTTTCAGAGATGCTCTGAATAAGCATAAAAGGAGTCTAGCGTAAAATCAAGTGCGGATTATTCATCTTGTGTTAGAAATTATGTATTTTATAATTTATCAGTATTAAACCGGAGCGTAACACCGGTACTTATTCCGGCGATATGTTTCCACCGTCACGCAGACGTTCTGTCTGAATTGAGCCGTTCCTGTATGAGCGCCATTTTTTCAAGGAACGCGTCGATGTACGTATAAGTATGTACCGGCGCGCCATTCGTAAGAACAGTATTTTCGAAAACAAACCGGTGTATAAGAGCAATAACGTGAGGTGTGTCGTCCGTAAAACAAAACCGCTCGAAAGGATCCGGCGGAAACGGAAATGCATCTATCAGAGTAAAAAATTTCTTTATGTCTTGTTCTGCATACCGGAGTCTGCCGTACATTCCGCGTCCGGCTTTCTGCAGCATCCGTGCATTCACGGTTTGTTCATACTGCCCTTTCTGGGGGAACGCAAGTACCGGTTTACCGAGGTACAGGGCTTCCGATATTAACTGATGGCCGGCAGGAGCTATAACACCACGGCATCCGGCAAGCGCTTCTGCAAAATCTACGCCTGCACCAGGATATATTTTGAATTGATATTCAGGAAATTTTTTCAATGCTTTTATCATTTTTCTGCGGGAATCGTGTTTTGTATAAACAAGAAAATAATTTCCCGCAGTCGGTTTCTGCATACGTATTTCGTTCCGTATCACGGGACCAGCTTCTCCGTTATAAAACGAACAGAAGGCCGTAACCTGTGCGCCCGGCGTCATAAATCTTGCAACAAGCCTGCTGATAATTCCTGCAGGGGTAAGAGGCAGTGTCTTTATCAGTATTCCGGGATGACTGAAATTCATAAGCGGAATACCGAGCGAGAGCGCAGCCCGGGAAACAAACGGTTCAAAATCGCAGACAAGCGCATCTATACGGCAGGACGACAGCTGCGACCTTATCACGGAAACTATTTTTCTGAACCGAAAAATGTACGGAATATTTCCTGCCGCCGTTTTTACATAATCAATACCGTGATTTTCCAAAACAAAATGAAATGACGGAACAATAATAATTTCAACTCCGCCCAGGTGCTGCTGCAGGAATTCTTTGACTGTACGGGGAATAAAATAAATAATATCGTATTCCTTTTTGAGATACTCGCTCAATGCCACAATCCGCGCAATATGTCCGAAGCCTTCTCCTGCACATGAAAATGCCAGTCGTTTTCTGCCTGTTCTGTTTTTCATAACAGAACTATACGGCGCTCCCTCTGCAGAAGCAAGCAACTTTGCAGGGTACAACAAAAAACTAACACAAAACTAAATGATACCTTACAGATGAAAGCACAGCGGCCTTCAGATTTTGCACCGCTGAATGTTACTCCTGCATTTCAAGCCGTCCGGCGGTAATTCTCCTGCTGATGACTTTTATCCCGATGATTACCAGCAGAATAAGAGCCGACAGGAGTGCGGTAAAACCGCCCGGTGCGACGTTAAAAAAATACGAAAGAAAGAGCCCGCTCACAATATCGATAAGACTGAAAATGATTGACCAGAGAACGGTCCCTTTGAAGCTTTTTGCCACCTGCATGGCAGTGGCAACGGGGAGTGCAATCATTGACCCGATGACCATCATCCCGACAACCCGGATAGAAACAGAAATTGCCGCAGCAACAAGAATAGAAAACGCATAATTAATCAGCCTGACTTTAACTTTTGCAAGACGCGCGGCATCTTCATCGAAGACTGTATAAATAAGCTGATCGTATAAAAAAAACAACGTTACAGCAGCCGCAATACTCAGGCAGAGGACGGTGAGGACATCTTCGTTTGTTACAGTCAGAATTGAACCGAAGAGGAACGAATTGGCATTTGCATGCAGTTTTCCCGAGCTGATTATCGTAATAGCCACGCCCACCCCGATTGCAAGAATGATATTGAGAATAATTTCCGAATATTTTTTGAAAAATCCCCTGAGAAATTCTATCAATGCCCCTGCGAATGCGGTAAATACAAAGGCTCCCAGTATCGGGTTTACATCAAACAGGAGACCACCTGCAACACCTGCCAGAGATGCATGGGCAAGCGTATCGCCAATCATTGAGTAACGCCGTAATACAAGAAAAACACCTATCATCGGTAAAAGGATACCTATAAGAACTGAAACTATAAGTGCATTTTGAAAAAACGTATAACTCAGAATCATTGCAGCACACCTCCATTGGCAAATAATAGTTCCCTGTGATATGTCTCCGGATTACACATATGTCCGCTGCCGCCGGACATATGATAAATAGCCGTTGAGTTATGAACGGCAGCTTCCAGATTGTGTTCAACAGAAAGAATTGTTACCTGTTTTTCAACATTAAGTTTTTTGAGATAGGTATATATTTCTTTTCTGCTGTCCACATCGACCCCGGCAGAAGGTTCATCAAGGATAATAAGGGACGGATCTCCGATAATCCCCCGTGCAATAAACACTTTCTGCCGCTGTCCACCCGAAAGTGCACTGAGCAACCTGTCCGACAGTGACTGCATTCCAACGGCCTCAAGAGCCTGCTCCGTTCTGTTCCTATCCTTGATTTTCAAGAGACGCCTGTATGAATCGAGCATTTCGCGTACCGTAATCGGAAAGTGCGAATCGGCAAGATCGTTGGTCTGAGGAACAAAAGCGGTCCGTTCTTCATTGACGAAAACCGTTCCTTTCAGCGGAGTCAGTAATCCGAGCAGGAGTTTTACCAGTGTACTTTTTCCAGCTCCATTACTTCCCAAAATTGAAATATAATCGCCGTTTTCAGCGCTAAAATAAAGATTCTTCAAAATATACGGCGCTGTTCCTGTATACGAAAAATAAAGCCCTTCAGCACTAATCATCAAAACTCCTATAAAAACTCCACGTAGCGGTATGGCACGGATGCCGTAAATCGTAGTTGTGAAAGCAACGCTTGAACAGCAACTGTTGATAAAAATACACTGATGTATTTTTATCATACCTCCGCGTTTTCTCTTGACTTTTTCAGGAGAACGCACTAGTTTAGCACAAATTGCAAATAATTTGCAATATTATTTCAGGAGGTTTACGTGAAAAAGAATATTTTATCAACAGTTTCAATTTTATGCATGCTGTTCTTACTCTCAGCTTCGGCTTTTGCCGGTGGGCAGAAAGATACGAGCGGAAAGCTCTCTGTAGCTGCAAGTTTTGACGCCATGGCTGAATTTACGAAAGCAGTGGGCGGTAATAAAGTTACCGTCGTAACACTGACCCCGGCCGGTATAGAACCTCATGAGTTTGAACCAAAAGCGAGGGATATGGCTGCTGTCAGCAAAGCTGCGGTTTTTGTTTATAACGGTCTCGGCATGGAAGCCTGGGCAGAGAAGGCAGTTGCAGCTGCCAATAATCCAAAACTTATTGCAGTCAATGCTTCTGAAGGGGCTGCCGCTATCAGCAATACTGATCCCAGGGAAATTAAAGAACACGGGCAGTTCGACCCGCACCTCTGGCTGAGCCTGTCAGGCGCCGTACAGGAAGTAAACAATATCGCTGCAACACTTGAGAAGGCAGATCCTGCAAATGCACAATATTATGCAGAAAATGCAAAATCATATATCAAAACACTTAATGATCTTAAAACTGAATATGCAGGCAAGTTTGCAGCGTCAAAAAGAAAAAGTTTTGTTACAGGACATGCGGCATTCGCCTATTTCTGCCGTGATTTCGGACTTGAACAGAATAGTGTTGAAGATGTTTTTGCAGAAGGTGAACCAAGCGCAAAGCAGCTTGCAGGATTAGTTGATTACTGCAGGCAGAAAGACGTGAGAACTATTTTCGTTGAAGATATGGTAAGCCCTGCAGTCTCAAAAACACTTGCAAACGAAATTGGTGCAACCGTAAAGACTATTGCAACCGTTGAAGGGCCGGAAGACGGAAAAACGTATCTGGAACGCCAGAAAGAAAATCTGGAAAAAATCTATGCAGCACTTAATTAGTAAGGAAATAAAAAATTATTAAAGGAACCTCTGAAAACTGAAGTTTTCAGAGGTTCCTTTACCTGAGTCATAGAGACCTCCCTGAAAATGAATTACACCGAATGATGTTTTTTCGTTATAGGGATGTCTCCCATCGCCTTTCCAACTTTTCTGATTGCTTCTTCTGTCTGATGTTCCTGCATCCGTTTCCTTTGATGCCTGTGACTTTCTGTAAGACTGATACACTTACATCAAACATAGTAGTTTTTCCTCTTGAAGGTTATATGTTGTTATCTATCACTACCATCAGCATTTGAGTCATGATACTGTTTGTTCTGTAAAAAAAGATTTTCAAAAAAACTGACAGGACCCTCTAAATCCCGGAGAATTTCTTCATCCGAGAGAGGAGGCTCCTTTTCGAGTAAAAATGTTTCAAATGCCCAGCTGGCTCGAAAAGCATTAAATATACGGGCAAGATTTCTTACATCGCATTTTATTATTCTTCCCTTTTCAATCTCTCTTTGAAAAATTTTTTCCAAATATAAATCTGATTTTTCCCCATAATGTTCAAGAAAATATTCTTGTATCTTTTTATCATGGTACATTTCAGCATACATTATCCGGAGTATCAAAATCATCTGAGGATTGCTGCGGATAATGGCCGGCAGAGGTGTTAATAAACCGGAAAAAATAGAACCACCATCTGTGTCTTCCTCAATTGGCAGGGGCGTATAAATAAACTGCTCTGCTTTATTGAATATAGCCCTGAGAATATCCTCTTTTCCTTTGAAGTGCCGGTATATTGCACCTTCTGAAATGCCTGCACCTTCTGCCATTTCCCTGACAGAAATTTTGTCATATCCATATTTTGAAAAAAGTAAAATTGCTGTATCAAGAATCTTCTGATCTGTTGGTTGTTCAGTATCTGACCGGAGTGGCCTGCCCATTTTTTTGCTATTGTTTGTCATCATATTTTTCCATGATATTGAAAACATTTTTATCTGTCCAGCATACAACGTAGAATGTTTCCTTATTTACCATCTTTTGTATATCCGATCCATCTGCAAAATTTTTGTATTTGCCGGTTACTTGGCCGAAAATCCATAAAATTCTTTATGAATAAATACACGATACTGACTTAAAATCAGACTGGCTTTCAAAATTGTTTTTAATTATTGTCCTTTAGAATCTCTCCAATACCGCTTGTTTTTTTCTCTATTTTCGGGTTTCCATGGTATATTATTTTTCCGGAACCAGTTACTGAAGCAACTAAATTTTCTTCAGCATAAATTTCGGCATATACATTACCTGTACACTTGGCATTAACTTTTTGTGCTGACAGGGAGAAGCCGGAAAATTTGGCATTTCCCGTACAATTTAAAATAAGAGAAGGTGTTGTTCCTGCTGTCTCTACAGTTGCATTTCCATTCAAGACAACAGTAAGTGAGCTGAAATCAAATTCGTCAGTTTTAATAATGCCGTTTCCATTTATTGTAATCTTTTTTATTTCAGGCATGCAGATATCTATTTCTAACGGTTCATATTTTTTGAAAGGATGCAGACAAATAGATTTCCCAAACCCCATAGTAAGGTTACCATTTTTAACAGACGTTTCAAATACCTTAAGACTTGATTCATTACCCGCAAGCTTAATACTTTGAGCTCCTTTGTGAATGTGAACGATGCCGATACCATTGAGGATGACCGAATTGAATGATTCAAGCTGCCTGGTAACAGCGGTTTCTGCACCAGCTGGAACAATACTGCTTGCAACGGAAAACAGTAAAAAACCTCTTATTGCGTTAGGGATAGACATTTATTTCTCCTTATGTAAGTAATCAATTACTTACATTACTGTTGTTGTTTGTGTTTGTCAAGCTGATTTTATTTTTATATTTTTTCCAATACTTATGAGGCCAGATTGACCTGCATTTGCAGCACTAAATCGTATCAAATCCCCTTTCAGTAGTCTTGTAGGTATTGAGCCTGCATTTTTTCTGATTAACGGTTTTATTACTTATGGCTCCGGCAGGGCAATTATCAAGGCAAAGGTGACAGTTTGGAATACACAGTTCTTCACTTAATTCATCGGATTCAAGTGAAGAATCAATAAGGAGGGCTCCCGAAGTTAAGCGGTCAGCATTCCAATACTCACAGGGGTTATCGCCTGGAATTTGTAATGCCTTTATTTTTTCAGTTTTCTCAATTTCTCTTGCTGCTGTGAATGAAATTTCGTCTACCTTTTGTGTTGCCATGGCGATAAAATGGGTATAAATAAGTCTTGATTGTATGTCATAAAAACTCTCAGGCAGGGCAATGCCAAATACAATCACTGATTTACAATTATCCCAAATAGTGCCGAGTTGATATTCTCTACCAACATCTGAAAATCTTGATACATTTGCGATCCCGCAAATATCCGCACCAAGACCCAAAATAATTTTGCGTATATTTTTTTTCACTTATTTTTCCTTTGTTATTGCAGTATATCACCCGTCATTGGAGGAGAACAAATACTTCCGGCAGTAAAATAATAGAAGGTTTATTGTATCTCTTTAAAAAACAGCATTATTTTAAGAATAAAATAATACAACCGAAATTATTATTTTCCATTACAGGGAAAATAATTTTCTATGGCGTGGAAAATCCTTTACCATTACAAGGAAAATCATTTTTCCTGTAATGGAATTTTGTTTTTTCCGGCCGGATATTTTAAAATTATCGGTATGGAATTCATCAATTTTTGGGAAACGATTATATGGCACGTTCAGGAAACTTTTCGATTCGCAGGAAGCCTGAAAAAGGATATTTTACAGGTAAAGGTTTTATAATAGTGGAGATGATCGGACTTGAACCACCCCGCTCCGGTCGTTGCCTTCCTGGCAACTCCCGCTGCGGCGCCTCCGTTCGCTGCCGGTGCCATCCATGGCACCTTTTCGCGGCACTTGCCGCGCGCTCACTCCGGTAGTCGGTTCAAGTCTTTGATGATGTGTTAACAAAAATACCGTGGTCAGATAAGACCACGGTATTTTTTTCTATGGAGATGATCGGACTTGAACCGACTACCTCTTGCATGCCATGCAAGCGCTCTAGCCAGGTGAGCTACACCCCCAAAAAGGAATACATGCACTATAGCAAAAGAACGGGAACGATGTCAAGAATAAAAGGCCTGGTCCGGTATGGAATCAAGCCTTTTACATTAGTGCTCAAGAATTACTGTATCTTACAAATTACTGAAGGCCTTCTATGGAAAGCCAGTCTATATAGAGCGGATAAACGTCTTTCATTCCTTTGCCATTAAACACAATTTCAATTCCATTTGCCTTTCTCACGGACGGAAGTTTCAAACTCCCTTTCTTTCCGCCGAAATCATATGTTTTATTTGCAAAATCAAGTACAACGGTATGCCAGCCGGAGCCAATTGTACTGAACGGGATGATATCGGAATCGTCGAGTTTAATATATTTCAGATTCCATTGATCATCACGGACGAGGAATCTGACGTCAGGCGCATTTTTATCTGTTGTGCAGAATTCTGCGGGGATATACATTCTCATTTTCCAGACAAGATTCTTCACTGCTTTCGGAGACTTTCCCTGCTCGCTGAAATTCTGTATCCATCCGTAATGAACGGACATCGGCATGGTAAATGCAATCATTTTGTCGCCGTCGCCGGTGTCGATAAATGAACAATACTTCGACAAATCAGCCTGCCAGTCCCCTCCGTCTTCATATTGAAGCTTGGACCACAGATTACCTGTATGCAGATAGTTCTTTCCACCGTCTGCAGACCATCTTTCGACCTTTACATCGGCAAGATTATAGGTTGCATTTTTTTCCTCATCGTCAATGCCTGCTGCTCCCGTTAAGACATCCCCCGGGACAGCCGGAGCCTCATCAGCCCATATGGTACTGCTCATTGCTATGAAGGCTGCAAATACGATTGAAACAGCAAAT
>WSSedB1CaDRAFT_10000506_pt1 | contig 16951 bp, 11 predicted proteins | sample WetSurSB1Cattail_FD_9460 | JGI IMG/M metagenome (IMG submission 9460)
TAGCTGGAAGGCGGCTCTTTTCCATACCGACATTACGGATAATATTTCAGCAAACTGGGATAGCAACAGAGCTGCATATAAATATTCAAATGAAGATTTCAAGAACACGGGCGTAGAACTTTCCTGCAATATCACAGGAAAAAAGGGCTTTTCCTATAACTGGGGCGTAACCTGGCAGAATCCACAGAGTAAAAACACGACAAAAGGCTATTGGGATCGACTGTTCGGCCGTTTGCAGCTTACAGGTGGTATTACATATAAAAAAGCAAAATGGATGTCATCGCTTACAGGTTCTTATCTGAGCGGACGCGTACAGACACCATCAAGTGAACATTCTTTTGCTACAAAACCGTATTTTCTTACAACCTTGAACACGACATATAGTCCGGATGCAGCAAATGAGATCACACTCACAATTGATAATGTTCTTAATCGTGAAGACAATCTCTCACATTCGAGTTCTACGTATTATAGTGCTCCAACAAACTATATGCTGAGCTATACGTATAAGTTCTAAAGGATCAATGAGAAGTTGGAAGATGTGCTGCAATTAAATATTGGCATTGATTGGGATGATTTATTGTTAAAAGGTTTTCGTAAAACAAGATAAAATTTGAATTCTGGTGTAAGATATTATTTAGTCGTACTAACATAAAGTTTGAGATGAAGTGTAACAAGGAGCCGGATACGAGATTAATGTATTCGGCTTCTTGTTAGTTCGCCCGACATGGGCAGTATTTTGGCGGTGAAAGTCCGTTAGGGCTTGGTAATGGGAACTATTAGCTGAACAGCAAGGGTGTCCACTGTGAGGTGGAATCTGAAGGAAGCTGAAAGTAAAATCTTGCACCGACGAACAGAAACTGCATATAAAGCATGTGGAACGGACGAGTTTGCTAAGCAAAACAAAGCCCAACACTATCCGAATACGGAGTTTGACTTTTAGGATACACCTTTCGGAGAATATTCATAAAAGACAGACTAGGGAGATTACAGTTTGATTTTCTGCCATCAGTAAGCAAGAAGTCAGCAAAATCTTTTAGAGATAAAATAAAAGCAATCCGACTACATAGTCTTACAGGGAGCAAAATTGAAATGATAGCGGAAAGGATTAATCCGATTATTAGAGGATGGCTTAACTATTTCACAAAGTACAATCCATTTGCGGTAAAATACACAATCGACTGTTTGAATCGGCAATTGGTTAAATGGGCAATGTGCAAATACAAGAAGCTCAGAGGCCATTGTAAACGAACTGAAAAACGGGCTGGCAGAACTTGTAAAAAGAGAGCCTAAAATGTTTTCACATTGGACTCAATAGGATTTATTTAATGGTTGAATGATAGGAGCCGTATGAATCGAGAGGTTCACGTACGGTTTTGCGAGAGCCTGTAGGTAAAATTCCTACGAGCAACTCTACTGAGAGGAGGCGGTTAGTCACCGCCTCCTACTTGATTATTTTTATTGAAAATAAATCAGGCTTTTATCAAATACACAACTGAATGATTCTTTAATAACTTCCATCAGTCATTACAATATTGAGATGATTGCTAACGTTAAAATTGGTGTAAGCCCATTTCTCAAAAGATATTAAACGATTTCACTTTATGATGAGGTGTTTGAGAATCAGATTAGAGCTTTTCTTTATATAACAAATCATATTATTGGAATTGAAGTGTGAATATGTGAAGTTTTTCTTTTACAAGTATTGACAATAAAAAATATTAATGATATTATAACTGAGCGCTTGGTTAGTAAATAATTTCATAGTAAAAGAAACAGGTGCCCGAAGGGGCTTAATAGGGAAGTCCGGTGAAAGACCGGTGCGGTCCCGCCACTGTAATGCTGAGTAAACCCAAGGGAAAGGCCACTGGAATGAAAATTCTGGGAAGGATGGGGGAAACGATGACGCAGAGCCAGGAGAACTGCCTGTTTGACAATCACCGCTTGACCTGCGAATGACGGGGAGGAGATTATGATAGAACGTCTGAATGGATAAGTGTTTTTGTTTTGTCTTATTTTAGGGATAAGCAGGAAAATGCTTTAGTTATAGGCTTCTTTTATAATCGACTTTTGAGATTTTGTTGAGGGGGATTATAAAAAGAGGCCTATTTTTTATTGCCTTGAAAAAGAAATGAAATATTGCTATCAGGCTGTGACCATTCAAGATGTTTGTGATTGCAGCATGCCAAACTTAACTGAATAGGAAAGAGACAGGTGCCCGAAGGGGCTTAATAGGGAAGTCCGGTGAAAGACCGGTGCGGTCCCGCCACTGTAATGCTGAGTAAACCCAAAAGAAAGGCCACTGGAATGAAAATTCTGGGAAGGATGGGGGAAGCGATGACGCAGAGCCAGGAGAACTGCCTGTTTGACAATCACTGATTGACCTGCGAGTGACGGGGAGGCGATTATGATAGAAGTCTAAATGTATAGGCTGTATTTTCCTACGCCGTTTTTTTGTAGAGGTATAGCAGATGGATTTCTTTTGTAATCAACACTTGTGCACAAGCAGTGTTAATTACAAAAGAAATCCATTTTTTTATGCTGCTTTTAAAATCATAAAGGCGAGGCGATAATAACATGTTTATGTTTACAGAAGAACAAGAAATGCTACGGATGTCAATACGAGAATTCGTAGAGGCAGAAGTGAAACCAAATGCGAAAGAATGGGATGAAAAAAGTTATTGCCCAATTGAGCTTTTTCCGGCTCTTGGTGACATGGGAATACTTGGTACGTTTGTGCCAGAAGAATATGGTGGTGTTGGACTTGGATACATAGAACGCTCTGTCTGTCTGGAAGAACTAGCCAGACATTCGGCTGGTTTGGCAATTACGGTTATGGCACATCAGCTTTGTTTGGGGGGAATATTAAGCTATGGAACAGAAGCGCAAAAGCAGAAATATTTGCCGGATATGTGCTCGGGGAAAAAGATTGGAGCCCTTTCTTTAACAGAACCAACCGGTGGTTCGAATTTCATGGGACAGACAGCAACTGGTGAGTGTAAAGATGGGCAATGGGTAATAAATGGGCGAAAATGTTTTATTACAAATGCAATGTTAGCGGATATTGATCTTTGGACCGTCGTTACTGGGGAAAATGAAAAAGGCAGGGCAGTTCTTAGTGCTTTTTTGATCGACAAAGGAACACAGGGACACAATCCGGGGCGTACTGAACATAAAATGGGTATGCGTTCTTCTAATACTGGCGATATAAGCTGTGTGAATGTCGAACTTGCACCTGAACAACTTTTAAATGGAGAAGGAATGGGTGCAAAAATAGCTTTAAGTACGATTCAAGAAGTTGGCAGAGCAGGGATGAGTGCTATTAATGTGGGGATTTTGCGGGGGTGTCTGGAGGAATCTGTACAATTTTCGAAAGAACGTATTGTTTATGGTCGTCCGTTACATAAATTGGTTAATATTCAATTCGCTATTGCTGAAAACAAACTGGACTATGAAACGGCAAAACTTTTAACATATCGTGCGGCAGATAGAAAAGATAAGGGGCTTTCTTGTTCATGCGAATTTGCTTTAGCTAAATATGCCGCCACCGAAGGTGCTATTCGTGCGGCCAAACGTACAATTGATTTAATGGGTGGCTATGGTGTCATAAACGAATATCCAATTGGTAGATTTTTGCGCGATGCAATTTCGGGATCAACGGCAGGTGGAACATCAGATGTTTTAAAAGTAGTTATTGCAGCAGAAACACTTAAGGCTTGATATTGACAATACGAAATGAGGAGGAATTATTTTGGAATTGAAAATAGCGGTGTGTATAAAGTCAGTACCAGATCCTGATTATTACGATAAAATCACCATTGATCCAAAAACAAAGACACTTACTAGAAAAGGAATTCCAGCAATCATTAGTCCGGGGGATAAGCATGCACTGGAAGCGGCTTTGCAATTTAAAACCATTAATGGTGGTATTGTTACAGTGATTAGCATGGCACCGCCAGATGCTAAGAAGGAAAGCTATGAGGCACTAGCCATGGGCGCTGATAAAGCGGTATTGCTTTCAGATCGAGCTTTTGCCGGAGCTGATACATTGGCAACATCGTATACGCTGGCTCAGGGCTTGAAAAGATCGGGAGATTTTGATTTAGTATTGACTGGAACGGAGAGTGCAGATGGTGCAACCTCACAGGTGCCTCCGCAGCTGGCTGAATCGCTAGGGATGGCACATTTGTGTAATGTACAAGAGTTTTCACTGCAGACGGACGGCGATATTATGGCAACTGTCAAAATGGACAGTGCCATTGGTAAATATAAAATTAAGCTGCCGGCACTGCTCGCTATATCGCGTACTGCCAATAAGCCACGTTATAAAACGGCTATGAGCATAATCAAAGCTAAGAAAAAACCGCTAAACATCATGGGGAACGAAACACTTCAGGCAGATACAGAGAGGATTGGACAAAATGGTTCACCTACATGGCCGGGGGATATAACGATTCCGTCATTGGCACGCCATGGTCAGATCCTTGGGGGGTCAGTAGAGGAAATAGTGGAACAGCTTATAACTAAACTTCGTTTAGCGGGGGCAAGTTCGGTTAGAAAAAAGGAGAAATCGGTATGATGAAAATTGCAGATAGAGATGAATATCGCGGAATCTGGGTAATTGCTGAAGTAAATGGTGACCAGATTAGTAGTGCCAGTTTTGAACTTTTGTCTAAGGCGCGTGAGCTTAAAGAACAAGGTCAGATAAAAGAAAAAGTAACGGCACTGCTTTTAGGCGAAAACTTAGCTGACTTTCCCGAAAAGCTGGCACAGGCTGGAGCTGAAACAGTTGTTTTGGTTGATAATCCAGCTTTACGATATTTTCAAAATGAAACGTATGCGCTTGTTTTGCAAGAAATAGTTACAGCAAGAAAGCCAGCTATTCTTTTAATGGGAGCAACGGCTGTTGGCTCGGATTTAGCACCTATGTTGGGAGCTAAGCTTTGTACAGGCGTGGCAGCACATTGTGTAGATATGCGCTTAAATGATACCGGAAATCTTGTAGCGGTAGTTCCGGCTTTTGGTGGAAAAGTTCTCGGTGACATACTGTGTCCGGAACTGCGCCCACAAATGGCAACTGCTAAGCCAGGGATTTTGGGCAAGGCAGTCTGCTTTTTGGCAAAAGATTATTTTGTTGAGAATTATGATGCCTCAGAGATTTTGAAAAAAGATCGAGGTCGTGTAAAAGCACTTTCGGTTACATATAAATCAATCAATGGAGTTCCTTTAGAAATGGCTGATGTTGTAGTTGCTGGTGGTTTTGGCATTTCGAATAAAGAAACGTGGGTGCTTGTGGAAAAACTGGCGGATTGTCTCGGGGGGGCGGTAGCCTGTACGCGGCCACCACTTGACGAAGGATTTGCGAAAGAATATCAGATGATAGGAACCAGCGGCAAGTCTGTGCGCCCTAAGATTTATATTGGGGCAGGAATTTCCGGAGCTACACATCATATTTGTGGCATGAAGGATGCGGGATTGGTTATTGCCATTAATAATGATGCAAAAGCACCAATCTTCAAGGTTGCCGATGTCGGCGTTGTTGGGGATGCAGCACAGATCCTTATAGGATTGATTGAAGCTTTGCAAAGTGGCAAGTGGGATGAAATTTGTGTACCTAATTAAAGTGCTGGCAAATTAAAAAATATGGTGTAAAACGGAGAGCGATGTGTCGTGAATTTCAAACTTAGTGCGCAACAGATGGAATGGCAGAAATTAAGTAAAAAACTTGCTCTGGAAGTTATCGCACCTGGGGTTATGGAACGTGATGAACATGAAGAGTTTTCACGTGCGTTATTTGATACTCTTGGACGAGACGGCTTGACAGGAATCTCTTTTCCAGAAGGTTATGGTGGTCGTGGCGGTGATTGTTTAAGTTATATATTGGCAGCAGAAGAATTGGCTAAAGTGGATGACAGCTTGGCTGTGTCACTATCAGCATCTGTAATGCTCTGTCAATGGCCAATTTATTTATATGGTACAGAAAGACAAAAACAACAATATTTGAGACCTTTAGTAGAAGGAAATAAATTGGGAGCTTTTGCGTTAACAGAAGAAAAAGCAGGGACAGATGCTTCTGCCCAGCAGGCAACGGCGATTTTTGATGGTAACTGTTACAGGCTTAATGGTAGCAAGATATTTATTACCAATGGAGGTGAAGCTGATATTTATGTGGTTTTTGCTATGACGGATAAGAGGAAAGGAACAAAGGGCATCAGCGCCTTCATTCTTGAAAATGGAATGGAGGGGTTCACCTTTGGTCTTAAAGAACGTAAACTTGGAATCCGCAGTTCGCCGACAAGAGCATTGTATTTTAAAAATGTCAGAGTTCCGGTAGAAAATTTGTTGGGAACTGAAGGCGAAGGTTTTAAGATTGCAATGGGGACGCTTGACGGTGGCAGAGTTAGTGTTGCAGCACAAGCCGTGGGAATCGCTGAAGCAGCGTTTACATATGCTTTGGCTTATGCAAAAGAACGGGTGCAGTTTGATAAGCCGATAAGCACGAATCAAGCGATTGCTTTTATGCTTGCAAATATGGCAACAGAAATAAAAGCAGCGCGCATGCTTACGTATCAGGCTGCTTACAAAAAAGATCAAAAAGAGAGTTATACACAAGATGCTGCAATGGCAAAGCTCTATGCATCCAACATGGCAGTGAATGTTACCACGAATGCCATTCAGATTTTTGGCGGTTATGGATATCGACGTGATTATCCGGTTGAAAGATTGTTGAGAGATGCAAAAATTACACAGATATTTGAAGGTACAAATGAAGTTCAGCAGATGGTTATAGCCAGTCATATTTTGCACTAAGACAATTGCAGAAACTGGGAAAATATTTAATAAAAGGGAGATTTTTGATAATGGAAAGTTCAGTAATGGAAATATTAATGGAAAGTGCAAGGGCAGCACAACGAGTGATTGAAGGTTATAACCAGAAACAGGTTGATAAACTAGTGCGTGCAATTGGTGAGGTGGTTTATGACAATGCAAATGTTTTGGCTAAAGAGGCAGTAGAAGAAACGGCTATGGGGGTATATGAAGATAAAGTTGCAAAATGTAAAGGAAAGTCGCAGATGATTTGGCAAAGTCTGAAGAACAAGAAGTCGGTTGGTATTATCAAGGAAGAACCAGAAAAAGGCCTTATGTATGTAGCAAAACCTAAAGGCGTTATTGCCGCAATTACTCCGACCACTAATCCGGATGTTACACCGATGTGCAATGCGATGTTTGCGCTGAAAGGGCGTAATGCGATTATTGTATCACCGCATCCACGCTCGAAAAAAAGTTCTACCCATGTAGTTGTTTTGATGCGTGACGCGTTGAGAAAACTAGGTGCACCAGAAAATTTAATTCAGATTATAAAAGAACCAACATTGGAATTAACACAGGAGTTGATGCGTGAAGCAGATATTGTTGTTGCAACTGGTGGTATGGGCTTGGTTAAGGCTGCTTATACCAGCGGTACGCCATCTTATGGTGTTGGTGCCGGCAACGTTCAGGTTATCATTGACAGAGACTATGACTATGATAAGGCAGCAAAAGACATTATTACCGGGAGAAAATTTGATAATGGCATTATTTGTTCGGGAGAACAATGTATTATTGCACCGAAAGAAAAACATGCGGCCATTATGACTGCTTTTACAAAAAATGGTGCCTGTTACATTCAAGATAAAGATGTCGTAGATAAGTTTAGAAAAGTTATGTATCCAGAAGGGAAAATAAATTCTGGCCTTGTTGGAAAATCTGTTCAATACATTGCTGACGCTGCTGGTGTTATGGTGCCAAAAGATAGCAAAGTTATTATATTGAAACCAACTGGCTGCGGACGAGATGATCTGTTATGTAAGGAAAAAATGTTCCCGATTATGATAACACTTACTTATGATACTTTTGAAGAAGCAGTTGAACTTGCAAAGACCAACTTGATTTATGAAGGTGCTGGTCATACAGCGTCCATTCATTCCAATAATCAGGAGCATATTAAATATGTAGGAGCTATGCTGCCAATCAGTCGTCTCGTAGTCAATCAACCATCTTCCACGGGAGCAGGTGGCAGTTTTTATAATGGTTTCAGTCCGACTACGACTTTAGGGTGCGGTTCATGGGGTAACAATAGTATCTCAGAAAATCTTAATTATAAACATTTAATTAATGTATCCAGAATTGGTTTTGTAAAAAAGAATGTAACGATTCCAACCCCGGAAGAAGTATGGGGCTGAGATACATTACTAGGAATAATAAGAGAAACAGGAGGTTTGATAAAAATGGTGCCTTTTCGTTTGGTTCCACGCATAGCATTATATGAACGCTTTACAGAGTTTATAGATGCATTTAAAGTAAACAATGAGGATTTAATCATTACCAATGAGTTTGTTCAGGCAGGATTAAAGACAGCAAAAATGCCGGCCAGAATGATTTTTCAAGAAAAATTTGGTATTGGAGAGCCGTCAAATCTTATGATGGATGGCGTTTTTCAAGAAGCTAGAAAACAGCCTTATAAGCGAGTTATTGCCATCGGAGGTGGGACAGTTATTGATGTTGCCAAATTGCTTGTTTTAGGTGGCGAAGGAAATACAGTGGATTATTTTGAAGGACACCTGCCCACAGAAAAGGCTCATGAATTAATTGTTATTCCGACTACTTGCGGTACGGGCAGTGAAGTTACAAATATAGCAATTATGGAATTGAAAGAGCAAAAAACAAAAAAAGGCTTGGCTACTAATGCTATTTATGCTGATTGTGCTGTGCTCATTCCAGAATTGTTGATGAGTCTGCCATATAAGGTGTTTGCGACTAGCTCAATCGATGCATTAATCCACGCAACTGAGTCATTTGTTGCACCAGAATCAAATCCTTTAACGGAGCTTTTTGGCACGAAAGCGATTGCTATGATTGTAAAGGGATATCAAGCAATTGCAGACAAGGGTCCGGAAGTAAGAAAAAAAATTATAGGAGATTTCCTGTTAGCCAGCACTTATGCAGGTATTGCTTTTGGTAATACTGGCTGTGGTGCTGTCCATGCAATGTCATATCCACTGGGTGGGATATATCATGTACCACATGGTGAAGCTAATCAGCAGATGTTTACTACAATTTTTAAAAAATATAAAGAACTTCAACCACAAGGAAAAATTGAAGCATTGGAAGAACTTTTGGCGGATATTCTGTCGGTTCCAGTGCAGCAGGTATGGTCAAAATTTGATGCTTTATTGGAAACAATTCTGCCACGGAAACCGCTTAAGGAATATGGTATGAAAGAAACAGAAATCGAGTCATTTGCAGATAGTGTTATAAAAAATCAGCAACGTTTGCTTAAAAACAATTATGTTCATTTGTCGAGAGAACAGATGGTGACTATTTACAGAGAATTGTACTAAAAGTATAAAAATAATAGGAGGTTTTTACAATGGCATTGATGACACCTGAACAATATGAAGAAAGTTTAAGAAAGTTGAATTTAAAAGTTTACTTACAAGGTGAATTGATTTCAGATCCAGTGGATCATCCGATTATTCGACCGTCGATGAATTCAGTGAAAAAAACCTATGAATTGGCACAAAACCCGGAATATGAAGATCTGATGACGGCTGTATCGCATCTGACAGGCGAACGTGTCAACCGTTTTTGTCATCTGCATCAAAGTACGGAAGACTTGGTAAAAAAAGTAAAGATGCAGCGTTTGCTTGGGCAGCACACAGGTGCCTGCTTTCAGCGCTGCGTGGGAATGGATGCAATCAATGCCGTTGACAGCGTAACCTTTGAAATGGATGAAAAACTGGGAACGGATTACCATAAAAGGTTTAATGAATTTTTACTCAACATGCAGAAAAATGATTGGACTGTAGATGGTGCTATGACTGATCCTAAAGGGGATCGAAGTTTATCACCAAGTCAGCAGGAAGATCCTGACCTTTTTGTCCATGTTGTGGAAAGGCACAAGGATGGTATTGTTGTACGTGGTGCCAAGGCGCATCAGACAGGAGCTATTAATTCGCACTGGATACTGGTTATGCCAACGATTTCCATGGGTAAAGATGATGGTGATTATGCACTATCTTTTGTGGCTCCGGCAGATGCGAAAGGTGTTTTCTATATTTATGGACGTCAATCCTGTGATACACGTAAATTAGAAAATAGCACAATTGATGTAGGTAATAAGGAATTTGGTGGACATGAGGCTCTGATGGTGTTTGATAATGTCTTTATTCCTTGGAAAAATGTGTTTATGTGCGGTGAAGTAGAATTTAGTGGTGCCTTAGTAGAACGCTTTGCGGGTTATCATCGCCAAAGTTACGGCGGCTGTAAGGTTGGTGTTGGCGATGTCTTGATTGGGGCAGCAGCTGTAGCTGCTGAATACAATGGGGTTGCCAGAGTTTCACATATAAAGGATAAATTAATAGAAATGATTCATTTGAATGAAACGTTATATGCCTGTGGTATTGCCTGCTCAGCTGAAGGGCAAAAAACGGCATCGGGAAACTATTTAATCAATCTTTTACTGGCCAATGTCTGCAAGCAAAACGTTACTCGCTTTCCTTATGAAATTGCAAGATTAGCGGAAGACATCGCTGGTGGACTGATGGTAACTATGCCATCCGAAAAAGATTTGAAACATCCGGTGATTGGTAAGGTCGTGGAAAAATATTTTAAAGGTACATCTAAAGTTCCAACAGAACAACGCGTGCGTATATTACGTTTGATTGAAAATCTTACATTGGGAACAGCTGCCGTTGGTTATAGAACAGAATCAATGCACGGAGCTGGTTCCCCGCAGGCTCAGAGAATTATGATTTCTCGTCAGGGCAATCTGGAACAAAAAAAAGAACTGGCAAAGGCAATTGCCGGTATTATAGATTAAAAAGAATAGTGTGATAGTATGCATAGCAAAAATATGTTAGAAAAAATTATTCAAGAGAAAATACGCCCTATATTAGGAGCGCATCACGGTGATATAAAATTACTCGGGGTAAAAGATGGTATCGCTGATGTAAGATTAATCGGGGCATGTGCAACGTGCCCTGGATACCAAACCACCTTAACAGAACTGATTGAGACAGAAATAGAAGTGGGCTGCTCGGATATAAAGAGAGTACGATTGATTCAAGATGCAAGTCAGGAACTGATTGAAGAAGCTTTGAAAATATTACGAAAAAATGGTCGATGATATAAGACCATGACTATGGATAGCAAGGTGCGTGATAAAATGCTTAACTGGGAAGAAAAATACAAATATAAAATAGTTTCGGCAGAGTGTGCATTGCAGAAAGTTAAAAATGGAGATCGGGTCATTATTGGACATGCCTGCGGTGAACCAGCAGCTTTAGTTGAGGCACTAGTAAATCGGGCTCCGGAACTTGAAAATGTTGAAATTGACCATATGGTAGCTATGGGACCGGCCCTTTATGCACAGCCGGGTATGGAGAAGAGTTTTCGGCACAATGCTTTTTTTGTTGGCAAAACAACTCGTACCGCAGTGGAAAAAGGGAGAGCCGATTATACGCCATGCTTTTTTTCAGAAATCCCTCGCTTGTTTAAAGATGGGGTTTTAACAGTGAATGTAGCTTTGATCCAAGTGAGTATACCTGATGAGGCAGGATTCTGCAGCTATGGAATTTCAGCGGATTATACTGTGGCAGGGGCCGAAGCAGCCGCAGTGGTGATTGCGCAGATTAATGCAAATTTGCCTCGAACAGGTGGCGTTAAGATTCATCTGGATAAAATAGATTTTATTGTCAAGCAGGATGAGCCGATTATAGAACTTTTACCATCAAAAATTGGTGAAGTGGAACGGAAAATCGGTACAATTGTTGCAAGTCTGATTGCTGATAGATCCACATTGCAGCTCGGAATAGGTGCGATTCCGGATGCAGTTTTAGTGGCTTTGACCGATAAAAAAGATTTGGGTATTCATTCTGAAATGTTTTCGGATGGTGTAGTCGATTTGGTGAAACGAGGGATTATTAATAATCGCAAAAAGACTGTTAATCCAGGGAAGTTCACAGCTACTTTCTTAATGGGGAGTCGTAAACTCTACGACTTTGTAAATGACAATCTCGATGTAGAGCTTCAACCCGTGGACTATGTCAATGATCCTTTTATCATTGGAAAGCATGATAATATGGTAGCAATAAATTCAGCACTGCAGGTTGATCTTATGGGGCAGGTCAATGCAGAAATGATTGGTAGTAAACAGTTCAGCGGCATTGGCGGTCAAATTGATTTTATTCGTGGTGCCAGCCGATCTTATCATGGTAAATCTATTATTGCACTGCCGTCAACGGCAGCTCGTGGAACAATATCCCGTATCGTAAATCATTTGGATTCTGGTGCAGCAGTTTCAACTTCGCGTAATGATGTACATTATGTTGTTACAGAATATGGTATAGCAGATCTTCGGGGGAAAACACTGCGTCAGCGGGCCGAGGCATTAATTGCTATTGCACATCCGGACTTTCGGGGGGGGTTATTGAAAGAATATACAGAAAAAAATACTTGCACAGGCTAAATGGTCTTTTTACAGATAATAACGCAGCATATGATAAAATTCAAGTTGATTTTAAGAAAAAAACTTGTTTGTGAAGCTCGAAAAGGAGGTAAAGATGGCAGGGATTTGGATTTTTTCGGAAAATACGGCTGTCGCAAAGCAGCTTATTACATTAGGCAGTGAGTTGCAGCGTACATTACATCAGACACTACGGATGTTTTGTTTTACAGCAACAGAGGGGGTAGAGTTCCTTTCTTGTGGTGCCGATGAGAGCATCGTGATTAGCGATAGCAAAAAAGAAGATACGGTAAACTATATGGGTGGAATTTCAAAGTGTATACGTGATGAAAAACCAACTGTATTTTTAATTGGCAGGACAGAAAATGGTAGGCGGCTGGCAGCAGGATTAGCAATTGATTTTACAGTGGAAGAGGCAACAGATGCTTTTTCCATTATGTCCACTAGTGATGGATTAATTATGGAAAAACATAAAAATGGAAAAGTTTATAAAACGAAACAAAGTATTCCTTGTTTAATTACGATAATGCCTTCTGTATATAGAGAAGCAAAAGAAGAAAATACGTCAGGGCACTTAATTCATCGAAAAATGATGAATGATAAATAGAATAATTCATTATTAATGAGATGACATATAAGTAACATTAAAGAACATAGTATAAGCCTGTAAAAATAGAATAAAGGGTATTCATTTTTGGTGTAAAGGACTATGTTTTTATTTCTGACAGTTGTCGTTGAAAATATTTAGTTCAATTTATATTGTTTTAGTGAGAATTACAAGTGCTAGCGAATAGGAGTTGATTCAATGAGTAAAAAAATGAAAACAATGGATGGTAATGCTGCCGCTGCATATATTTCCTATGCATTTACAGATGTGGCTGCAATCTATCCAATCACTCCGTCTTCACCAATGGCAGAAGATGTTGATGAAATGGCAGCTAAAGGCATTAAAAACTTGTTTGGACAAAAAGTGAGAGTTATCGAATTGCAATCAGAAGCAGGAGCAGCAGGAGCTGTTCATGGTTCTTTGCAGGCAGGAGCTTTGACCACAACCTATACAGCATCACAAGGTCTGCTGCTGATGATTCCAAATATGTATAAAATTGCAGGCGAACTTTTGCCAGGAGTATTTCATGTAAGTGCTCGTGCACTTGCAGCATCATCTTTAAATATTTTTGGTGATCATCAAGATGTTATGGCAGCGCGACAAACTGGCTGTGCAATGCTCGTTGAAAGCAGTGTCCAACAGGTTATGGATTTAAGTGCTGTAGCTCATTTAGTAGCTATAAAAAGCAAAGTCCCATTTGTTAATTTCTTTGATGGTTTCAGAACGTCACATGAAATTCAAAAAATCGAAGTCATTGATTTTGCTGATCTTGGCAAAATTCTGGACTGGGATGCTGTTAAGAAATTTAGACATAATGCACTCAATCCGGATCATCCAGTAATTCGCGGTACTGCACAAAATCCTGATATTTATTTCCAGGAACGTGAAGCCGTTAATAAATATTATGATGCATTGCCAGAACTTGTAGAACAGGCTATGGCAGATCTTGCAAAAATCACGGGTCGTGAACATCATTTATTTGATTATCATGGTGCCAAAGATGCAGATCGTCTTGTTATTGCTATGGGTTCTGTCTGTGAAACGACAAGAGAAGCGGTAGATTATTTAAATGCCAATGGTGAAAAGGTCGGTGTACTTACTGTACATCTTTATAGACCATTCTCAATCGATCATTTCTTTAAATATATTCCAGAAACAGTAACGAAAATTGCTGTTTTAGATAGAACAAAAGAATTAGGGGCACTCGGTGATCCTTTGTACCTTGATGTAAAAGCTGCTTTTTATAATACAGATAAACATCCGGTTATCATTGGCGGCCGTTATGGTCTTGGTGGTAAAGATATTACACCAGATCAGATTTTGGCTGTTTATGAAAACCTTAAACTGGCTGAACCAAAACGCGGGTTTACAATTGGGATTGAAGATGATGTAACATTTAAATCTCTGCCAGCTTATACCAAAGATGTTGATATGACACCAAAAGGAACAACAGCATGTAAATTCTGGGGTCTTGGTTCCGATGGTACAGTTGGTGCAAATAAGAGTGCCATTAAGATCATAGGTGATAAAACCGATATGTATGCACAAGCGTATTTTGCCTATGATTCCAAAAAATCAGGCGGGATCACGATGTCGCATTTGAGATTTGGTAAATCGACAATTACGTCGCCATATCTTATCAATAAAGCAGATTTCATTTCCTGTTCACAGGAATCTTATGTAATGAAATATGATCTTCTTGCTGGCTTAAAACCAAATGGAACATTTTTGCTTAATACGATTTGGACCGGCAAAGAATTAGATGATAATTTACCAGCTGCAATGAAACGTTATATTGCGAAAAATAACATTAGTTTCTATATTGTTAATGCAGTAGCGATTGCGCAAAGCCTAGGGCTAGGTGGACGTTTCAATATGGTAATGCAGTCCGCATTCTTTAAACTGGCTAATATTATTCCACAAGAAACAGCTGTTCAATATTTGAAAGATGCTGTAGTAACGTCTTATGGTAAAAAAGGTCAGAAAATCGTTGATATGAATAATGGTGCAATTGATAAAGGGATTGAAGCCGTTGTTAAAGTTGAAATTCCGGCAAGCTGGAAAGATGCAGTCGATCCAGTTACTACGAAAAAAGCAGTACCAGCCTTTGTCAAAAATATTCTTGAACCAATGAATCGTCAAGAAGGCGACAAATTAGCAGTTAGTGCTTTCAATGATCTTGCTGATGGTACATTCCCATCGGGTACGGCTGCCTATGAAAAACGTGGGATTGCAATCAATGTTCCTGAATGGCAGGTTGATAACTGCATTCAGTGTAACCAGTGCGCATTCGTGTGCCCGCATGCAGTTATTCGTCCAGCACTGATGACAGATGCTGAAAAAGACGCTGCTCCTGCTGTAATGACTTCGAAACCAGCTGCTGGTGCGAAAGGTCTGCATTATGCAATTACGGTATCACCGCTTGATTGTACTGGCTGCGGAAATTGTGCGCAGGTTTGTCCGGCTAAAGAAAAAGCTCTTGTTATGAAACCTTTAGCAACACAAGAAGCAAATGGTGCATCTTTCGAATATGCAATCAATGAAGTAGCACCAAAAGAAAATCCAATGAATAAAAATACGGTAAAAGGTAGTCAGTTTGAAAAACCTTTACTTGAATTCTCCGGCGCTTGTGCGGGTTGTGGTGAAACACCATATGCAAAACTCGTTACACAATTGTTTGGTGATCGCATGATGATTGCGAATGCAACTGGTTGTTCGTCCATTTGGGGCGCATCGGCACCAGCTATGCCATATACGACAAACCAATTTGGTCGTGGACCAGCATGGGCAAATTCGCTATTTGAAGATAATGCAGAATATGGGTTTGGTATGTTCTTAGGGGCAAATGCTGTGCGTGAAACGTTAGCAACCGATATTCAAACAGCAGTTGAAGCTGGTGGTATGAGTGAAGAACTCAAAGCTTCTTTTGCCGATTGGATTGCAAATATTCATGAAGGTGAAGGCACTCGTGATCGTGCTGATAAACTTACAGCATTACTTGAAGCTGAAAAAGCGGATAATGCTGTATTAAACAGTATTTATGAAAATAAAGATTTCTTTGTGAAACGTTCACAATGGATCTTCGGTGGTGACGGCTGGGCTTACGATATTGGTTACGGCGGACTCGATCATGTACTAGCATCTGGTGAAGATGTGAATGTGCTTGTATTTGATACCGAAGTTTATTCCAATACTGGCGGACAATCTTCTAAATCAACACCAGCCGCTGCAATAGCTCAGTTTGCGGCAACTGGCAAGAAAACGAAGAAAAAAGATCTTGGTATGATGGCAATGAGTTATGGTTATGTTTATGTAGCCCAGATTGCTATGGGTGCCGATAAAAATCAGACGCTGAAAGCAATTGCTGAAGCGGAAGCTTATAAAGGACCTTCTTTGATTATTGCTTATTCACCTTGTATCAACCATGGCTTACGTCTTGGTATGGGCAACAGCCATCTTGAAACAAAACGTGCAGTAGAAGCAGGGTACTGGTCTATGTATAGATTCAACCCAACCTTAAAAGCTGCTGCTAAAAATCCGTTTGTCTTAGATTCGAAAGAACCTACAGCGGACTTTAAAGAATTCATTCTCGGTGAAGTTCGGTATTCTTCACTGAAACGTGCTTTCCCTGACACTGCAGATGCACTTTTTGATAAGACAGCTGCTGATGCCAAAGAAAGATATGAAAATTATAAAAAATTGGCTGGCAAAGAATAAACTAGTATAGTTATAACCTCAAACTTCGCAGATAAATAATCGCCTATGAGCCTTGAAAATTCAATATTTATGACAATAAAAATAGCATGAACCACAACCATTTTGTATAATAAAATTGCGAA
>WSSedB1CaDRAFT_10000507_pt1 | contig 16933 bp, 13 predicted proteins | sample WetSurSB1Cattail_FD_9460 | JGI IMG/M metagenome (IMG submission 9460)
TACCATTCCCCATCCGCCGTGGCGTGGCCAAGAGAAATGATCCGCTCAATGCGGACCACGTCGGACTCTGCCAGGACTTCGAACAGCTCCTCCGGCAGGCTCTCCGGAAGAGTCGAAAAAATATTGGCGATCATCTTACCGGACAGCATAATTCCTCGCTCCTACCCACGGTAGCATTGTACGGTTCATGATTATCACTTGGCCATCCGGCTGATTGCTGATACAGTGCAAACGCATGCACATGCGGCTTTCACAGTCAAAATACGGATGGGTTGATATGTCGATGGATGCATTTCTCAGGATGTAAATTGGTCGGCAGTTCTGTATACTATGGATAGATTAATCGTTTTTGTTTCTACTGGAGGTCGGTCATGCCACCGTTCGTGGAATTTATTGTCATTACCTTCACAATGCTGGGTGCGTTTTTTTTGATGTTTTTGCTCATGTACTTGATTGCCGTGGTGCTTTTTCCCATTGAGCGCAGCATCTCGAACATGATCTGGAGTCACCACTCACCGCCACCGGTTCTGAAAAAAACAACCTTCAAGGATTTCAGCAAGAAACATGGGTCCTGAAGCAACAACTCCCCTTCCTCCGGCATGCCAAGCATGTACGGCGGGTTTCAAATCCGACAGAACAGTTTATCAAGTATAGAGCAGTGCGCCGGGGGAGTAAATCAGAATCTCCGGGAATATCCAAGGGGATACCACGTGCATTGTCGCATCATCAATAGTGCGAAAGGAGCGTAACATGAAAAGATTCATGATGTTGTCCCGTTTCTCGGCTTTCATCGCAACCCTGGCCATCCTGGCATGTGGGCTCACGTCTCCGGCCCTGGCCACCTCCAAATCCATTATCCTTGCCACCACCACCAGCACCCAGGACTCCGGTCTGTTGGACGTCCTCATTCCGCTGTTCGAAAAAGAGAGCGGCTATTTCGTCAAAACCATTGCGGTCGGCTCGGGTCAGGCCATGGCCATGGGACAGAAGGGTGAGGCCGACGTGCTGCTGGTCCACTCCCCGGATGCCGAGAAAAAATTCATGACAGAGAAGGCCGGCAGTTCCCGCCAACTGGTAATGCACAATGATTTTGTCGTGGTCGGCCCTGCCGCGGATCCTGCAAAACTGCGCGGCTCCAAAACCAGCGCCGAGGCATTCAAGAAAATCGCTGCCAGCCAGTCCCTATTTCTCTCCCGCGGCGACAATTCCGGCACCCACGCCAAGGAAAAAGGGCTCTGGAAATCAGCCGGCGTGACCCCCGATAATCAGAAATGGTACCATCAGACCGGCCTCGGCATGGGTCAAACCCTTTCCGTCGCGGATGAGAAAAAAGGCTATACCCTCACCGACCGTGCCACCTATCTGGCACTGAAGAAGAACCTCAAACTTGCCATCGTATTGGAGCGTGATCCCAAACTGCTCAACATCTACCATGTGATTGAGGTAAATGCCGTCAAGTGGCCCAAAGTGAACTCGGCCGGAGCCAAGGCCTTTGCTGATTTCATGGTTTCCAAGAAAACGCAGAAGGTAATCGGCGGATTCGGTGTTGCAAAATTTGGTGCGCCACTTTTCTTCCCGGATGCCGGCAGAAAACCGCAGGAACTGGGCCTGTAATTGATAATTCATCTAAATAAAACTACATAAACATGCGAGGAAGAGTGGTACAAAAACCTATCCAAGAACAAAAGTAATCCCTGGAGTACCCTGGGTGGAGGACATTCTTTTTGTTATGTGAGGTATATTGAATGCAGCGGAGACGTTTTCTTCTTCAGATGGCGTTCCTGTTCCTTCCTTAACCGCCCTTGCGATGCCGACCATTAACGTAAATTTCGCGGGGAACAGTTCCTATATGGTCAGCGGTACCGACCTGGAAAATGTGGGACGAATTGAGCTGGCGGTGTCATATGACTCCCTGCTGTTGACCAACCCAGGACTGCAATCGCGCAGTTCCTTTCCCAACGCAGAGGTAGCGCTTGATACCGACTACTCCGGGAACCTGAGCCTTACCGTTATATCGAGCAAACCGATGCAGGGACGTGGCGCCTTTGCGGTCGTCACTTTCGGCCCAATCGGCACTTCCACCGGCTGCATCAACAACTTAACCGGGAGATTGTACACCACAAACGGCTCCCAGATCCCCACCGCAATATTTTCAGTCACCAATCCTACCCCGCTGCTCGATGCGAGCGATCCGGACGATATCCCGATGATCAAAGAGAGAGAAGCGAAGGGACAGACTTTGATGGGAGGGGATGTCGCTTATTTTCCGCCAGAGGTGAAGGAAATCGTCGACCAGTCAGAGAAGCTGTCGAAGGAGCAGGATACAGAAACCGAGAGCCTTGTGGCGAAGGAGGAGAATGCCGGTGCCCCCACGGGCAAAGGGAGGTCAGAAGGCAAAAAAGAGGGGGTATCGAGCGCTGAGATCATCATTTTTATCGACGGAAATGCGCGCCGGGTTCCGATCACCGTCACTCCTGCGGCCAAGGTCGATCTCCTTTCACCGGGGAAAGTTACCGAGGCCGATTTTGACCTCTTCCTGAAAGAACGTGGCACAGAGAAAGCCCCCCGCTTCGACCTGAACGGGGATGGCAGGCGCGACTATGTTGACGACTACATCTTTACCGCGAACTACCTTCTGGCGCGAAAGAAAGAGGCGGGGAAGGGAGATATCCCTCAAACTGCGACTTCTGCCGGTCGAAACGGCGCGAACCCGATCGTCGCCAGGGAAAAAGTGAAGAGTTGATCAGGGAGGCGATACAGCCTCATCCCAATTTCAACTTTTGCTCGAATCATTGGCTGGTCCTAGTTTGTTTGGCACACAAACCTTGAAATTCCCTCTCAAGGAATGTATGTCGATATCCCTGCCGTACAATTCAAAAAGATTCTCACTCGTGATAGTTTCATCCGATCTGCCGTTGGCGAGAATGCTCCCCTGTTTCATCATAATCACCCTGTCCGACACCCAGAGGGCATGGTCCGGAAAATGAGTCGATTTTATGAATGTGTATCCTTCCCGGCTCAGATTGATCAACTCCTCAAGAAGCCTGATCTGGTTTCCGTAATCCAGGCCATTTGCGGGCTCATCAAAGATGAACGTATGTGCGCCCTGGGTCATCGCCCTTGCGATAAGCGTCAATTGCCGCTCACCTCCGCTGATCTTCGTATAAGGCCTGTCTTGAAGATGCAGTATGGAAAGCTTTTCCAGCGCATTTTTCGCTAAATCCACGTCATTTCGGCTGTAGCGCTGGAAAAACGACTTGTGCGGCATCCTCCCCATCAGGACAATATCGAGCACTGGGTAGGCGAATGAAGCCCGATGGAATTGGGGGACATAAGCGATGCTCTGCGCTAGTTTTTTTTTAGGCGTGGATGACACGTCACGCCCTTCAAAACGGACAACCCCACCGTTATTCAGTTGATAAAGACCGAGGAGTATCTTCAAAAGTGTGGTCTTTCCGCAACCATTGGGGCCGAGAAGCGAAACGATTTCACCTTTATTTATGGAGAGTGAAACATCGTGAAGGACTGTTTTGCTGGAATAACCGAAGGTAATGTGTTCAGCCTGAAGCAACATCTTTCACCCCCACCCTTTACGCGCATTTTTCAGTACCAGCGCCAAAAAGGGTATACCAACCAGTGATGTAACGATACCGAGAGGAATCTCGACGTTGAAGAGCAGCCGGGAAATATCGTCAACCACAACCAGATACAGGGCGCCCAGCAGCGCTCCCACCGGTATCAGCAGCCGGTTATCCGGCCCGACCAGCATGCGCGACACATGCGGAATAATCAGCCCTACCCAGCCGATCATTCCACCGATCACCACGGTCAGCGCACTTATCAAGGTGGCAAAAAAAATCAGGGTCATACGAACCAGGCCCACATTCACTCCCATGGATTTAGCCTCATCGTCGCCCATGCTCAGGATATTGAGATAGGGAGAAAGAAGTACGATGCCGAACAATCCGAGTCCGATGGGTAGGGAGGCAAACAATACCGTCCTTCCGTCCGCCATGCTAAGGCCCCCCATCAGCCAATACACAATGGCCGGAAGCTGGCTGTACGGATCCGCAAGGTACTTGACGATGGAAAGCAGTGAAGTAAACAGGGCGCCGCTGATAATGCCGCCCAGGAGCAACATCAGCAGCCGGTCACCGCGATACAGTCTGGCCACTGTCACGGAAAGCAGCACCGCAAGCAGCCCGAATGTGAAGGAACTGGCCTGAACCACAATCCATCTGCCGGAGATAAGCATGCCCAGAGCGGCGCCAAAGGATGCCCCGGACAACACCCCCAGCAGGCTGGGTGAAACCAGGGGGTTGATGAACATGGATTGGAACGCGGCTCCGGAAACGGAAAGCGCGGCCCCGATCAGAGCGGCGGCGAGAATACGCGGCATGCGGATGTTCAGCAGGATGTTGCGCAGAATGGCCGCCCTCTCGCTGTCCATTAAACCGCAACCGCAGGACGAGGTGATATACAAGCATATCTCCGCCAGGGAGATCGGGTATTTACCCAGGGTCAGGGATACCAGAATGATTAAACAAAGTAAAAACAGCAGACATACAATCCAGATTGTTTTTTTCATTGAACCCCAAAACGGTAGTTAACCACGGATGATTACAGACAAAGTGAGGGGGATTTGCCTTTGATGTCAACGCCGGCAAATCCCCCTCGGCCCTCGCCCCCCTTTTCAAAGGGGGGCGCGTTCATCAGATCACTTAATAAGTCCTTGTACGATGTTCTGAATGATCGTCACGTCTTCCATGTCGATAACTCCGTCACCCACGGAAACGCCGTTAACCATGGGCGCTACGTCCAGCTTGCGGATCTGCGCCGCCGTCGGCTTGACGCTTCCCAGCGCTATCCGTTTGGCGAGGTTAACGGCGGAGCTGGTGTAGGAGGAGGCGGGAGTGTGCAGGAAGTTGCGCCGGACCGTCTGGCTGCCTCCGTTCTGATCGACGGCGGTGACCACCGCCTGGTACAGCTTGGCGGAGCCGAAGGTTACCTGTTGCGTGAAGCTTCCGTCGCCGGTGACCGCCGGGGTGTAGGTTTTACCGTTAAAGCCGACCGTTACCGTGACGGGCGTGCTGTTGCCGGAGACTTTGCCCGCGAGGATGTAGGTCTTTTTGACGGTTCTGACATCAATTGCGGGGTCAGTGACCGAAAGCGAGAACGGTTGCTGGGAGTAGACGGTCCGTTTGATCCGGGACTCGCTTCCGGAGGTAGTGGCGGCGGTGATCAGGATGGTGTTCATGCCGCTTTCCAGGCCGGCGGTAAAGGTGTAGGCGCTGTCCGTGAGGGCAGCGGACTGAGCAGGGGCGCCGTTGACCGACCAGGTGACCGTGGCGGTGGGATCAACTTCGCCGCTGGCGGTGGTGACGGTTCCGGTGACTGTTACGTAATTGCCGGAGGAGGTAGCGTCGTCCGGGAGGGAGTCCGCGGTCAATTTGAGTGATGAAGCGTTCAGGGTGATGGAGCGGGTGTCGCTGGCGTTTTCTCCCAGTTTGTTGGAGGCGGTTATAGTGATGCCGTTGCTGCCGGCGATCAGTTGCAGCGGATAGGTGAAGAAGCCGTCCGTGTCCGGTTTGACGGTGGTTCCGTTGACCTTGAGGGTCTTGAAACGGGCCGGATTGGTGACCGAGCCGCTGATGTTCAGGGAGGTAGAAGTGGCGACCGCTCCGTCGGGCAGGGCGGAGATGGTGAGGGCCAGGGCCGGGTCGGTGGTGATGGAACCGGTTGCCTGGCCGGCCGCGTCATAGGTGGCGTTGCCAGCCTGGTCGGCGGCAATGACGCAGGTTCCGGCGGCTACGCCGGTTACCGTGGTGCCGCTGACCGTGCAGATGTCACTGGTGAGTGAGCTGAAAGAGGCCGCGAGCCCAGAGGTGGCTTTGGCGCTGACCTTGGTTGTCTTGCCCACGGAAACGTAGGCCGGGCTGAATTTGAGCGTTCCTATGGTCTGGCTCTTCTTGTCGATGGTTATGTCCTGGGTTACCTGGGACGCCGCGCTGTAGTTTGTGTTGCCTGACTGCTTGGCGGCTATGGTACAGGTTCCGGCTTTGACGCCGGTGACGGTGGCTCCGCTTACTCTACAGACCGAAGGTGTGGCGGTGGTGAAGGTGACTTTGAGGCCGGAGGTGGCGGTGGCGCTTACCTTGGTGGTTTTGCCCATGGTTACGGCGGCTGGGGTGAAGGTGAGCGCGCCTATGGTCTGGCTGCCCTTGCCGACGGGGAAGCTGGCCATTACCCGGGCCGCCGGGGAATAGCTGGCGTTGCCGGCCTGGTCGGCGGTGATTTTACAGGTCCCGACTTTGACGCCGGTGACGGTGGTTCCGCTGATGGTGCAGACGGATGGTGTTGTTGACTTGAGGGTGACGCACAGGCCTGAGCTGGCAATGGCGCTGACGGTCGAGGCGTGGCCGGCGGTGAGCGGGTCCGGAGAGATGGTGATCGCGCCTATGGTTTGGGTTCCCTGGCTGATGGTGATGGTGCCGGTTACCTGGGCGGCTTGGTTATAGTTGAGGTCTCCCGGCTGGTTGGCGGCGATGGTGCAGGTTCCGATGGCTACGCCGGTGACGGTGGAGCCGCTGACCGTGCAGATGTCCGTGTAGAGCGAGCTGAAGACCGGGGAAAGACCGGAGGTGGCGGTTGCGGAGGCTGTCGTTGTTGCGCCGGCAGCCAGAGTTGATGAGCCGAACGTTATGCTCCCCATGCTTTGGGAAGCCTTGGCAATGGTCAAAGTACCAGTGGCGCTTCCCTGGTAGGGGGAATTGTTGACTGTAGCCGCGACCGCATAGCTGCCGGAATTGACAGGCGCCGCCGAATTGCCGTTATAGGTGAGAATGACGCTAAGACCAGAGGGAACGGTTGTAACCGTGGGAGTTTTTGCTGTTCCGTCGTAGGTCTGGTTCAGGTTGGAGAGGGTTACCGTTGCGGTTACCAAGGACGTGGTAAAGGTCCATGTAACAGGATCAATGGCATTGCCGGCCAAGTCCTTGACTCCGTTTATGGCCACGGTGTACAGGGTCCCATTTGCAAGCGTCGCGGCCGGAGAAAACCTGGCGGTCTTGGTTGTTGAATCATAGGATACCGAACCGGTTACACCATTGACGCTGAACGTGCCGGGAGTGACGGTCGAGGGATCGACAGCCTCGCTGAAAACAACAGTAACCGCACCGTCGTTTGCCACGCCGGTTGCCCCGGCGGCCGGAGTTGCCGAAGCGACCGTGGGCGGGGTATTGTCGATCGTAAAAGTCGCGCCGCTGGACGGGGTGAATGTTAACGGGTTCGAAGCGGTGTCCGTGCCGTTGAAGGACACGTTGACATCACTATTTCCCGAACCGACGGTGTACGTGTAGCTATAGTGATTGGGATCCACCTTGGTCATCGTGTCGGTCAGGCTGACACCCCCACCCATGGTAATCGTGGGAACGGGAGAATCCAGCAGGTAGCGTGAGAAATCAGCGGTAATGGTAACGTTGGTCCCTGACTTGTACGGACCGGACGGTGAATAGGTTACGCCTGCCACCGGCAACCCGGTGTAACTGATTGTGTACCCATTGGTGGTTGGATTGGTAAAACTGATGCCTTCGCCCTGGTTGGCGGCCGATGCCCATCCGTACATATTGAAAGCCGCGACTCCGTGCATGTTGGTGATGGTGTAATCCACCACCACGGCGCCGTTGTTTTGGACGCTGCTGCCATCATCCAACACCCCCGAACTCGTAGCGGTGACACCAAGCGGGCCGGCCTTCAGGTCTATGAACATCAGGTATTCTTGGCTTGTCGGATCGCTGACGGTCTGGCTGGGGTAGAAAGGAAGCGACCATGTTCCAAGAGTGCCCGGGCCTGGTCTGTAAACCTGCGGACCGTAAATGAAATCGGCCTTTGTAAAGGTCTCGTTCAGCACCTCCGGCTGGTAGGTCAGCCCCACGCCCTGGATGGGCAAACCGATATAAGGAGAAGTTGTACCTACTGTGCCAGTTGCATGTGTCGTGGGGAATGTCGGGTTATAGACTCCGGCAGTCGCGGGAGTCCAGGTATACCCGCTGGACTTGATCTTCACGCTGAAATCGTCCGCAATAGGTCCTTTCACCGACAAGAGCAGGATCGTGTTGTCGGTAAAACCGCGGCCACCATCGTCGTACAGATATATCCTTCCCGTATACGTGTTGTCGGCGGTGGAAACCGAGTTTACATGAGCCGCTCCTGTAGCCTTGACAGTAATCGGCACCTCCGACATCCAGTTGGAATTGAGTCCACCGCCGTCGGCCTTCATAAAATAGGTATTGTCTGAACACAAAGGATAGGTTGAGCTATACGCCGCACAATCCATGTTGTACTTGACCCCGGCATCATTGGCCACATTGATGAACACATGCCGGTTGTTCGTCATCGGCGTCGAAGCAGCTCCGGCGCTCGATACGAACGACAGAACAAACAGTACGCCCAGCAGAAACAGACTTCTCGTAAATCGATTCCTCATTCGCTTCCTCCTTTTTTTATTTCAACACAATAATTCCCTGGCACATGAGAAGCCGTCCGCCAGCCAGCGGCGGTAGCGGCAGTTGAAGCAGGTTCGCACGCCATTGCAATAATCCTCGTCATCCTCGTCGATGGAATATGCCGGGCATGTTTCGGCGATTGTCGAGGCAACACGAAGATCATCCGTGTTCGCGACGTTGCCCTGAAAATAGACGCCGCCATTTTTCTCCATTATCCGGCTCATGATCAGTAATCCTTGAATACCGTTCTTTCGCACGCCTTCCAAGCCGCGCCTGCTCCGGCTTCCGTGGAAACCACCAGCAGAACCGTTTTCCGGTCAATCAGGACCAGCTTCACCCATTCACCCACGAAAACGGCCTCATCTTCGGCCAAAACCCGCTTTTCCGGAGTCTGGACGACATCTATCCCGAACCGGACTATTTCCCGCACGGTTGCGATACCGTGGCGGGAAGGAATCCTGAACTTGCCCTTGAATCTGCCGTCATTGCCGGAAAGGCGCAAACCGGCGCCGGCAAGGGCGCCGATTACCCCCTGACCGGTTCCGCCATGCTCCGACAGGTGTATGTCATGGGCCGACGCCATCCGATAGGCCTCCTCCTTGGTGATGACGGTTGTCTTTGCCCGGCATCCGTATTCAATGAGCGCTTCAGGATGTTTCAATCTCTCCGGCACGATAACGCACAAACCCGGATCCGAAGTCGGCGCGCTTTCCTCTCCAAGCGTGGCGCGGCAGTAATTGGTGACCGTATCCAGCATGTCTCCGGAAATGTCGGCCGGGAAACACATGGAACTGTTGTGGGAAGTGTAGGGAATGTCCGGGTGAATGAGAAGCTGATGCCGCGTTACGGGCCCGCATGTCCCCCAGCCGTTCGCATCGATTCCGGCCGCAATGAGTTCAGCGATTTCACCGGTCCCCCGGCTGTCAATGTCGTCGGTATCGTCGATTGATATGAGTATTTCCACATCGGTCTCCTTGATGAGACGGTTTTATTTCAGCCCGATAATCAGGCTGTGTCCGAATGAGTCGGTTCTGGTCAAGACCACGAGGTCCCCGTTGTAAGACAGGGTTGCATGCTCGTTGTAATATTTCGTACTCATAGGGATCAGGGATGATGTCTGATTCCACCAGGTATAGAAGGAAAAGTATGGCTGTCCGTTGGAATCGTAGTAACGGGATTTGGCATCTGCCGCGCCGGTATCGGAGGAGACGAAATTAGCGAAGGTTGTCCAGGTATGGCTTTCGCTGCCGGTATCGGGATAATACGCAAACGTAAAGCTGTCGTTATTCGAGGTTGCGGCATTGCTGTCTATATATACGGGGAACGCCGCTACCCCGGCGGCAGTGATCTTCAGCTTTCCGTAAGCCCATGAGGCCCGTGAAACACCGCCCGAGTCTTTGGCGGCCCCGATCTTGCAAAAGTCGTAGGCGCCGGCCAAGTCACCCAGGGTATAGGTTGGCAGAGCCTGATCGGTCGGCTTGAAGTTAAATTGCAGAACCCTGAGATAGAACTGGTTTTTGATATCCCCGGTCTTTACCTCTTTTTTTGTGGACACCCCCACAATAACGGTTTTGTCATCGGTCATCCTGCCGGTGAAAATGACGTTCCGTTTTGCGTCTCTTCTGTCGACGGAATTGTCGTAAGCGAAACTGTCGTATTCCTTGGTCAGTCCGTCCGGCTGCACTCCGAAACAGGTCACTTTCCACATGAGATCATACATCGCCGCCATCTTGTAGGACGGGGTGCTGTAATCCCAATAGATGATATCCTTGATGCTGCCCACGCCTTTAGGAAACAGAGAGGATACCGGTGGATACCAGAACTGGGCCTGTTGACCGACCCTGGCGTTGCTGTATTCCCATTCCAGGCTGCCACCGCTGTTCAGAGCGTGATAAGCGTAGCGCGTTGGCCCGTTACCGGCCAGTTCGGGATAGTAGGGATTCTGGTTGCCGGTCCCGCTCACATCCCGGATATCGTAATCGTCGGTATCCCTCTTCTTCTGGAAAATGGTGATGGCCTTCGAGCCGTCCACGGAATAGGTCCAGGTTGCGAGCAACATGTTCTTTCTCGACCCCATGATGCCGTGAAAACCGGCCCAGGCGCCTGTTCCGGACAACGTGAGGCTGGTGTCAGTCTGCATGCGCATGGTTACGTCGCTTGGAGGAGTGGTGGCCGTCGACGTGTCATCCACGGGATTATAATGATCGCTATCCAGAAATTCGGTAAAACTGACCGCTCCGTCGGCATCGATACTTATGGTTCCCCGTTCCCACTTGGCGGTCGGTCCGCTGACCAGGGTATGAAAATACCAGGTGCCTGTCAGATCTGCCTGGTGTTTTGACGTCGGGGTCTCAACAACCTGAACCGAGACCTCGCTTTCTCCGTTGCGATTCACGCCGGTCACCATGAAATAGTAGGGAACGTTATTCGTAAGTCCCGTGACAACACAAGACCCTCTGTCGACATTGATTTTGGTGGAATTTTTCTTGGTTATCTGATCGGTGTCTGTTGCCGCCACGTAATAAACGTTGTACGAGGTTGCGGTATAGGCGTTGCCCGGTGTACTCCAGGACAACGAGACCAACCCGTCCCCCTGTTTGGCCGTAAGTCCGCTGATCTTTCCCGGTATCCCCGGATCGTAGCGAAAGGCCTCTCCCGAGCACCCCGAGATAAAAAGGCTGATAACGATGAAACCCAGCAAAATGATTCTTTTTGCGTTCAGAAGCTTCAAGACGGTCTCCATTCTTGAGAGATACCCCAAACGGGGTGATCAAAGGCTGAACCGGTATTCAAAACCGCCGTAGATATATCTGCCCGGCCTCGGTATGCCATAGGTATCCTCGTAAAACAGGTCGAAGAGATTATCGGCGCCGACATACAGGGTAACTTTGTCCTTGAACAGTTTCTGGCTCAGCTTGAGGTTGACAACGGTATAATCGGCCATGTAGGTCTTCCAGAAAACCTGGTTGGTCAACTGGGTATTGCCGGACGGCTTGGTATAAACCGCCGAATGCCCGACATAGACCAGCGAGGCGAATGGGGTCAGCCCGCAGTCGAAATCGTATTTCGCGCTGACGGCCAGCTTGTGCATGGGCACGTACTGCACGTCATCCCTGGTGGCGAGCGACTGGTCCTTTGATATGTTCAGCGTATAGTTGGCTTTTAACTGGAGATTCTTGAAAAAGGTTGTTTCAATGGAAGTCTCGAACCCGTAAAAGGTATAGAGGGGAAAATTCACGTTATACGGCACATACCCCTCGTGCTGGGTCAGGCCGGACTGTTTTAAGGCGATGAAGTTGTGCAGTTCGCTGTAGAAACCGTTCAACTTGAAGCTGCTTTTCCAGGGAAGTTTCTGCTCCACCCCCGCCTGGTAATGGTAGGCAACCTCGGGCAGCAGCTCGGGATTGTTGGTGTTTCGCAGGTAAAGCTGGCTCATGGATGGAAAGTGGATGTTCCGCATGAAGGCCGCCTTGAGCCTGGTATCCTTCAGAACGTCATAATAAAGGCTTGCGGAGACGCTGTACTCCTCAAGGTCCCTGTCGTCGCGGAACTGCCAGTGATGGGCGTATCCCGCCGCGAAGCCCAGGTCCTTCAGAAGGGACACTTCGTATTCAATCGCGGCGGAGCTGATGAAGAGATCGAAATGCTCGTCAACAGGAGACAAATAATAGGGAGGACTGCCAGTGCCATTATGACCGGGAGTGACATGATAAACGAATCCGCCCGGCTTGACCGCTCCAGTGGCATCCCAGGTGTCCCACTCACCGGAAAAACCCAGGGTTACGGCTCCTGCCCTACCGAAATCATATTTCGGCTGGATCGATACCCCGCTGTTAACCCCCGTATTCCTGAGATGGTAGGAACCGGCTACAGTAACATCATTGAAGGAGTTGTACTTCTCGTTGTCGTAGCGGTTGTTATCCTGCGCCATCCGGTTGTAATAGATCCGCGAGCGGATGTTGAAGACGTCAGTGGGGGTGTAATCAGCGGCAAGTTGCAGCATGAACCCCTGGTAGTCGTCGACCCGGGCGAATTGCGGATTGGGGGCAAAAGGGTCAAATGTATTATTGATGGCGCTGGCCGGTTTTCCGTACCCCCCCTGCACGAAATTTCCGGTCAGGGCGAGATGCAGATCGCTGTTGGGAGTATAGCCGATGTTCAAGAAGGCATTGCTCCTGGTGTTATCGCTGTTCTTGCGGTACCCTGAGTATTCCACCCGCTCTATTTGTCCGTCTTTTCCATTGTATTCAGTGGCAGTGGTAACCGGTTTGGCGAGGGGGAAATTGTCCCGGTGATAGGCGCTGCCGCTCAGGAAGAAATCGAACTTGCCGCTCGCGCCGGAAAGGCTCGTTTTGGCCAGATAGGGGGTGCCGTCTCCGGATTCGAAACCGGCGGTTCCACTCAACCCTTTCCGGCCCTTCTTGGTAATGATGTTGATCACCCCCCCCAGTCCTCCCTGGCCGTAGAGCACCGAGCTTGCGCCGGTGGTTACCTTGATCTTTTCGATGCTGTCCACCGGAATGGTCGAGGGATCGAACTGCTGGTCAAAGGCTGAATTGATCGGCACTCCGTTCAAAAGCACCAGGATGTCCCTTGACTTGAACCCCCTGATTTCAACTCGGGGAACGCCGTCGGGTCCCACCTTGATATTCACGTCCGAAAGCAGGACCAGGGCCTCGTCGAGGGTTCTGATGTTGGAATCCTTCATTTGTTGGGAGTTGATCACATGCACCGTTTCACCGGCCTCGATCGGGGTCATGGCAGGCGCTGTCACGGTAACTTCGCCAAGCTCGAAGATGTCATCTCCCTGGTCTTCATGCGTCCCCATAGCAAAAACCGGTGCCGCAGGTATAAGCAGGGTCGTCAGAAAGCATGCGAAAAGCAGTGTCGTCCGATTCATTACATCTTTATGTGCGGTGTATTCCATTCAGAACCTTACTTGGTCAAAATAGCGCGAATATCCCGTTCGCCCAGGTTAACCCCGAAGAAGAGCTGGTAAAACTTCCTGGTCTCGGAGACAATATCGATGCCGGCGGTTTTGGGGTAGAGGACGCCGGCCAGCCATTTGGCGCCCATCAGCCGCAGGAAAGTGGGGGGCCGGTCCATCCAGTCGAAAGGAGTATCAGGTATCAGGTAGACCCGCCTGTTGCGCACGGCCCTGATGCCGGCCCAGCGGGAGTCCTTGTAGATGCCGCTGTAAAACGATTCGTCCTGGGCGATGATCACTTCGGGATTGTAGGCCATGACCTGCTCGATGGAGATCCGGTCCTTGTTCCGGCCGCCGATGGCCCCGCCGTGGTGTACGTTTCTGCCTCCCGCCAGGGCAACCGCTTCTCCGTGAGCCGAATTGGATGTAACCGTGGTCAGCCCGTCCATCTCTTCCGCGAAATAGACCGAAACCCGCTTATTTTCGGGAATTCGGGCTGAGAATGATTTCAGTTTCCTCAGCTCGACCCTGAAATAAGCCGCCAGCTTCTTCCCCCGTTCCTTGCGGCCAAGCAGCGAGCCTAGAAATTCGTAAGCGGCGGGATAGTCGGACATGTTATCCAGTTTTACGTAAGCGTAGGGAATCCGCGACGAGGTCAGGAGTTGCTCGACCCTCGGTGGTAACGTTGCGGAACGGGGCGCCCAGGCCAGCACCAGGTCCGGTCTGAGCGAGAAGATAACCTCGGCGTTGAAGTTTTTCCCCTGACCGCCGAACCCGCCTACCACCGGAAGTTTCATGGTATCGGCCCGCAAAAATGTGCGCAGATCGTCGTTGGGCTCACTGTTCAGTCCGGCAAGCAATCCGGGGTCGAGAGTGTACACCATGTAGGTGACGGGCGGTGATGCCCCAAGAACCCTGTTGACGTGATTGGGGAGCGTAACCGAACGCCCCTGCATATCGGTGATCCGCGCCGCCTCGGCATGGCCTAGGAATATCAGCAGGCCCAGAATAAAACTAAAAACAAGAGATCTCATATACTTCCTCCTCAAACAAAAAATTCAATAACATCCAAAATCTGCGGCGGTTTTTCCAGATACTCTTCCGAAGCCGACGCAGTCAAATTCTCATAACAATAGGGACAACAGGTAACAACCGTATCGGCCCCTTCCTTGACCGCCTGACGCACCAGCGCACGGCCATTTGACAGGGCAACCGAGGCCGGAACCGTCCCGCCTCCCGAACCGCAGCAAAAGCTTTTCATTCGGCTGTGTTTCATTTTAAGCAATGCTATGCCATTCGCGGCGCCGATCAGTTTCCGTGGAGCGGAAAACTCGGCATTGTATCTGCCCAGAAAACAGGGGTCGTGAAACACGGCCTTGCATGATTGACTCTCCGTCACGCGCAGTTTTCCCTCGGTCAGCAGCTCCGCCAGGTACCGCGAGTGATGCAGTACCCTGAAGCTGCCTCCAAAATGCGGATATTCATTTTTAAGGGTATTGAAGCAGTGGGGACAGGGAGTGATGATCGTCTTGCCTTCGAGCTGTTCCAGATACCGGATGTTTGCCGCAGCATTACGTTGAAACAGGGATTCATTGCCAAGGCGGCGAACCGGACCGCCGCAGCATGCCGGAGGTTCCAGCAAGCTCGCGTTCACCCCCGCCCCTTTCAGGATGTTCACCAGAGTGGTAATCGTATCGGTCCGGCCTGACGCGCCTTCCCGGCAACCCGGCCAGATATGGACATCGGCATTCATGTCAGGCGTTGGATTTCCTTTCCCGGCGGCTGCGAGCGCAGCCTCCTGTTCGGCGCAACGCGCCATAACGGTATCCGGCGCCCGGCGTTTGACGATGCGGCCGCGCCTGATATCAACGATCCTGGACGCGTGCGCGCCATTCATCGGGCAGCGATCCTCGCACGAGCGGCAGGCGGTACAGGACCACAAGGCGTCTTCGTCGATAACGTCGCCGACGAGGGGACGGGAAAGGCTGCCCCGGTGCATCAGCCGCTTCATCCGTTTCATCATGGTGATGGGAGCGTACGGTATCCCCGCTTGATATATGGAACACAGTTTTTTGCACCTGCCGCATTCGATACAGGCGTCCGCCTCGACGAGTTGTTTTCTTGAGCTGTCGGCAATGTCACCCGGGAACAGCGTAAAGCCGGCGTGCGGCGCGGCCAGGGAAGCCCGTTCTGCCCAGGAAAGCGACAGGTAGTAATTCATTGGCACGGCAAGCAGATGCAGTAGTTTCGTCCACGGAATCAACGCAATAAGGGTGAAGGCAAGCGCCGCATGGCCGTACCAGAGCAACGCATGAAAAGCCCTGGCGTTTTCCGCATCGCTGATTTTGCCAGCCAGAGCCGCAACGGCATGGCCGAACGGCGACCAAGCAGCCCAGGGGTCCGCAGTGGCGAGCACCCGCTCTCCCTTCACCAGGAAACCGCTTAGCACGACCGTCGCCAGCAATACAAGCATGAGTGCGTCGCCGTAACGGCTTTCAAGCCTTTCAGGTCTGACGATGTAGCGTTTGTACGCCGCCAGCCCGATGCCGATCAGCACGGCAGCGCCCGCCATCTCCAGAATCAGGCTGAACGCAAGGTACGCCGCGCCATGGAGAAAGTTGAGTCCGAGATGTGTCTCCAGCGCAACCAGGATACTTCCCACAAAAAGAAGCAGCATGCCGTAAAAGACACAGCGATGCATGATCAGGTACAACCGGCCGCGGATCACCCTTTTTTGGCTTACAATGGCCCGAAGCGTAGTCAGGAAGCGGTGATTTCCCGCCGTACCCACTTTTCTGCCCCGCCACCATGCCCCGATCCTCACGGCAAAGCCAACCACAAGCGAAACGGTTGCAACAATGGTCGCTATATACAGAAATGAATGGTTTCTGATATTCCAGAAAAACTGGCGAGAAGGCTCCACCTAATCCACAATCCCTTGAGGAGCCGGAATGACCCAACCCTATTTTTTATTTATTTATCGAATAGTTATAGAAATGATCTATGGAGTGTAAAGCGTAGTCGAGTTACTTAATTAAATTCATAACACGGTGATGACATATAAAACATTAAAGAGATCGATTGCAAGAAAAATATATAACGTTTCGCAAAAGGCTCATTTGGAATTGGAATAATCACTGTTCCAGATGGTAGGTTATCGGCATGGTTAATGTCGCTTTTATGGGAGGCTTAGGATAAGGGGCAGCCTCGTTAATTGTATCAACCGCATCGGCATCCAGAATTTCATAGCCTGAACCGCTGAGACCCCTGACATCGGTAACACCACCGTTTTCCAGGATGACAAAAGAAACCCGGACCTTCCCCGTCCAGCCTTGGCGTTTTGCCTTGGGGGGATACTTCAGATGCTTATGGATAATTTCCATGATATAGGCGAAGTGTTCATTCAAATATCTGGCGCGCTGCCGTTCAAGACCATTCCCAGTTCCACCGACACCCCCCCGCCGTTACCGTTGCCGCTACCGCCACTACCCCCTCCGGCGCC
>WSSedB1CaDRAFT_10000508_pt1 | contig 16854 bp, 1 predicted proteins | sample WetSurSB1Cattail_FD_9460 | JGI IMG/M metagenome (IMG submission 9460)
TGCTGATGCGCAGGTTGCTGCCTTCTTTCAGAAACTCCAGATCGGAAGAGGCTATGCCGGTACCGAATTCGACGGTGTCGGTGGTGGTGGCATAGTCAGTAGCATAGTTGCTGATCGTGTCTATTCCGTAACCTATGCCAAATTTGTAGGTGTCGCTGCCGGCATCGCCGCTTAACGTGTCGTTGCCGGCACCGCCGTCGATGATGTCGTTGCCGGCATAACCGTATATCTGGTCATTCGAAGGTGTACCAAGAAGTGAGTCGTTGGCAGTAGTGCCATAGACTTTAAATCCTAACGAATCGATCTGCGCAGCGGTCAAGGTGCCGTCAGCAAACGCGAATTGATCTACCTTGTAAGCGTCGCCACTGAACCAGTTGCTGATTATCAGCGCATCTGTTGTGTTCTTTGTGTTGATACGCAGGTTGTTACCTTCTTTCAGGAACTCACGGTCGGAATAGTTTGCGTGGTCACCGTCGAATCTAACTGTGTCGATAGTTGTGGCGTAGTCGCTTGAATAGTTGTTTATTGTGTCAACTCCGGAACTATTAAGGACTATATCATTGCCGGCATCACCGCTTAATGTGTCATTGCCTTCGCCGCCATAAAGAATGTCATTGCCGTCTCCGCCATAAAGATTATCATCACCACCCCCACCATCGATTAGGTCGTTGCCAGCCAGGCCAATTAGACTGTCATTGCCGTCATTACCATACATGTAATTATAGGATGCAATCATGGACTGGATATACGCCGCGTCCCAGACGGTCGCATCAGCAAACTGCACCTGCTCTATACTGTAATTGCTATCAGACCAATACTGAACCCTTATCTGATCGCTGCTACCGTTAATGCTAAATATCAGATCAGATCCACTGCGAATTAACGTGACGTCACCTGGGGTAATCCCGGCACCAAATCGAATGGCATCCAGATTGCCGCTATATTCATAGATCGTATCTTGCCCGTCTCCACGATTGAACAGGTAGATGTCGTTGCCGTACCCTCCATTTGTCTTGTCGTTGCCAGGTCCGCCTTCAAATGTATCATCGCCGTCCCCACCATAAAGTGCATCATTACCTGCCAGCCCCTGAAGGGTACTGTTTTCGCCTGTCCAGGCGTACAAATAGTCGCTGCCGGCAGTGCCAACAATGGGGAGGTCAGCCCGTAATTGAACATACGCCGCATCCCAAACCGTACCGTCAAAAAATTCAATCTGTTCGATCCGGGAATTTGTATTATTTCCCCAACTCTGAATCCTCACCTGATCGCCGCCGGGGATGCTCAGAACAAGATCATATCCGCTACGACTGAAGGTGATGTCACCAGGGGCAATACCGGCGCCGAAACGGAGAATGTCCAGACTTCCCCCACCTTCCTGAATCCTATCCTGACCGTCGCCCAGATTAAAAATATAGGTGTCGTTGCCGGCGCCACCTAGTAAGTAGTCTGCGCCCAGTCCTCCAATAAGAGTGTCGTTACCTTTATTCCCTTCCAGCATATCGTCACCGGCCAGGCCCTGAAGAGTAGCGTTTTCAAGGCTCCAGGCGCACAGGTTATCGTAGCCGTTTGTCCCGACAACGGGGACCCCCGCCAGTTGAGACCAGATAGAGGCCGCACTCCAGACTGTACCGTCGGCAAAAGTCACTTGGTCGATGCGGCTATCAACAAGGCTCTCGTCATAACCACCATTATTTCCCCACCCCTGGAGCGTCACCTGATCGCTGGTGCCATTTATGCTCAAAACAAGGCTGTAATAACTACGGGTCAAGCTGATGTCGCTAGCGGCTATTCCTTCACCAAACTGCAGAGTGTCAAACCCTCCGCCATAATATATCCTCCCTGAGTAACTGAAATCCTGGTAGTAGGCATTCTCCCAAACGATATCCTTTCCGCCACCCAAGTTGAATAGGTAGGTATCGTTGCCGGCATAGCCTTTCAGAGTGTCGTTACCGGTACCGCCATCCATGGTTATGTGCGTGGAGGAACTGTTAAAACCGTATTCATTGCTGGGATACCATGAATCCCATCGCTGGATTTCGCGAAGCGCTGAAAGTGTATCATCCCCGCCCATACCATAGAGTGCATAGTCCTTACCTTGGTTCCAGGGGCGCACCAAATCGTTGCCCTCAGTACCAATAATGGGAAGCTCATCCAAAAGAGACTGGATATATGCACCATCCCAGACGGTGGCATCAGCGAACTCAACTTGTTTGATTGAATATCCCCAGGAATCACACCCCTCATAATATCTCCAGCCCTGAATCTTCACCTGATCGCTGCTGTTGTTGATGCCAAGATACAGATCATAGCCCACACGTCTCAAGGTGATGTCGCTCGGGGAAATCCCGGCGCCAAAGCGAAGGATGTCCTGAGTATTCCAGCCCGGTTCAACAATAGTGTCCTGGCCATCTCCGAGGTTAAACAGATAGGTATCGTTTCCTACACCGCCTCTCAAGGTATCATTGCCGAGGCCGCCTGCCAGCAGATCATCACCAACCCCGCCAGTGAGGATATCATTCCCGGCGCCACCACTGAGCACATCGTTGCCGATACCGCCATCAAGCGTATCGTTCCCGGCACCACCATCCAGATTGTCATTACCGTCACCGCCACTTAAGGTGTCGCACCCCACGGTGCCGACTATTATATCGTCGCCCGATGTGCCGGTTTCCGTGATACCTGGATACAAAAGGTTTATCAATGAATTCTGAGATCCATCTGCGAACTGGAGTGAGTATATTGGTAAAGCACCTGTTGGATCGTTTTGCGTACAGTTACTGAGGATGATCGCATCGCCGCCAGTGCCCACGTTGATTCTCAAGCTGTCGGTGCCCCAGACAAACGTCAGGTTATCCTTTGTTATGCCTGCGCCAAAATACAGGGTATTTTCAATGCCGCTCTCACCGGCAGTGTCTTCAATGGTGTCTACGCCGTCACCAACATTGAAGACATAGATGTCGTTGCCTGCACCGCCGACAAGCAAATCATTTCCGCCATAGCCGAACAGGAGGTCATCGCCATCGCCACCATAGAGGGTGTCATCTCCCGCGGCCGTGTCGTCCGCATCGCCATGCAATTCGTCGTCGCCGCCATTCCCGTAAATTATGTCCGCGCCATCACAGCCGAGAATGAGATCCACATCACTGCCGCCTTCGATATGATCGTTGCCGCCACCGCCTTCCAGACGGTTATCGCCATCACCGCCGAAGATGGTATCGTCGCCGTCATCACCGAGAATCAGATCATTTCCTGACCCACCCTCCAGATAGTCATTACCGGCATCTCCTTGCAGAGTATCATTACCCTCTCCGCCAATAACCTGGTCAGCACCGTCACCCCCCAGCAGCGTATCATTTCCATCCCCGCCGTCCAGGTAGTCATCACCGGTATCACCCTGAAGCCAATCGTCTCCGTCGCCAGCCATCAACGTATCGTTGTCGTCACCACCCAAAAGTGTGTTATTACCCGCTCCCGCATCCAGATAGTCATCCCCGGCGTCACCCTGAAGATAATCATCTCCATCGCTACCCATCATTGTATCGCTGCCATCTCCTCCAAAAAGAGTGTTATCACCCGCTTCACCATCCAAATAGTCATCCCCGGCACCACCCTGCAGTTCATCGTCACCATCACCCCCCATTAGCTGGTCATTGCCATCTTGACCGAAAAGCAAATCACTGCCTGCTCCCGCATCAAGATAGTCGTCGCCGGCATTGCCCTGAAGCTCGTCATTGCCATCACCACCGTTCAACGTATCATTGCCGTCTCCACCCAATAAGGTGTTTTTACCCGCTCCCCCATCGAGATAGTCATCACCGGCGTCGCCCTGAAGAAAATCGTCTCCATCGCCACCTATCAATGTGTCATTATCGTCACCCCCCAAAAGGGTATTATTTCCCGCTCCCCCATCGAGATAGTCATCACCGGCATTTCCCTCCAGGTGATCGTCACCGGTGCCTCCCATTATCTGATCATTGCCGTCGTCGCCATAAAGTTTGTCCGCGCCAGCCTCACCATCCAGATAGTCATCCCCGTCATTGCCGGAAATTTCATCCAGACCATCGCCACCCATCAACTGATCGTTCCCTTCATCACCAAACAGCAAATCATCGCCAGCCTCGCCATCCAGGTAGTCATCGCCGTCGCCACCCCCCAGTTCATCATTACCCGAACCACCGAACAGGTCATCATTGCCGCCATTGCCCCATATCTTGTCGTTACCGTCACCGCCATCAATGTAATCATTACCGTGCTTATCAATCGAGAGATAACTGACGTCATTATCCCCGACGAGAACGTCATCGCCACTACCGCCGAAAATTGTGTCATTTCCGCCCCACCCGAAAACAACATCATTTCCGGTTCCCGCATTCACCTCGTCGTTGCCACCCGCGGTATAGACAAAATCGTTACCGGCGCCGGCATAGACCACATCGTCGCTGGCATCATTTTCTCCAGTGCTGAAATATGTCAAATTGGTGAACGATGGATCATAGGTTGTGCCGTCGAAATTGCTTGAAAACGTCCAGTCGAATATCTCGCCGCTTCTATAGGAATACTCACCATTTACTTGATTATTGTAAAAGTATGTCCCCCACCAATCACCTCCGCTGGAGATAAAATCATTGCCGCCTCCGCCGACGATCAAATCCTGTCCCGCACCGCCAAACAGCGCATCATTGAGATCGCTGCCGTAGATAAAATCATCCCCTGTGGCTCCGCTGATAATATCTCCCTGTTCATTGATGCTTTGGGCAATCTCACCGGCATTGACCAGCGTGGCCATCTCGCCGTAGTTCTCGCCAAATATCTGGTCGTCGCCGTCACCACCATAGAGAGCATCTCCTCCGCTCCCCCCTTCAATAATGTCGTTGCCGGACGCTTCGCCAGTTTTATATCCGATGCCGTCCCTGCCGTCTCCACCCAATACGCGGTCGTCTCCGATTCCTGAATAGATATAATCATTGCCGCCACCACCTTCGATCCGCTCGTTGCCGGAATCGTCAAACAGGTAGTCACTCCTGTCTTCCATGGGGTCGGCGCTGCAGATGACATTGCCGAATCTATCCAAGTGCATTTGCACCCCATCTTTGCTGGAATCAAAATCAATGGGGGTAAGGTCACCGACGATTGTTTTGGTCGTCTCAGGGGTGTCAGCCGCATCATCCAGATGAATTCCGAAGTCACCACTCTTGAAGTTTTCACCGAGGTTTATCGAGCCTCCGTCTTCAAACGTAAGTTTCCAGAGAGTGTCGTGGGCAAGTGTCACGGTACCGCTGGAATCGGTCCAGGTATTGTCGGTTTCGTTGTGATAAAGTATTCCTATGGGGATAAGATCGGCATCGCGATGTATGATGATGCTTCCCTTGTTGTCGGAGTCAATAATAGTATCGTTACCATCGCCAATGTTGTACACATAGGTATCGAGTCCCTTGCCACCGTAAAGAGTGTCATCACCCTTGCCGCCATCGAGTTTGTCGTCGCCTGCGCCACCATAGATGGTATCGATACCATCGCCGCCCTTAAGGACATCGTTTCCCTCACCGCCTTCGATGTAGTCGTCGCCGCCCGCGCCATTAATTTTGTCATTACCACCTGCGCCGTACAAACGGTCGGTGTTGTCGCCGCCAACAATGGAGCCGCCCTGTTCCTGCCCAAAGATTACATTGTTTTGGTCTTGATACTGATTATTGCTCAAATCATTTCCCTTGCGGCTGGTCTGGTCGTAAAAGCTCCAGGCCTGACCGTCGATGTAAGCGAAAGGGGGGGGATTCTGGTCAAGCCGATTGTTTTCCATAATCCAGCTAAGCATGGCGGCACGGTCAGACAACCATGAATCGGAGAGATTGCCAATGCCAGTAACAGGATCAAGCAGGCTTAACGAATCGCTTGAATTGCTGTAATCGAGCCCAAGAACCACAAAGGGGTTCAGCTCTTTAAGTGCATAACGGAAAGCCAAGCCATCATTGTCGCTACCTTTAGCATTTTCGATCATGTTTTCGACCGACTTGCCTACCATCGGAATAAGAAAAGCGCCTGATTCAGGCATTTCTACGACTATTTGGTCGATGTGGGAATACAAGTCCTCGCGATTGTTATTCCTTACCGGCGCGTAATTTGGAACTAAGAGTTTGCCTATTGCATTTACCAACGCCTCGAGGGTTTCACTTGAATTGGCACTGCCCGCCTTGAATATGGGTTCAAAATAGTCCATCGCATCTTTAATGCTCCAACTGGCCAGTTTTTTGTCCAGACTGAAAAAGAGGTTGTAAACTGCCATGCTGTCGGTCATCTGAGATGCGGCGTGGCCAAGCGCTACATCAAGACCAGCGCTTTCTATCTGTATGTATTGTTTCACGCCCGGTTGACGCAGGCCAATCGGCCAGTCTTGGGAAGTTAAGTCCATTCCTGCAGAGCCGACTAGATTGGTGATTCTGCCCGGATCAAATGATGAAGCGCCGTTCAGCATACTGAAAAGGTGAGCAACGTTGGTAGGGCCGTTTCCTCCAGCCCCTAATGCCAAGTCATCGCCGAAGCCCGCGCCATTCACCATAAGCACATCAGTTGTTGCTTCCGGAAAGAGGCGCGAGAAGGCAGCAGCTAAGTGGCCACCAAGTGAGTGACCGACTACGGTGACGGAACCGGGGTCGATACCGAGGCCGAGGCGGCGTTCGTCGGAATATATTTCTGTAGAGTTATGGTTAAAATTGATCTTGCGCACCTTGCCCAATGGTTCATCTATCACGATGTCGGTGCGGGTATGCAGGTATTCTGTGTATGCAAGTAAAGCGACTGGACCGGCCAGTTTTGCGGCAGCATAGGCGGCCGTTAAAGTTAGATCAGTTTCGAGTACGGCTACCTGATATGATTCATCTTCAGTAGCATTCAACTGCTGCCAGTAGTTGTACATATCAACGATCTGGTCCATTGCCAGGCCGTCACGGACGATATCCATGCCGTCGGCAGTAGCAAGATCTGTCATTAGCTGCTCGGTGCCACGAAGTGAAAGAACATAAGAATTGTCTGTTGCCTGAAACAGCGTGGCAGAAAAGCCACTCTCGGTATTCTTCTGGTGGCTAACGATTGACCAGTTGGAGAGTAGGTCGGTGGCTTGGGTCTCGGAAAACTTTTTGGCTTGAAGGGCGTCGGCTTCATGCTCAAATTTATTAAAAAGTGCATAAGAGGCTTCAGCAAGTTGAGTTAAACTGAAAAGTTCGCTATTTTTCATTTTCTCCCCGTCCCTTCATTTTATATTTTCTTGCTATTTTTATATAATCCATTAAATACGTTGCTTCAGCCGCGCCACAGTTATTATTGCCCACACCCAACCAGAATTTGTAATCTACAATCGAGTCAGCGTGGAGCATTGGATTTCCCCCGCCTCGCTCAAAATCAACTACACGAGCTAATACCTCACCGGTTCTTGCATCAAACAAACGCTCTTCAAAACGACGAATTGCGTGAGCATAGTTTCGATCAAAAAAACTTTCAGAATAAATGTAGTCTGAATCCCAATATCGCGTACCTCCAACAATATTTTCAGAGCGCAAACTCTCTCCCGGTTTGGCCCAATTTTTACCTATCGCATCTGGGTTTTCCTTAAACCATTGTTCCGGTGTCTTATATATCCAGAAGCCTCCTTGCTCTTTGCAGAGGTTGTTGTGCTTGATAAGCACCGGTATAAAATCCCAGAATACGAGCAAGTACATGACCAGCGCCGCCAGCACACCAAGCAACCAAGGTTTAAACCCTTTTCTGCGGGCAAACTTAACAATGCCGTATACAAACAACACCGATACAATCAGATACGCTCCGATAACAGCTAAATATACAAGTGCAATCATGCCGCCAACCTCCTACCAATCGACAACACGTAATTGGGGAACACATGGTGTGTCATGCCTACACTCTTTACAAACCACGAACCAGCTTGCGGGCTTGTCTTTCCACGATTCTCTTCACTCATGGTGTCCTCCTCCTGGCTTTACAAGCATTTACCAAAACCCAAGCATATCTACCAGTTCTATCCAACTCCACCACCCTCATCAGTTAGGCAACACTGGTTGAGGGCTGGAAGGTGTTTTCAAGTTCACCAGGCGGGATAACTTCAGGTTCTTGCGAACCAGCTCAAAAAGAAAACAGGCGTTTGCAATTCAGAAACGCACAAAAAAAGCCCACCTTATTATGATTCGAAAAGGCGGGCATTATTTGATCAACTGACTCATTTCGACAACCCCTCTGCCCGGAATCGGGTAGGTAGTTTTGCGTCACCAGGTCACCCCGGTTTTGCCTTTTCGATGATTATTAATTATGTTGGCATAAAAAACCATATTCAATAATTAATAACAACTAAATTAATATTAAAAAACGACATTGTGTTTTACCAATAATCAGCATTACTTTTACGAATTTCACTTGGATATAATAGTCCCGGCCGAAAATATCGACCGGGACAAAGTTAATGCACACGTTGATATTGTTGAATAAACACTAATGCCAGTTGGCAGCAATTACCGGGGCAAGCGTAGTCTGGTAGTTCTCCGGCAATGTGATCTGGCCTGCTGCCGGCGTCGTAAAGGATGCCATGGCATTTACCAAGACATCCACCTGGGTGTCGAGTAGCACCTTTCCATCAGATGTTTTGAACTGTTCCACGTGGTATGAGGAACTGTTATACCAGCTCTGCATGGTGAACTTGTCACTGGTTCCTATGATGCTGACTTCCAGGTTATTGCCGACATGCTGGAACCAGAGTTGATCAGTGACAATACCGGATTGGAATTGGGCTACGTCGGTATTCCCGGGGGTAGCGTCGTTCTCGACAATGGTATCAACACCATAACCTCGACCAAGCTTATAGGTGTCATTGCCGGTTCCACCGGTCAGTGTATCACTACCTGCCCCGCCATCCAGGGTATCGTTGCCGGTTCCGCCAGTAAGGCTGTTTATAGCGCTGTTGCCGATAAGAACATTGTCCAAGGCATCGCCGGTGCCATTGATAGCCGCAGTGCCGACAAGGGTAAGGTTCTCCAGGTTTGCACCCAGCGTGTAAGTGATTGATGAATTGACCGTATCCGTGCCTTCGCTGGCATTCTCGGTAATAGTGTCGCTGCTGTTGTCGATGAAATATGTGTCGTTGCCGGATCCGCCTATAAGCTTGTCCGCTCCTGTGCCGCCGTCCAGCGTATCGTTGCCAGCCCCGCCGGTCAGGGTGTTGGCCGCACTATTGCCGACCAGAATGTTGTCCAGCGTGTTGCCTGTACCGTTAATGGCCGTGGTGCCGGTGAGTGCCAGGTTCTCCATGTTATTACCCAAGGTCAGGGTCACGCTGGATTTCACCGTATCCGTGCCTTCATTGGCATTCTCAGTTATTACGTCCGATGTGTTGTCGACGATATATGCATCATCGCCAGTGCCGCCAATAAGCTTGTCCGCTCCCGCACCGCCATCCAGAGTATCATTTCCCGCTCCACCGGTCAGGGTGTTGATTGCGCTGTTGCCGGTGAGTATGTTGTCCAGAGTATTGCCCGTGCCGTTTATCGCTGTTGTACCGGTAAGTGTGAGGTTTTCAACGTTGGCCGCCAGGGTCAGGGCTACGCTGGACTGCACCGTATCGATTCCTTCATTAGCGTTCTCGGTCACAACGTCGCTGGTACTGTCCACCACGTAGGTGTCGTTGCCCGGCCCCCCCAGCATGGTATCGTTGCCCGAGCCTCCGTCCAGCTTGTCATTCCCGGCATTGCCCACCAGCATGTCATTTCCGGCCAGACCGCTAAGGATGTCGTTGCCGGATCCGCCGGTCAGGGTGTCTACACCGGTTGTGCCGGTGAGGGTCAGATTCGGAACGCTTACCACCAGGTCGAAGATGTCTGATGCCGTCAGATTCCACGGATCTCTTGCCGTCACCTTGACGCTGATCGTCCCGGTTGAGCCGGTGGGTGGTGTGCCGCTGAAAACGCGGGTGGTGGTGTTGAAGGAAAGCCAGGACGGCAACGCGCTTCCGTCCGCTTTGGTAGCGCTGTAGGTAAGGGTATCTCCGGTGTCCGGATCGGAAAAGGCCGTGGTTGGTACGGTATAGCTGAAGGCCAGGCCTTCCGATCCGCTCTGGTCGGCCAGTGGAGTAGCCAGCGTAGGGGCATGGTCAGGCTGGCCAACGGAGATGGTAACATACTCACCCGCTGAATAACCGTAGTTGTCCGTGCCCCAGAGAATGAACTGTAGCGAGCCGATATTTCCTGTGCCCGGCGTACCGGAAAAGGTGCGGGTCACGGAGTCAAAACTGAGCCAAGCCGGCAGGTTGGAACCATCAGCCATTTTAGCGCTGTAGGTGATCGAGTCCCAGCTATCCGGGTCGGTGATGGTACTGACCGGAACCACACTGGTAAACAGACTGCCGGCCCGCGCCTGCAAGGTGGGGAGGTAGCTGTTGACCGTGGGGGCCTGGTTGTTGTTGGCCCGGTCTACCACCGACTGGATCATGGAAGCGTCCCATACCACGCCGTTGGCAAATTCGACCCGGTCGATCGCGTTATCCTCTCCGTTCGCGCCGGCAACATAATGGTTCATGACTATCGCATAATCCGAGGTGTTCTTGATGGCAAAGACCAGATGATCGCCGTTGCGACTGGCAATAACATCGGTTTCCAGTATTCCCGCGCCAAAGCGCAGCGTATCCGTAGCGTCAACCGTATCGGTGGCGTTGATCGTGTCCTGGCCATCACCCCTGTTAATGACGTAGATGTCGTCGCCTGCCCCGCCCTCAACATAATCGTTACCCAAGCCGCCGGTCAGCACGTTGTTGCCCTGATTGCCCCACAGACCATTGTCCTGCGCGTTGCCGGTCAGGGTCAGGTCATCCATGCCGTCTACTGCAGCCCGCTCAATGTTGTCCGAGAGGGTATAGCTGACGGTTGAGCGAACAAAATCATCCCCTTCATCTGCTGCCTCTATTATCAGATCACCAGCATCGCCTACCTCATAGTAATCGTCGCCAGCCCCGCCAATCAGAATATCCTGGCCCTCGGCTCCGAACAGGGCATCGTTGCCACCACCACCGATCAGGGTATCGTTGCCTCCCGCGCCCCATAGGTTGTTGTCTGCCTCATTACCGGTGATGATGTTATCCAGTTCGTTGCCGTTGCCGTAAATCGCCGACCCGGTGAGCGTCAGATTCTCTATGTTACCGGTAAGGAGATAGTTTGTATCAAAACTGCGGACCTCCGTGTCTATACCCGCGCTGTCTTGCTCATAAATCCGGTCGGCCTGATTATCGGTAAAATAGGTATCATTGCCTTCGCCGCCTTCCATGGTGTCGGCTCCCAGTCCGCCATCCAGAATGTTGTTGCCGCTGTTGCCCGTCAGGTAATTATTCTGGTCATTGCCCAAACCGTTAACATCTGCAGTGCCGGTCAAGACGAGGTTTTCCAGGTTGGAAGCCAGAGTATAGGTTAAACCGGTCTTGACCGTGTCGTTGCCGCCATCGACTACCTCGACAACTTGGTCAGCCGTTGAATCCACAATATAGGTGTCGTCGCCAAGCCCGCCATCCATGATGTCCGCGCCGATTCCACCATCGAGGGTATCGTTACCCAGACCGCCGGCCAGGGTATCGTTGCCGCCGCGGCCATCGATAAAATCATTACCTCCCAGCCCGGAGATGGTGTCATCGCTGGCATAGCCGATCAGGGTGTTATCCCCTTCAGTTGTGTGGAGCACAAGTTGCCTGATGTCCGCGATGCTGTAGACCAGATTGTCGGCAGGAATCCTGATTACCTCCACTGCGTGTCCATCGAGGCCGTCCCCAGAGAAATAGTTGGAGATTGTCACCTGATCATTACTGTTCAGGATGGCAATTGTCAGATCGTCATTCGTCCGCGAAATGTTGATATCCGCGGCGCGCAGACCATCGCCCAACACCAGGGCATCCGTCTTGCCGCTACTTGCGTCAAAGTTGTAAATAGTGTCATGGCCGGATCCCGGGCCGAACAGGTAGGTGTCGCTGCCGGCATCTCCGGACAGAATATCATCGCCTGCCCCGCCGGTCAGGGTATCGTCTCCATCACCGCCGTTCAGCGTATCGTTGCCGCCAAGCCCGTTGATGGTGTCATTGCCGCCAAGGCCGGAGATCGTGTCCGCCGTGGCGTAGCCGATCAGGATATCGTCTGCGTTGCTCCCTTTCAGAAGCAAGTTTTTGACATCTTCAATAGTGTACACCAGGTTGTCGGCCGGAATCCGGATTGCATCCAGCGCATATTGGTTACCGGACAAGCAGTTAATAATGGTTACCTGGTCGCCGCTGTCCCGGATGGTCAACACCAGATCGTCACTATCGGTATCCCTCCGCTTGATGTCGATATCCGCCAGATGCACGTCATCGGCCAAGACCAGTGCATCCGTCTTGCCGACGCCGGCGTCATAATTGTTGATGGTATCGTGGCCCGCCCCTCTGCCGAACAGATAGGTATCGCTGCCGGCACCGCCGTTCAGAGTATCATCGCCGGCGCCGCCGATCAGGGTGTCATTGCCGCTGTTTCCATAAAGAGCATCATTCCCTGCCAAGCCCTGGAGGGTTGTGTTTTCGTCTACCCAAGCTTGCAGGTTATCGTTGCCATCTGTACCGACAATGGCGACTCCCGCCAGCCGAGTCTCGATATACGAAGCATTCCAGACTGTGGAATCGGAAAACTCAACCTGCTCGATGCGACTGTAGTTTCCGGACCCCCAATTCTGAATCTTTATCTGATCGCTGCTGCCGTTGATGCTCACTATCAGATCAGTGCCGCTGCGACTGAAGGTGATGTCACTCGGGGAAATCCCGGCACCAAAACGGATGGTATCCAGAGTACCTCCTCCTTCGGAGATCATATCCTGCCCGTCACCCGGATTGAACACGTAGGTGTCGTTGCCGTCGCTTCCATAAAGCGTGTCGTTGCCAACACCGCCGATCAGGGTATCGTTGCCGCTGTTTCCATAAAGAACATCATTTCCTGCCAGCCCCTGGATGGTGGCATTTTCATCCGGCCAGGCTTGCAGAGTGTCGTTGCCGCTTGTTCCAACAAGAGGAATAGTTGCAATCATGGACTGGGTATACGCCGCATCCCAGACTGTGCCGCCGGAAAACTCCACCCGCTCAATGCGGTTCTGATCCCCATCTCCCCAAGACCGAATGTTCACCTGGTCAGTCGTGCCATTAATACCCAGGATCACATCGTATCCGCTACGGCTGAAGGAAACATCTTCGGGAGCAATTCCTTCGCCAAAGCGAATAGTATCCAGATTGCCGCTATAATCATAGATCGTATCTTGCCCGTCGCCCCGGTTAAAAAGGTAGGTGTCGTTGCCGGTCCCTCCATTAACCGTATCATTGCCAGCGCCGCCGTCTAATGTATCATCGCCGTTCCCGCCATAAAGTGCGTCATTTCCAGCCAGCCCCTGGAGGGCACTGTTTTCGCCTGCCCAGGCGGACAATGAATCGCTGCCGGCTGTACCAACAATGGGGAGGTTAGCCCGTGATTGAACATACGCCGCATCCCAAACCGTACCGTCGGAAAACTCAATCTGTTCGATCCGAGCAGCTACACTATTTCCCCACCCCTCAATCTTCACCTGATCGCCGCCGGGGATGCTCAGGACAAGATCATATCCGCTACGACTGAAGGTGATGTCACCAGGAGCAATACCGACGCCGAAACGAAGAATGTCCAGACTTCCCCCACCTTCCTGAATCCTATCCTGACCGTCGCCAAGATTAAAAATATAGGTATCGTTGCCGGCACCACCTAGTAAGTAGTCTGCGCCTAGTCCTCCAACCAGAGTATCGTTACCTTTATTCCCCTCCAGCATGTCGTCACCGGCCAGGCCCTGAAGAGTAGCGTTTTCAAGGCTCCAGGCATAGAGGTGATCGTAGCCGTTTGTCCCGACAACGGGAACCCCCGCCAATTGAGACCAGATATATGCTGCATTCCAGACCGTACCGTCGGCAAAGGTCACCTGATCGATGCGACTATCAACAAGGCTCTCGTCAAAGCCCTGATTATTTCCCCACCCCTGAAGCGTCACCTGATCGCTGGTCCCATTTATTTGCAATGTCAGGCTGAGATAAGAACGGACCAGGCTGATGTCGCTTGCGGCAATTCCGGCACCGAACTGAAGGGTATCAAATCCCCCTCCAAAATATAGCCTTCCGGAATAATTGAAATCGAGAGAGTAGGCAGTCTCGTTGACAACATCCTGCCCGCCGCCCAGGTTGAATATATAGGTATCGTTGCCGGCATAGCCATTCAGAGTGTCGTTGCCGGTACCGCCATCCATGGTTATGTGCGTGGAGGAACTGTTGAAACCGTATTCGTCGCTGGGATACCATGAATACCACCTGCTTATTTCGGGAAGGGCATAAAGCGTATCGTTCCCGCCCATCCCATAGAGCTCAACATCCACTCCTGGTTCCCAGGGTCGCACCACATCGTTTCCCTCAGTGCCTATGATCGGAAGGTCGTTAATAAGAGACTGAACATATGGTCCGTCCCACACCGTAGAGTCAGCAAACTCAAACCTCGCGATTGAGTATCCCGAAGGGAACAAATCGCACGATTGGTGATATCTCCAGCCCTGAATCTTCACCTGGTCGCCGCTGCCGTTGATGCCAAGATAAAGATCGTCGCCCAAACGTCTCAAGGTGATGTCGCTCGGGGAAATCCCGGCGCCAAAGCGAAGGATGTCCTGAGTACCCCCGCCCGGTTCAATAATAGTGTCTTGTCCGTCACCGAGGTTAAACAGATAGGTATCGTTTCCGGCGCTGCCGTTTAAGGTATCGTTACCTATACCACCGGCCAGCAGATCGTCACCATCCCCGCCAGTGAGGACATCATTCCCGGCGCCACCATTGAGAACATCGTTGCCGATGCCGCCATCAATCGTATCGTGCCCGGCTCCACCATCCAGAGTGTCATTGCCGTCGCCTCCATTCAAGGTGTCACACCCGGCGGTGCCGACTATTGTATCATCGCCTGAAGTGCCGGTTTGGGTACTTCCTGCATACAAAAAGTTTATCAATGATTTCTGAGATCCATCAGAAAACTCAAGTGAGTATATCGGTAAGGCGCCTGTTGGATCGTTTTGCGTGCAGTTACTGAGGATGATCGCATCGCCGCCTGTGCCGACGTTGATTCTCAGGCTGTCGGTGCCCCAGACAAACGTCAGGTCATCCTTTGTTATGCCCGCGCCGAAATACAGGGTGTTTTCAATGCCGCTCTCGCCAGCAGTGTCTTCAATGGTATCCACCCCATCGCCAACATTGAAGACATAGATATCGTTGCCAGCGCCACCGACGAGTGTATCATTGCCGCCATAGCCGACCAGAAGGTCATCGCCGTCGCCGCCATAGAGCGCGTCATCCCCCGCAGCGGTGTCTCCCGCATCGCCGTGCAACTGGTCGTCGCCTTCATTTCCGTAAATTATGTCAGCGCCATCACTCCCGAGGATTATGTCCACCCCGCTGCCGCCTTCGATGTAATCGTTGCCGCTGCCGCCTTCCAGACGGTTATCTCCATCGCCGCCAAATATGGTGTCATCGCCTTCACCGCCGAGAATCAGATCGTTTCCGGCACCTCCTTCCAGATAATCGTCTCCGGCATCTCCCTGTAGACTATTAGTGCCGTCGCCACCATAAATCTGGTCACTACCGTCACCGCCCAGCAGCGTATTATCACCAGCGCCTCCGTCCAGGTAGTCATCACCACTGCCCGCCTGGATCCAGTCATCGCCATCTCCGCCGAAAAGTTGATCATTGCCATCGCCGCCATCAAGTACATTGTTTCCAGCCCCGCCATCAAGATAGTCGTCACCGGCATTACCCTGAAGCTCGTCATCCCCGTCTCCGCCATAGATTTCATCATTGCCTTCACCGCCAAGCAGTGTGTTCGTACCTGAACCTCCGTCGATATAGTCATCCCCGGCATCGCCCTGAAGCTGATCATTGCCGTCACCGCCCAGCAATGTGTCGTCGCCATCACCCCCAAAAAGGGTATTATTGCCGGCTTCCCCATCAAGATAGTCGTCACCGGCGCAACCGTTGAGCTCGTCATCTCCTTCGCCACCCATTAACTGGTCTTTGCCGTCACCGCCCCAAAGGGTATCATTGCCCGCCTCCCCATCAAGGTAGTTGTCACCGGCGCTATCATCCAGGTAGTCATCACCGTCGCCACCCATCAACTGGTCATTGCCCTCATCACCAAACAGCGAGTCATCACCGTCTTCGCCATCCAGGTAGTCATCTCCGTCTCCTCCCCCCAGTTCATCATTACCCAAACCGCCAAACAGGTCATCATTGCCGCCATTGCCCCATACCTTGTCGTTGCCATCACCGCCGTCAATGTAGTCGTTACCATGTTTCTCAATTGAGAGATAACTGACGTCATTGTCCCCAACGAGGACATCATCGCCATCATCGCCAAAAATAGTGTCATCTCCGCCCCACCCGAAAACGATATCATTGCCATCCCCAGCATTCACTTCGTCGTTACCGCCCGCGGCATAGATAAAATCATTTCCAGTCCCGGCATAGATCACATCGTCGCTGGCATCATTTTCTCCAGTGCTAAAATAGGTCAAATTAGTGAACGACGGGTCATAGCTTGTGCCGTCGAAATTGCTTGAAAACGTCCAGTCAAAGACTGAACCGTTTTCATATGTGATCACTCCATTATCTTCTTGCGAAGTATAAAAAGTACCGTTATAACCGCCTCCGCTTGAGATAAAGTCATCCCCACCACCACCAACCAGCAGGTCTTGTCCCGCGCCACCGAAGAGTGCGTCATTGCGATCCGAGCCATAGATAAAGTCATTGCCACCCCCGCC
>WSSedB1CaDRAFT_10000509_pt1 | contig 16845 bp, 19 predicted proteins | sample WetSurSB1Cattail_FD_9460 | JGI IMG/M metagenome (IMG submission 9460)
CTATATTGTTTCGAGGGGCTCGTCTCAGGAAGACGGCTTCATATAACCTCGGCTCGGTTCGACGAGCCGAGGGCTCTCGCGCTAGTCGAGTCTTCCGAGATCGCCATCGGCGTGCACGGACGCGCCGACCGCGGCGACCCCCGAACCATCTGGATGGGCGGCTTGCATGAAAGTCTGCGCGACGCGATAGGCGCCGCGCTGGAGCGCGTCGGGTTCAAGACTTCGACCGATCACCACATGCAGGGAAAGGCCCCCGGCAACATTTGCAACAAGGGGCGTTTGCGCGCGGGGGTTCAACTCGAACTGCCAATGTCGCTAAGAAATGCCTTCTTCAATGACCCGTTCACTCGCCAAGCCTTCGCCTCCGCTGTGCGGGATACGATAGTGAAGGAAATAGGCCATGATTGATTTCATGGCGAATGCTCTCGGTTATCGAAGGCTTTTCCGACTTGGGGCCTCTTGTTCTCAAGCCAGAGCCGTAGCCTCATCGAACGGTCGGCGCCGATCCATGCAAGCATTTGAACAGCTATCGCCAACGATTGGATCGCGAAAATGCAACTTTCATTCGCCAATGACGGCCACCCCGATCAAAACAGGATGCAGGAACAGCATCGCCACATAGGCCGCCGTTCCGACCCCGAGCGCGGCGCCATCGGCGCGCGTGAAGGATGATATCCGCGGCGCTCCAAGATCGCCACGCTTCTTGACGGCGATGCGGTCGAACACGGCCCAAGCGAGGAACGAACCGAACAGCACGATGCCGCCCGCGTCGCCATTGGCGAGCAGATGCGCGAGCGCCCAAATTTTGATCGAGACCAGCATTGGGTGACGCAGCCAGCCCTTGATTCTGCTGGGCGCCGGGTTCATGCAGGCCAGCGCCACGAAAGCGAACCACATCAGAGGGATGGCGACGTGGCGCGTCCATGTCGGCGGGGTCCAGACGTGGATCAAACCTTCCGCCCGATAAAGCGAAAAGCCCCAGACAATGAGAGCGAATCCGACAAGGGACGCCAGCGAATAGGCGGCCTTGAATGGCCCCAGCCCAAATCGTTCGATCAGGGCCGTCCGAGTCTCGCGAAACGTCGTGAGGCTATGAACGCCGAGAAAAATGACAATCCCCAGGACGAGAACAAGCATATGTTTTCTCCATTAGTCATTGGGCGCTTCTATTCTACGACGACTTCGTAAAAAATTTTCGTGGCCGCGCGCCTAAGGTTTCAACAGGACCTTGCCCACGTTCTCGCGGTCCTGGATGTAATGATGCGCCAGCGGCGCGTCGTCGAAGGAGAAAACGCGATCGATTTTCGGTTGGATAGCGCCCTTGCTCCAGAGGTCGAGCAGTTCACTCATCCAGCCGCGCATCCGATCGATCTCGCCCCACATGCGGCCGAGGTTGACGCCGAACACGCCCTTGTTGGCGTTCAGCAGCGCCACCGGAGTAAAGAGAAACCAGGGCGTGCTCACCAGAGTTTTGAATATGTTCATGAGATCGCGCTGCTTGGCGTTCGCGGCCATGGAGACGCCGAACATGCCGAGACGTCCGGTGGGCGCCAGCAGGCCGTAGCTCTTTTTGAAGGACGCTCCGCCCACGGCGTCAAGGACGAGTTCTACGCCCCGACCTCTTGTTATCTCTCGCGTGCGCGCCACGAAATCGTCGCGTCGGTAGTCGATCAAATGATCGGCGCCAAGGGCTTGCAATCGCTTATGTTTGGAGCCCGATGCGGCGCCGATGACGCTGGCGCCGATGTGTTTGGCGATTTGCGTCGCCGCTATGCCGACACCGCCGCCGGCCGAATGAACGAGCATCGTCTCGCCGGCTTTCAGGCCACCCATGACGACAACCAACTGCCAAGCCGTAAGATAATTGACGGGCAGCGCGGCGCCCTCGAAAGCTGACATGCCATCGGGCCGCGCGTAAACCTGATTCTCCGGAACACAAACGACATCGGAATATCCGCCAAAACGCGTCACGGCGAAAACGTCGCGGCCAATCCAGTTCGGATCGGCGCCGGTTCCAATGGCGTCGACGCGGCCGCCGACCTCATATCCGACCACCGTCGGAAGGGGAGGGCAATCTGGATAAAGGCCCATGCGTCCCATGATGTCGGCGAAGTTGACGCCGCTCGCCTCGACTCGAATTCGGACTTCGCCGGCCTGTGGTTCCGGATCGGGCGCTTCCTTGAGCACGAGCGTCTCGGGGCGGCCTGCTTTGATTATCCAGATTTGACGCATGTGCGATTCGCCTCCGGCAAGAGTTTGCGATTTCGATGGCCGCGACAACTCTCTGAGCGGCGTCTCTCGAAATCCGCAGCCGGTTTGACTCCGCCGAACGAGGCGGGCTCCGGTCGGTGGGAGAATGTTTTCACATGTCGCGTTAGTCGCCGCAAGCGAGGCTAAGAGCGAGGCCGCGGGCGCGGATTTGATAATGGATAATCACCAACTCGCCGTTCCGACGCGATTTTCGTCGCCGCCTTTTGCCAACGAAGCGACGAAGCATCGATATATTCTTGCTCGCCAAAACAACGAAATCGAGCCATTCTGCTCAAAGCGTCGGACATTCGCCGGCGTCGGCGTTTTAGGGAGAATGTTCGATGACGAAGCGAACCAACCTCGGCAGTTTGCTTTTGGCGTCCATTCTTTGCGTTGGGCCGTGCCAGTCAAGCTTCGGCCAAAGCCTGGATTTGGCTTCGACGAAAATAGTGGATCTCAGTCATTCTTTCGATGCGAACACCATCTATTGGCCAACGTCGCCGTCTGGTTTCGAGTTGAAGCAGTTGCACAAGGGCGTGACGAAGGGCGGCTTCTATTATTTCACGAATACGTTTTGCTCGCCCGAGCATGGCGGCACGCATCTGGACGCGCCGATGCATTTCGCCGAAGGTCATTGGACGAGTTCCGACATCCCGCCCGACCGGTTCATCGGCCCCGCCGTGGTGATCGATGTCTCGGACAAGGCCGCCGCGAATTCCGACTACATGTTGACCCCCGGCGATATCGCGGCTTGGGAAGCCGCGCATGGCCGAATCGCCGAGGGCTCCATCGTGCTGCTGCGAACAGGGTGGAGCGCCCGTTGGCCCGACAAAAAAGCCTATCTGGGCGATGACACGCCGGGAGACGCGTCCCACTTGCATTTTCCCTCCTTTGGGGCGGAGGCCGCGGCGCTGCTCGTGAACGAGCGCCATGCCCATATGATTGGCGTCGACACCGCCAGCGTGGATTATGGTCCGTCCCACGACTTTCTGGTCCACCGCATCGTGGCCGAGGCGAACGCGAGCGGCCTGGAAAATCTGACAAACCTCGATCAGCTTCCGCCGACTGGCGGCATCGTCGTCGCGCTGCCGATCAAGATCGCCGGCGGATCGGGCGGTCCAGCGCGGATCATTGCGCTCGTGCCGCGGTAGGCGACCTGTCCGAGCGGTTGAGCGGCTTGCAAAATAAGACGACTGGTCGTATTAAACAAACATGAGTAGACGCGATGTTAGGGAACTTCGAGAAAAGCTGCTGGATCAAGGGGTGGCCCTCTTGATGGAGCAGGGCTATCACGGCACGGGTCTTCAGGAGCTGGTGCGGAGCGTCGGCGTGCCGAAGGGCTCGTTTTACAATTACTTCCCGAGCAAGGAGGCGTTCAGCGCGGAGGTCGTCAAGCACTACATCGAGCCGTTCATCAGGCAGCTTGACAGTCATTTGCAGCGCCCGGAGGTGAGCGCCGAAATGGCGTTGAAGGCCTATTTCAACGAACTCATCGAGGAAACCGAGCGACGCGACTTCAAGGGCGGCTGTCTGCTCGGCAATCTGATTGGCGAAATCGGCGACACGAGCGATCTTTGCCAGCTTTCGCTGCGCGAGGCCGTGCGCCGGTATCGCGACAAGCTGGAGGAAGGGCTGGCCCGCGCGCAGCGGGAGGGAAGTTTCCGCAAAGACCTGGACGCAAAGGACATGGCTGATTTTCTCGTCAACGTCTGGCAGGGCGCGCTGTTGCGCATGAAAATCGAACGATCCGTGCGCCCGCTTGCGCAGTTTTGCGAGATGCTGCTCGACGGATATTTCAAGGCGTGAGTTTATTTGGCTGTTTTCAAGACGACCGGTCATATTTTTGGCCGCCCACGAACGAACGAGGGAGAAAATGCCGAAATATCTCATCGAACGCGAAATACCCGGCGCGGGCCAAATGTCCGCTTCGGAGTTGCAGGCGATCTCGCAACGCTCCTGCGAGGTCATCGGAAATCTTGGTCCCGACCTACATTGGGTCGAGAGCTTCGTGACCGAGGATAAGGTCTATTGCATCTACATCGCCCCGGACGCGGAACTCATTCGAAAGCACGCGGAGCAGGGTGGTTTTCCGGCTAATCGCATCAGCGAGATCAAGGGGATCATCGATCCCGCGACCGCCTGATCAAAGAGAATAGGGAGAGAGACATGCGAAATATGACCGCGAATAGCGGATCGAAAGCGCGCATTGCGCTCGGACTATGCTTTCTCGTTGGCGCTTTTTCCCATGCAGACCCGGCGCCGGCGCGCGCGGACGAGACCTGCAACTCGCCCTTCATGACCGGACTGATCAAAGGGCAGGAGCAATATCTCCATGTCTGGACGCTTGGCGAAAAGGGCGTCGGGGACGAGTCAGACAAATTGGTGACGGTCGATGTTGTTCCGGGATCGCCGACCTATGGAAAGGTAATTCACGCGATCTCCGTCGGTGGACGCGGCGAGGCGCATCACATGGGCTTCACTGATGATCGCAAATATCTTTGGGCCGGCCGCCTCGACGACAACAAGATTTTCATCTTCGACGTCGGCTCCGATGCTTCGACGCCCAAACTCGTCAAGATCATCGACAACCTAGCGGAAAGCACGGGCTTCGTCGGGCCGCACACATTCTACGCCTTGCCCGGTCGCATGCTCGTGCAGGCGCTGTCGAACAAGCAGGACCATGGAGGCGCGACGGGTCTCATTACCTACAACAACGCCGGCGATCTCGTCGCGACAACGCCGATGCCTCTCGGTAATGGCGGTGATGGTTATGGCTACGATATCGCCATCAATCCAGGACGGAACCGAATGCTCACATCGAGCTTCACCGGCTGGACCAATTATATGATGGATCTGTCGCAGCTTATCCAGGACGGCTCGGCGATGAAGAATTTCGGAAACACGATGGTCATGTGGGACCTGAAGGCGATGAAGCCGGAAAAGGTGTTTTCCGTTCCCGGCGCGCCGTTGGAAATCCGTTGGGCGCTGAAGCCCGGCGCCGATTGGGCGATCACCGCCGGCGCGCTCACGTCGAAGCTCTATCTGGTGAAGGAGGACGAGAACCATCAGTGGCAGGCGAAACCCGTGGCCGATATCGGCGATCCGTCGAAGATCCCGCTGCCTGTCGACATCTCGATCTCGTCGGACGCGTCGTCCCTATGGGTCAACACCTTCACGGATGGAACGGCGCGGCTGTTCGATTTGACGAATCCCGAAGCGCCCAGGCAGGTCTATTCGAAGAAGATCGGCGCGCAGGTCAATATGGTTTCGCAAAGCTGGGACGGAAAGCGCGTCTATTTCACTTCCTCGCTGCTCGCCAACTGGGACAAGAAAGGCGTCGACAACGAGCAGTTTTTGAAAGGCTACTCATGGGACGGCAAGGAGCTGAAGGAAGATTTCGTCGTCGACTTCCACAAGGAAGGGCTCGGACGCGCGCATCATATGAAATTCACCGCGCGCCAGCAGAAAGCGGAGTCGAATTGACCGCGCAACGCATGAAAGCGAAGGGCGCGCTCGCGCCTTTCGCCATCTTCTCCCTCGCGCTGATGCTCGCGAGCGAGCCGGCCTTGGGCGCGAACACGCCGATTCCGATGGTCTTGGACCTGCCGGCGCCCGGAACATACGCGCTCCAGCGCATCCAACGTGTTCCCGAAGCGCAATTGTTGGACGCGGACGATAGGCCGATGGCGCTCTCCGTCGCCACGCGCGGCGCGATAACCGCGCTCGCCTTCTTCTATGGTCATTGCGTCGACCCCGGGGGCTGCCCCGTCGCGTGGTCGGCGTTCGAAGCACTGCAAAAGGAAGCGGCGAGCGATCCGCTTTTGCGTGGTCGGCTGAGACTGGTCTTCGTCAGCCTCGATCCGACGCACGACACGCCGACGATAATGTGCTTGTTGCAAAGATCCGAGAATGCCGAGACGCTCCCGCCGTGGCGATTTTTGACGAGCCGTTCGCAGGACGACCTCGCGCCGCTCCTGGCGAACATGGGCCAGGACATCGCCTTCGAAACCGACGCGACCGGAAAACTCACGGGCGTCGTCAACCACATGCTGAAAGTGTTCTTGATCGACCCCGACGGATGGGCGCGGGAAATCTACACGACCGCCTTCCTCAGTCCGGACAATTTGATAAACGACGCGCGCACGCTCGCCATGGCGCATCCCGAGGCGAGCAATCGAAGCGGGGAGCGGTGGTGACATGCGCGCGGTGACCACGCGAGCATTAACCGCCTTGGCGCTCGCCTCGGCGTTGGGCGCGTTTGGAGAACCACTGGCGCTGGAGCAGGCGAAGGCGCCGCTCGGCTTGCCGCCTGTTCCTTCCGCCGTCGCCGGATCGACCACGCTGCAACGCCTCGGCGAGCGCCTCTTTTTCGACCGCGGGCTTTCTGTCAACAATACGCTCTCCTGCGCCATGTGCCACATACCCAGGCAGGGCTACACATCCAACCAAAGCGCGCTCTCCATAGGCTTGGAGGGCCGTTCGCTGCGACGCAATGCGCCGACCCTTTACAATGTCGTGTTCAAGAAATTCCTCTTTCACGATGGTCGCGAGACGGACCTCGCGGCGCAAGTGTGGGGGCCATTGCTTAGCCCCGACGAAATGGGCAATCCGGCTATCGGGCCACTGCTCGATCGCTTGCGCGTCGACGCCGACTATGGGCCCGCTTTTTCCGCCGCCTTCCCCGGCGAGGGCGTTTCGATGACGACGCTAGGCCGCGCCATCGCGGCCTACGAAGCAACGCTGCTCAAGGGCGACAGTCGCTTCGACCGCGCGCTATTTGCTAATGAGAAAAGCGCGCTTACTCCGCTCGAATGGCGCGGCTATGACGTCTTCGTCCACAAGGGAGGTTGCGTTTCCTGCCACACAATCGGCAGGGAAGCCGCGTTGTTCACCGATCAGCTGTGGCATAACACCGGCGTCGCCTTCGCGGCTGGAGGTTCCGCGACGACGCGGGTGGAATTGGCGCCGGGCGTCTATCAAGATGTTCGACTGTCCAATGTCGGCCTGTCGGCGCCTTTGGCAAAAAATGATGTTGGACGCTTCGAAATCAGCGGTAATCCAGAAGATCGCTGGGCCTATACAACACCGACGCTGCGGGGCTTGAAAGAAACATGGCCCTACATGCATGACGGCAGCCTCAAGAGTCTCGAAGAGGTCGTCGCCTTTTATGATCGAGGCGGCGGCCCAAACCCGGCGCTCGATCCGAAAGTCAAGCCGCTCGGACTCAGCGCCGATGAGCAGAGAGCGCTCGTGGCCTTCCTTTCGATGCTATAAGCCTTGGTCCAGTCACAATGGCGCGGTTTTCTATGAAGATCGGCGCGCCTTGGGAAATTGAGCGATGGCGGAATCTGGGTGACGATGTGAGGAAGGCGGCGTAATGCGGTTGGTGACCAAACCGGCCTGAACCTCCCGAAGGAACGTTACTTCATGTTTGAGAATAGAGTTGTCTCGCTCCGGCAGGAGAACGAAATCGACGATCCACTCACCAAAATCCCGTGCTCGGGCGCCCGTCGGCTGATCGCCCAGGCTTTCGAGGCTCTCGTGGCTTCTCGTGCGGCCTTCGCGCTCCCCGACGGGCGACATCTGACCGCGCGGTTGATTAAAACCGTTCCGAAAGCGTGAATATGCTCGGACAAGAAAACACGGATATTTCACGCCTAGGGGCGGTCGCCTCGGTGCGCGGCAGTGTCGTGGATGTGCGCTTCGACAAGCATTTGCCAGCGATCTATTCGATCCTCCGCGCCGGAAGCGAGGGGCGCATCGTCATTGAAGTGCTCTCGCAACTGGATGCGCGCCATGTGCGCGGAATCGCGTTAACGCCCACGCAAGGTCTCGCACGCGGGATGGCGGTGGAAGACACAAGGGGGCCGCTAAAGACGCCAGTAGGCAAGGAAATACTCTCGCGTATGTTTGATGTGTTTGGCAATGTCATCGACCGGCAAGCGGCGTTGTCGGATGTCGAGTGGCGTTCCGTTCACTGCTCTCCGCCACTGCTGACTCGACGATCCACCAAATCGGAAGTTTTCGAAACTGGCATCAAAGTCATCGATGTGCTCATGCCCTTGGAAAGGGGCGGCAAGGCGGGCCTATTCGGGGGGGCGGGCGTGGGTAAGACCGTGCTGCTTACCGAGATGATTCATAATCTCGTCAAACAGCACGAAGGCGTGAGTATTTTTTGTGGCATTGGGGAGCGCTGTCGTGAGGGAGAGGAACTTTACCGCGACATGACGGCGGCGGGTGTTTTGGCGAATATGGTAATGGTGTTTGGCCAAATGAACGAACCTCCCGGCGCGCGCTTTCGGGTCGCCCACGCCGCGCTGACGATGGCCGAGTATTTCCGTGACGACGAGCGTCGCGACGTGCTGCTGCTGATGGACAATATTTTTCGGTTCATTCAGGCCGGCATGGAAGTGTCCGGACTGATGGGGCAAATGCCGTCACGGTTAGGCTACCAGCCCACCATGGGCACGGAATTGTCGCAGGTGGAAGAGCGCATCGCCAATACGGACGCCGGCGCCATCACCTCGATCCAAGCGGTCTATGTGCCGGCGGACGATCTCACCGATCCCGCGGCAGTGCATACCTTCTCGCACCTCTCCGCGTCCATCGTCCTCTCGCGCACGCGGGCGAGCGAAGGACTTTTTCCCGCTATCGATCCCCTGCAATCCAGTTCGAAAATGGCGACGCCGAGCATCGTAGGCGCGCGGCATTACACGCTGGCGCAGGAAATCCGCCGCACACTCGCGCAATACGCCCAGCTCAGGGATATCATCGCCATGCTCGGCCTGGAGCAGCTTTCGCGGGAAGACCGCAAGGTGGTTGCCCGCGCCCGGCGGTTGGAGCGTTTCCTCACTCAGCCGTTCTTCACGACAACACAGTTCACCGGACTGGAAGGCAGGTTCGTTTCTCTGGAGGACGCGCTGGAGGGCTGCGAGCGTATTCTGCGCGACGAATTCACGGACTACCCGGAGAATGCGCTCTATATGATCGGGGCGATTGACGAAGCAAAAACAAAGGCGAATTCTGGGCGCGGCGGGGGGCGGACCGAAACCGCGTCAAATCCGAACACCGGGAGCAAAGTGGCGAGCGCGGGTTGAACATGGCGCGGAGTTTTATGAAACTGACCGTTCTTTTACCTTTCCAGATCTTCGTCGAGGAAAACGACGTGGCGCGCGTTGTCGCCGAGACGCCCGATGGTTCTTTTGGACTGTTGCCGCGCCGGCTCGACTGCGTTGCGGCCCTGGCGCCGGGAATTTTGATCTACGAAACCGAAAGCTACGGCGAAAGGTGCCTCGCCGTCGATGAAGGAGTGTTGATCAAGACCGGCCAGGACGTGCTTGTTTCTGTGCGCAACGCCATTCCCGGCACGGATCTCGGCCGACTGCGCGCGGCGGTCGAGCGGGAATTTCTTTCGTTGGACGAGCAGGAGCGACGCGTGCGTTTGGCGCTGGCGAAAATGGAAGTGGAGATCATTCATCGCATGGCGTCTTTTCACAATGGCCGATGATCCCCAAAACAAGCCCTCGAGGCGACGGGCCACCCTCGGGGAAGAGGTCGGCGCCAAGGCGGCGCGAAAGCTCAAGGCGCGCCGCAACGCCGCGCATGGGGTGTGGCATGGCTTGGGAATGATGGGGCTGATTGGCTGGTCGGTGGCGACGCCAACAGTGCTTGGGGCCGCGCTGGGGCTATGGTTGGACAAGCGATATCCCGGACCCCGCTCGTGGACGCTGACGCTTCTGATCATCGGCTTGATCATCGGCTGTCTGATCGCTTGGCGTTGGGTGGCCGACGAGGAGCGGCGGATGTGCGACGAACAGGAGGATGGCGATGCGTGAGCTGTTGCTTCTCGCCGCAATGTCGGCGGCGGGCCTGTTGCTGGGCGCGATTTTCTTTGGCGGCCTGTGGTTCACGGTGCGCAAGGGCGTTTCGTCGCAAAGGCCCGCGCTTTGGTTTTTGTTCAGCCTGCTGCTGCGAATGAGCGTCGCCTTGGCGGGGTTTAACCTTGTTTCCGGCGGTCGCTGGGAGCGCCTGCTGGCGTGTTTGCTTGGATTTGTCGTAGCGCGCCTTGTCATCACACGCCTGATTAAATCATCGGGCGAAGACCAACTTCTCGCCAAGGAGGAGGCCAATTATGCGCCTTAGTCCGGATGAGATGATTTTCTTGCGGGATGGATTGTTCAAACTCAACGCCACTATTGTTTATACTTGGGGATTGATGCTCGCATTAACGGTCGGTTCGACGCTGGTCACGCGCAACCTTTCCCTGGGCCCGACACGTTCGCGCTGGCAGAACCTGCTGGAGATCATCGTCACCGGCATCGTCAAACAGATCGAAGACGTCGGCCTTCGCGATCCAAAGAAATACCTTGGCTTTCTTGGGACGCTGTTTCTGTTCGTCGCCAGCGCCAATCTTTGCGCGATCATTCCCGGCTATGAGCCGCCGACAGGATCGCTGTCGACCACGGCGGCGCTGGCGCTATGCGTGCTGGTGGCCGTACCGCTGTTCGGAATCGAAGAGCAAGGGCTCGGAGAATATCTCAAGACGTACACGGAGCCGACAATCATCATGCTGCCGTTCAACATCATTAGCGAACTTTCGCGCACGCTCGCGCTGGCGGTGCGCCTGTTCGGCAACATGATGAGCGGAACCATGATTCTCGCCATTTTGCTGACCATCACGCCATTCATTTTCCCGATCATGATGAGCGCGCTCGGTCTGCTGACCGGAATGGTGCAAGCCTATATCTTCACGATCCTGGCCGCTGTCTACATCGCGGCCGTCACGCGCGGCCGCGATCCGCGAGGCGAAGCAGACACGAAAATCGACGTATGAATCACGACAGCAAAAGGCTACATCATGGATAATGCGACGCTCATCGCAATTGCTTCAATCTTCACCGCCGGCCTGACGATCGCGTTGGGTAGTATTGGACCCGCGCTGGGTGAAGGTCGCGCCGTCGCGACGGCGTTGAGTTCACTCGCGCAGCAGCCCGACGCCGCCGCGACGATCACGCGCACGTTGTTCGTGGGGCTGGCGATGATCGAGTCCATTGCGATCTACTGCTTCGTGGTCTCGATGATTCTTATTTTCGCCAATCCGTTCTGGACTCATTTCGTCGCCGAGGCAGCCGGAAAATAGTCCATGATCATCGATTGGTTCACCGTCGTCGCGCAGGCTGTTAACTTCATCATCCTGGTGTGGTTGCTAAAGCGCTTTCTTTACAAGCCGATCCTCGACGCCATCGACGCGCGCGAAAAGCGGATCGAGGTGGAACTCGCGGACGCCGACGCCAAGAAAGCCGAAGCTCTAAAGGAACGCGATGCGTTCCTGCGCAAGAACGAGGCGTTCGACCAACAACGCGCCGCGCTTTTGAGCGCGGCGGAAGTGGAGGCGAATACCGAACGTCGCCGACTTCTGGACGAGGCCCGGCGTGCGGCGGACGCCTTGAGTGTCAAGCGTCAGCAATCTCTGCGAAGCGACGCGCGCGATTTGAGCCGGGCCATCCGGGAACGAACCCAAAACGAGGTGTTTGCCATCGCGCGAAAGGCGCTGATGGATCTCGCGACGACGACTCTGGAAGAGCGCTTGTGCGACGTGTTCGTTCGTCGCTTGCGAGAATTGGAAGGCTTGGCGAAGGCCGGTCTCGCCGAATCCCTGAAGACGGCGTCCGAGCCCGCGCTCGTTCGCAGCGCGTTCGCTCTGCCGGCGGAACAACGCGCGGCGATACAAAGGGCTCTGGACGAAATCCGCGGGGCCGAAGTGCGGCTGCGCTTCGAGACCGCGCCGGAACTGGTGGCCGGGATCGAACTCGCCGGGGATGGACAGAAGGTCGGCTGGAGCATCTCGGACTATCTCGCGTCAGTGCAGGAGGGCGTGGTCGAGCTTCTGAACAAGAGCGCCCAGCCTGAAACAGGGAGCTCATGAACATGGATCTTGAGGGTCTTCAATGGACTTTCGACACCGTGTTCGCGGGAATAAGCCAAGCGCGGGAATCATTTGAGCCGCGTCTGCGGCCGCGCGAAATTGGCGTGATTACGAGCGTCGCCACCGGCGTCGCGAAGGTTTCCGGCCTGCCCGGCGTGGGCTTCGAGGAGCTGGTGACTTTTCCGGGCGACATCCTGGGCATCGCGTTCAATGTGGACGAAGACGAACTCGGCGTCGTTCTGCTCGGCGACTACGTGCGTTTGCGCGCCGGCGATCAAGTCGAGCGCACGGGCCGGGTGATGGAGGTGGCGGTGGGCGACGGCGTCCTGGGCCGCGTCATCGACCCGCTCGGCCGGCCCCTTGACGGCGGTGCTCAGCTGACCGCGCGCGGGCGCCTCCCCATTGAACGCCCAGCCGTCGCGATCATGGACCGGGCGCCGGTGACCGAGCCGCTTCAGACCGGCATAAAAGTCATCGATGCGCTGATCCCTATCGGACGTGGCCAGCGCGAACTGATTCTGGGCGATCGCCAGACCGGTAAGACCGCCATAGCGCTTGGCGCCATTCTCAACCAGCGCGGCCAGAATGTCGTATGCGTCTATTGCGCCATCGGCCAGCGCGCGTCCGCCGTGGCGAAGGCGGTGGCCGTTTTGCGTGAAAAAGGCGCGATGGACTATACTGTCGTTGTCGTGACGGAGGGCGATGATCCGCCTGGTCTCGCCTATATCGCTCCTTACGCCGCGACCAGCATCGCCGAGCGCTTCATGGAAGCAGGCCGCGACGTGCTGATCGTCTACGACGATCTTACGCAGCATGCCCAGGCCTATCGCGAACTTTCCCTGCTGCTGCGGCGCCCGCCGGGACGAGAGGCCTTTCCCGGGGATATATTCTATGTCCACTCGCGTCTGCTCGAACGCGCGACTCGGCTGCGCGCCGAACTCGGTGGCGGTTCGCTCACCGCTCTGCCGATCGTCGAGACCGAAGCGCAGAATATATCCGCCTATATTCCGACCAACCTCATTTCCATCACGGACGGTCAGATCTACCTCTCGCCGTCGCTGTTCGAATTGGGCGTGCTGCCGGCGGTCGATGTCGGCAAATCCGTTTCGCGCGTTGGCGGCAAGGCGCAACGGGCGGCCTATCGCGCGGTGGCGGGCGACCTAAAGCTCGCTTATGCGCAGTTCGAGGAGCTCGAAACCTTCGCTCGCTTCGGCGCCCGCCTGGACGATGACACGCGCAAAATCATCGAACATGGACGACGCATTCGCGCCTGTCTGAAGCAGGCGGAATTCGTTCCGGTTTCGGTGCCCGGACAAATCGCCGTTCTAGTGGCGCTGACCGCGGGCCTCTTCGATTCCACCCCGATCGAGCGGATGATTGACGCCGAACGCGCGATGATCGAGGCGGCGGAAAAGATACCGGCGGAAGCGCGCGCGCGCTTCGAGACGACCGATAAATTGAGTGAGCAGGATCGGGCGATGATCTTGCATGTCGCGCGCGAGGCGTTGACGCGGTTTCAGTCCAGTGCCGATGCCGCATCTGACGCGCGATTCATCTCCAAAGCCGAATCCGAAGCGGAGCCAGGCCCCGATTCCGGGCGCGGGCCGAAGGGTCGAGCTGTGATCGAGCTAAAGCCGCCTCGAGTCGGAGCGGCGACCGAAAGGGCGAAACACGCGGCCGACGGGCGGGGGCCTAGCCATTGGCGAATGGCGGTCGCGCTTCTCGTCATTCTCGCTGGCGCGGGTGGCTGGCTTGCCCTGCGGCGCGTTGAACAGAATCGCAAGCCCGTCGCTCGCACGTTGAGCGCGACTGGGGTTTTGGCCGCCACGGCGACAACGCCAGTCCGGGCTCGGGTTTCGGGCGTCGTATCGGAGGTGCGTTGCGCCATCGACACGCAAGTCAAATCGGGCCAAATTTGCGCGAAAATCGACTCGCGCCCCTATCAGGCGGTGTTAGATCGGGATGAGACCGAACTGAGAGCGGCCATCGCCCGGTTGCAAAGGGATGACGCCGATCTCGCTCGCGCCAAGACGAGTTTCGAGCGTCATGCGGCCGTGGCGAAGCGTCGATCTAGCGAGGCCGATGCGTTCCGGGGGTTATATGAGCAAGTCCAAGCGCGAAGGGAGCGCGACGCGGAGGCCGTCGCGCGGCGCCAGGCGGCGGTGAGCGCGGCGCGCATCAAGCTGGCCGAAACGAATATTGTTTCGCCGATTGACGGAACAGTGGTCGCGCGCGATCTGGAAGCAGGCCTGACGGTCGCGGCGGACGCGGCGCCGCTCTTCCTCGTCGCGGCGGATCTCAGGGTCTTGCGCATCAGCGCCAATGTCGGCGAGAAGGACGTCGGCGACATTAAGTTCGGCGAAAAGGTTTCCTTCGAGGTCGAGGCCTTCCCGAACCGTGCGTTCACCGGCGAGGTGACGCGAATAGAGCGCTCGCCAGAGGCGAGCCAAAATGTTGCGAGCAACGTCGTTGTCATCAGCGCGTCCAATGGCGATCTGTTGCTCAAGCCAGGCATGAATGCGGCGATCCGGATCGTGATCAATAAGCGCGATCACGCACCCGATGGAGCGGCGCCGTGAGCGAAACCGCGGCGGGCCTGCAACGCAAGATCAGAAGCGCTGGCGATCTTCAATCCGTCGTGCGCACGATGAAAGCCTTGGCCGCCTCGAACATTGGTCAATACGAAAAAGCTGTGCGCGCATTAAGCGACTATCATCGGGCCGTGGAGATCGGGCTGAGCATTTGCTTCCGGCGGAGTGCGTCCAAGGGGCGCATGATGGAAGGAAGTGGACGCACCGGGGGAGTAATTGGCGCGGTCGTGTTCGGTTCGGACCAGGGCCTGGTTGGGCGATTTAACGACGTCATCACCGAATACGCGGTGGAGGCCTTTGCCGCTTTGCCAGACAAACCCCAGGTCTGGGCCGTCGGCGAGCGCGCTCATGCTCGCCTGGAGGATGCGGGCCTGAAGCCTGTGGGTCTTTTCGCCGTGCCGAATTCCATCAAGGCGATCACGCCGCTCGTCGGGCGGATCCTGACGGAGAGCGAGTCGCGCAACAGCCATGGCGGGGTTGCTGAACTTTATATTTTCCATAACCGCCCAACGTCTGGGGCAGGTTATGAACCCGCAAGCCAACGATTGCTGCCACTGGACGAAAACTGGGGGCGCGAACTCGCCGGACTTCCGTGGCCTACCGGAAATTTGCCAGAAGTTTTGGGCGTCGGCGCCACAACCTTGCGAGGGCTTATCCGCGAATATCTTTTCGTTTCGCTGTTCCGGGCCTGCGCCGAATCCCTTGCGAGCGAAAACGCCAGCCGATTGGCGGCGATGCAGCGAGCCGATAAAAACATCGACGAATTGCTGGAGGCGTTCAAAGGCGAATTCCATCGTTTGCGCCAGCGCGGGATCGACGAAGAGCTGTTCGATGTCGTCTCGGGCTTCGAGGCTTTGAACACTTCGAAGCCATGATGTGCATCGCCAGCGGGCGCGCGCGGCGTCATCAGGGAGCGGATACAACGGAGCCGGCGGGTGGGGAGAGAAACAAGTCGCGATCTTTGTCGTTCTCGCGCTTGTCGAAATCGAACATATTGGTCTGCGAGCCAGCGATCGTGTCGAACGAGCCCCCGGGTTGGATGCGCTGGCCGGCGAGCCAGTTGTCTTCGATGAACCGGAGCGCCGTTGTTTGGTCTGTGAGCGTGTGGTCGATAAAATTGACTTTGGCGAAGCGGGAAGTTGCGAGCAGCGGCACGCGTTCCATATCCGCAACGGCCTTGGGCCGGCCGGCCGAAGGCGCCGTCGAGTGGGGTTGTCCGAAAGGGGAGTCCCTGTTGCAGGCCGCGCTGGCAAACGCCTGGGCCGTTCAACGCGTCGGCGGCGGAGAACGACGGATTGACGATGGGCGGCATTTGGTGGTCGTAACAGCCGTCGGAATCTTAATGTAACGGCCGGTCGGTAGGCTCTCGCTTAGGCCCATCCAGCTCGTTATGCATCCCGCGAGGATGCGGCGTTGCGCTCTCTGTCGGGCCAAAGCTCCGGGTTATGGCAATCTTGCAGCGTCACTATTTCTTTACAGCCACGCCTAAGCTATACAATGAGTTTTTGCGACGTATGAAATCTTCATGTTCATCTTTCAACGAAAATAGGAGAAATCACGCCATTTTAATGAATCATTAAGCTCGCCAACTCGCGACGTGCGACAGCCGCGCCGTTATGACGGCGCCAAGTGGTCCGCGCAACGCCCCACGATCAGGTCCTTGACGATAAGCATTAAGACCGGACATAGCCGTCATCAATTTGTCAGAGCACTGTATCACTCCCGAGAGATGGTTTGAGGAATTGGGCGGGCGATGGCGATCAAGCAGCGACTGGGCGTTTGTTACTATCCGGAACATTGGCCGGAAAGCCGCTGGGCCGAGGATGCGCGCGGGATGGTCGAGATCGGCCTTGAACTGGTCCGCATTGGCGAATTCGCCTGGTCGCGGCTGGAGCCCCGTGATGGGCATTATGATTTCGATTGGTTGAGGCGCGCGATCGACACGTTCCACGGCGCTGGCCTCGATATCATGCTGGGCACGCCGACCGCGACGCCGCCGAAATGGCTCGTCGATAAAATGCCGGACATGCTGGCGCTGGACGCCAAGGGCCGTGCGCGCAAATTCGGCTCCCGCCGCCA
>WSSedB1CaDRAFT_10000510_pt1 | contig 16809 bp, 16 predicted proteins | sample WetSurSB1Cattail_FD_9460 | JGI IMG/M metagenome (IMG submission 9460)
GACATAATAGTTTGTTTACTACGCCTTGACCACACTTTGACAACAGTCTATAATGAAATGTATTGTATTCATAGCAATACAAATAAAAAATATGTCACAGAATATGAAAAACATATAGAATTAAACATAGACAATATGGTAAAATTATATGGATTATTTTAAAACACAAAGTCCTTATTTTAGTGGGGGTAGATTAGTTTGAAGTATATGAGTGGTACAGAACTGCGCGAAAAATATTTGCAGTTCTTTGTTGAAAAAGGTCATCTGCGACTAGCAAGTGCATCTTTAGTTCCAGAAAATGACCCGACTTTATTGATGGTTGGTGCAGGTATGGCACCTTTTAAGCCTTTTTTTACAGGAAAAATGCAGCCGCCGTGTACGCGTATTACGACAAGTCAGCGCTGTGTACGTACAGGTGATATTGAAAATGTAGGTCGTACGGCCAGACATCAGACGTACTTTGAAATGTTAGGGAACTTTTCCTTTGGTGATTATTTCAAGCATGATGCAATCAACTGGGCGTGGGAATTTCTTACGGAAGTCGTTGAATTGCCGAAAGATAAGCTTTGGGTAACGATTTATCCGAAGGATGATGAAGCTTATAAGATATGGACAGAAGAAGCTGGCATAGATCCCTCACATATTGTTAAGCTCGATGATAATTTCTGGGAAATTGGACCGGGTCCGTGTGGTCCTGATTCCGAAATTCACATTGACCTCGGTGAAGAACGCGGCTGTGGTAAGCCGGATTGTGCTGTTGGTTGTGACTGTGATCGTTTTCTTGAAATATGGAACCTCGTATTTACGCAGTATGACCGTACGGAAGCGGGTGAATACAATCCGCTTGCTCATAAAAACATTGATACGGGCTGTGGTCTTGAACGTCTGGCATCTGTTGTTCAGGGGAAGAGAACGAACTTCGAAACAGATCTTCTTTATCCAATTATCGAGTATGCAGCTAAGGTGTCCGGTATAACATATGGGAATGATGAAACGAAGGATATTTCGCTCAAGGTTATTGCGGATCATGCACGCAGTATGGCAGTCATGATTATGGATGGGATTCTGCCGTCGAACGAAGGACGTGGCTATGTTTTGCGCCGTATTCTGCGTCGCGCGATTCGTCATGGTCGGATGCTTGGCATCACAGGCAAATTTCTTATGGGTGCAGTTGATGCAGTTATTAAGATTTATGATGGTGTGCCTGATTTTGATGTACTTATAAAGAAACAAGATTATATCAAAAAAGTCATCAGTATTGAAGAAGATCGTTTTCATGCAACACTTGTACAAGGAATGGAACTTCTGAATGGTCACATTGATGATCTTAAGAAAGCAAATAAGACGGTTCTTGTTGGCGAAGTTGGATTCAAGCTCTATGATACATTTGGCTTTCCATGGGAACTTACTGAGGAAATACTTCACGAAAATAGTATGACACTGGATAAAGACGGTTTTGATATGGCAATGCAGCAGCAACGTGAACGTGCCAGAGCTGCGCGTCAAGCAAATCAGCGTGTAGCAATACCGGATTTACGAGAGTTTGATACGAAACAGCTTACAATAGATACTATGGCAACAGAGGCATCTGTTGTCTGCATTTGGAAAGACGGTAAGATGGTAGAAGAGCTTCAAGATGGTGAAGAAGCTGGTATTATTATTAATGTTACACCTTTCTACGCCGAAGGCGGCGGTCAGGTTGGTGATGAAGGTACCTTTGTTGGTGAACTTGGTAAAATCACGGTCTCTAATGCGAAGAAACTGCCGGACGGAACAATTTATCATATTGGGTATGTAGAGGAAGGGATTCTTAAGGTTGGTGATGTAGTGAAAATCACAATTGATCATGCCAAAAAGATTGCTTCAGCACGTAATCATACCGCTACACATCTTTTGCAGGCAGCACTCAAGCGTGTTGTTGGTGAACAGGTCAATCAGGCAGGTTCTTTTGTTAGTGCGGATCGTCTGCGTTTTGATTTCTCAAACTTTGAACCAGTCAGCAATCAGCAGCTTCACGATGTTGAAGAACTTGTCAATGAACAAATTCTTATGGGTAAGGATGTTGAAATTTCACAAATGAGCCAAAATGAAGCAAAGAAATTGGGAGCAATGGCACTTTTTGGTGAAAAATATGGTGATATTGTTCGTGTTGTTTCTGTCAGAGATTTCAGTATGGAGCTCTGTGGCGGATCGCATGTTAAGAACATCGGACAGATTGGTATGTTCAAGATTATAGGGGAAACTGGCATTGCTTCAGGTGTGCGCCGTATTGAAGCAATTACTGGGAAAGCAGCTATTGATTATATGAATGGCAAGCTTCAGATACTCAGTGAAGCAGCTTGTAAACTTAAAGCTCATATAGACGAGGTTCCCTTGCATATTGATAAGATGCTTGCTGCTGAAAAAGAACTGCAGCAACAGCTCGCTGTAGTAAGAGAAGCAAAAACAGCAGATGATGTGCAAAAGCTTCTTATGAACGTACAGTCATATGGTGATATGAATGTTATTGTGGGTAAGGCGGATGCTGCTGATATAGATCAGCTTCGTACAATTGCAGATATGGCTTGTAACAAGGTCGAATGTGGTGTAGCTGTTTTGGCAGCGGTTCATGATGGCAAGGTTAATCTTGTCGTCAAGGCAAGTAAAAAAGCAGTTGCCAAGGGCATTCATGCTGGTAAGATTATCAAAGAAGTGGCGAAGATTGTTGGTGGCGGGGGTGGCGGACGCCCGGATATGGCACAGGCTGGTGGTAAACAACCTGAAAAATTGCCACAGGCGTTTGAAGAGGCACATGAAGTGATTCGTTTACAGATCAAGTGATAGATATTTAAAAAAAGGGCAGATAAATAAAGCTTTTAAAAAGATTTTATGGGTGCGCAGCTCTTTTTAGGGGCAAACGCACCCATTTCTTGACATTGTTTTGGAAGAGTGTCTATTATAATTTAAAAATAATAGACGGTTTTATCAAGATTCTAATGGTTAACGGGAGGGTATGTTTTTGGAAGTTGATATCAGCAAAAAAGTAAATTATTTTATAAAATTTGGTCTTATAAGTGCCGTTGTCCTAGCCGTTCTTTGTGCGACAGGTGTCTGGTATTATCATCAACGTCATCAATATTTTACAGTCTATGACGCTCAGGTTACAAGCACACTTGTCGGAACGAAAGCGCAAACTGATGGAACCGTTGAAGAGCTGCTTGCAGCTGATGGAGATCATGTGGAAGCAGGTGATGTTATTGCTCGTATCAAGGTCAACGTAACAGAAGAACAGATCCAGCAATTACAGCAAACTGTTGATCTTTCTAAGAAAAATCTGCAAGAGGTTAAGGCAGGTATGACGGTATCTGAACCGGTCGTGAGTGGTGGTGGCAGCCGTAGCGGTGGAGATACTGCTGCTGCACAGGCAGAGCTTGATCGGGCAGCAACGGCACTAGAACGTATGAATCAGCTTTATGCAATTGGTGCAATAAGTGCTGTACAGCGAAATCAGGCGGCAGCAGATTATTCATCTGCGCAGTCTGCGCTTGCAGCAGCACAGAATACAGTCGTATCAGTGCCGTCAGCTGCTTATCAGAGCTCAATACAGGCAAGTAGTCCGGAGGTTATAAAAAATGCTGAACTGCAGGTTAAACAGGCTCAGATGGCTCTTGATACAGCAAAAAAAAATGCCAGTGCAACAGAAATTCTTGCACCGGTAGCTGGTACAGTATATTATACAGATGTTGCTGAGGGCTCAGAAGTTAAGCCGGGACAGATTATCGTAAATATTGGTGATGCGGATAAGATGTGGTTGGAAATTCGTCTTACAGCGGACCAACACAGTAAGGTACGTCTGGGTGAGTTTGTTTCATACACGATTGAAAATCACAAATTGCAGGGTACAATCTTTGATTTGGGAACTTCAGTGGGAGCAGGTGATGATTCTGGTGCAGCAACGGATGGAACATCAAATACAGAAGCAAGTACAACTCCAGTAAATGATGATGGCAGGTTTGTTACTAAGATATCTTTGCCGACTGATACTGATTTTAATCTGAGACCCGGAATGAAAGGGATTGTAAAGTTACTTATACAATAATATGTCGCAGAAAGACACATGCAAAAAAAGCATGTGTCTTTTATTATAATCTATGTTATAATAAAATCATATTTTCACAATGTAAAGGAATAAAGAGAAAAAATGAAGTGTGTGAGGTGTCTAAATGGTAAATCCCAAATTAAAGGATGAACTAAACGATCAATTATGTGCCGCTGCGTTGCTCTTAAAAAACACAGAAGAGTGTTATCAGTTTCTTGAAGATATATGTACAGTGAGCGAAATAAAGGCACTTTCTCAACGACTTGAAGTTGCTCGAATGCTGCAAGGGGGGCATACCTATGATGATATTGTCGATCGTACGGGTGCAAGCACAGCAACAATCAGCCGAGTGAAGCGTTGCTTGAATTATGGTGCGGATGGTTATAAAATTATTTTGGAACGACTATCCAAAACACAAAAAGGAAAAAAGTAACTGATAGGAGACTACATGATGCAAAAAAGTGAATTGACTTTAGCTATACCATATGGGACAAGAGATTTTTTACCGCGTGAAGCTGCAGAAAAGAGGGCCATTGAGTCGGCGATTGCCGATACATTTGCAAAGTGGGGCTATGATGAAGTTGTTACGCCGACAATTGAGTTTCTTGATACACTGACAATTGGAAATGGCAGTGTTGTTGAACCGCATATGTTCAAGTTTTTTGATAAGAATAATCGCACGCTGGCATTGCATCATGAAATGACAACACCGATTGCTCGCCTTGTAGCAAGTCGGTTACGCGATGAGGTGTTGCCATTAAAACTTTCCTATGTAAGTAGTGTCTATCGCTATGAGCAGGCACAAACAGGTCGTCAGTGCGAGTTTTATCAAGCAGGTGTTGAACTTATAGGAAGTGCAAATGCATCGGCTGATGCGGAGATTATTGCATTGGCAATTGCTGGACTGCGACGTGCAGGACTGGAAAATTTTCAGATTTCTCTTGGGCAGGTTGAATTCATTAATGGTATCATGCAGCAGGTTGGTCTTACGGACAAGCAAAAGGAAGATATTAAGTATTCAATGGAAAAAAGAGATCTTGTTGGTCTTGGTAATGTTGTTGATTGTGTTGATTTGCCAAAAAACTCGAAAGACATTCTAAAAAAAATACCGTTATTGAATGGTACGGAAGCGATGATCAAAGAAGCTTATGATATGGTTGTGAACGAACAAAGCCGTCGGGCACTCGATAATCTTTGTGAAATCTATCGTTTACTTAAATCATATGGTGTGGCGGGCTATGTAAATTTCGATCTGGGTGTTATTCGTGATTTTGGTTATTATACGGGCATGGTATTCGAAGCTTATACACCTGGACTCGGATTCCCTCTTTGTGGTGGTGGACGATACGATCATATGCTGTCTGATTTCGGCAGTGCTTATCCAGCAACGGGTTTTGCACTCGGTATTGAACGCATTATGCTGGCATTAGAACGTGAAGGCTTGCCGAAACCCCAAATAAAAAAAGAAGTCTATGTTGCTTATGAAGAAGGCAACATTGTCAAGGCACTGGAAAAGGCTAGTGCCCTGCGTGAAAGCGGTAAGGTTGTTGAGCTTGCTTTGGTGGCTCAAACGGAGAAAACAGCCAGAATATATAAAGAGACTAAAGGGTATGAAGAGCTGGTCTATATACAATGATAAGACAACGTATTTGCCAGTTTTGGGTTGCAATTCGGGCAGAAATAAATAAAAATGACCAAGCTTTTTTGATGAAGTATCTTTCAGTGCCAGAGCAGTTGCTTTTCTTTGCAATGGCAGTGCCGGAGCAACGCCATGCACTTAACGTTGCCTATACAGCACTTCATCTTGCAGGGCAGGAAAAGCAGCAAATACAAAAAGAACTGCTTATTCGTGTGTCCCTGCTACACGATGTAGGGAAAATTTCTGGTGATACAAGCCTGTTTAACAAGATCGTGACGGTGCTTGCTGACCATTTTTGTCCCAAGCTCGCACGACGGTGGGCGATACAAGGAAAGGGTACGTTTCGACAGAATATGTGTCATGTATTTTATGTTTATTATCATCATGCAGAGCTGAGTCAGAAAAAGCTTTTAGCGCTGGGGTTTGATGAGCTGGCGGAGATTGTTGCTACACACCATAAAGCTCCGGCGAATGGAGATTCGCCGGAGCTTTCTTTGCTTCGAAAAGCGGATAATATGAATTAATAGCCACGTGTTTTGTCGATGAGATTAATCATTTCGTTTGGTTGTGGAAAATGACGAAGATTTTCGTTGAAAATCCGTAGAGTGCGATCAATATAGTATGGAGACGAAGCAGAATTATGTGGTGTAATGAGAAGATTTTTTGTATCCCAGAGTGGAGAACTTTCAGGTAAAGGCTCTTCACAGAAGACATCAAGAGCTGCTCCATGAATAATATCTTCTGTGAGTGCTGTACAGAGGTCTGTCTCAGAAACAATTGGACCACGCGATACATTGATAAAATAAGCGGAATTCTTCATTTGCTTAAAAATAGGTAACGTGAACATGTTTTTTGTCTTGTCGGTAAGAGGTAGTGTTACAACAACATAGTCTGCGGTATTGAGGACAACTGTAAGGTCGTCTAATGAATAAAGTTGATCGACAAATGGTTCTGTCGTTTTTTCACGTTTAACAGCCAGAACATTCATTCCCAGACTTTTTGTACGTTTGGCAATTTCACGGCCAATGCTGCCAAGGCCGATGATGGCGATGGTTTTTTCATAAAGTTCATCCGTATTAGGTATGCGTTTCCACAGATGTTTTTTTTGCTGTTCATAGCTTGTAAAAAGACAGCGGCTGGAATTTAACATAATGCCAAGAACTTGTTCGGCAATTGGGATACCGTGGATACCACGCGAGTTTGTGAGAAGAATGTCAGACTTTGCAAAACCTGGTATTTGAAAAAAACGTTCGACACCGGCAGTGAGCGCATGAATCCATTTAAGACGAGGGGCATTATCGAGAAGCGGCACCAGATTGGTTTGTTCAAAAGATAGAAGAATATCTGTTTCAGGCATATACTGTACGGCATTTGCGACCTTACAACTATTAATACAAACATCGTTACGGATAGCACTAATTGTCGTTGTCTGCTGTGAGGTTAAAGGATGAAGGGATAATATATTCAATGACATGTATAAACACTCCTTTGTGGTTCGGTTTTAAATGATACAATATAACAAAGTAGTATATTCTACATAGTAAAAAAAATACCTGCTTTTACTATTGACGATTAAGTAATAACATGTTACTATATCATCATGTTATTACTTTAAATGGATAAAGGATTAACTCGGGAGGGTTTATTATATGAATGCAAAAGACATGGAGTACTTAACAATCGCGCTACCGAAGGGAAAACTTTTTTCCTTATCGGCCGATCTTTTAGCGAAGATTGGTTATACAGCAGAAGGACTTACGGAAAAATCGCGCAAACTTGTCATTACAAATGAAGAAAAAAAAATTAAGTTTATTATCACGAAGACAGCTGATGTTCCGACATATGTAGAGTATGGAGCTGCAGATATTGGCATCATCGGGAAGGATGTGCTCATGGAATCGGAAAAAGATGTCTATGAGTTGCTTGATCTTGGTTTTGGTCGGTGTCATCTTATGATGGCAGTTCCAAAGACACAGAAGCGTGATAAACTTACAGACTATGCACATACGCGTGTTGCAACGAAGTTCCCAAGGATTGCAGAATGTTATTTCAGCAGTAAGGGCATGCAGATGGAGTTTATTAAGCTTAATGGATCGATTGAGCTTGGTCCAATTGTCGGTTTGTCGGAAAGTATCGTAGATATTGTTGAAACGGGAACGACATTGAAAGAAAACAATCTGGAAGAAATTGCTTATATTATGGATGCGACAGCACGTCTCATTGCTAATCGCGTAAGCTTCAAGATGAAGTTCAGACGTATTTACCAGTTGGTAGAAGATTTACGGGAAATATTGGAAAGTGGGGCTGAAAAATGAGGGTTGTAAAAGTAAGTGAAATCGGTATTACAGGGATTGAAAAATTGTTGAAAAAAGAGGCTTTTGATGAAGTTAAACTCGATTCAAAAATCCGTGAAAGTAATAAAAAACTTTTTGGTGAAGACTTGACAGCAGCGCAGATTGTTGATCGAATTATCAATGATGTGCGCAGAGATGGTGATGCAGCTGTCATTAAATATACAAAGCTTATTGATCGGGTTGACACAAAGGCAGAAAATTTTCTTGTAACTGAAGCAGAGTATGAAGCTGCGGAAAAAGAAGCAGATCCAGAAGTCGTGGCATCGCTTCGCAAGGCCGCTGCAAATGTTCGCCGCTATCATGAGGAACAAAAACCGAACTCATGGATGACCTATCGTGAAGCTGGTTCAATCCTTGGTCAGTCGATTATTCCTCTTGATCGTGTAGGAATCTATGTACCAGGTGGAACGGCAGCGTATCCATCTTCTGTTATTATGAATGCTGTACCGGCGGTGGTTGCCGGTGTCAGTGAAATTATTATGATGGTACCGCCAAAGAATGGAAAAATTAATCCATATGTACTTATAGCAGCGCGGGAAGCTGGTGTCTCAAATGTTTATAAGATTGGTGGAGCACAAGCGATTGCTGCGATGGCTTTTGGTACGGAAACAATTCCGTCCGTTGATAAAATCACGGGACCGGGAAATATTTTTGTGACACTTGCCAAAAAGGCTGTTTATGGTCATTGTGATATTGATATGTTAGCTGGGCCTAGTGAAATTCTTATCGTTGCTGATAAAACAGCTGATCCCGCTTATACAGCAGCGGATATGCTGAGCCAGGCAGAACACGACAGACTGGCATCAAGTATCATAATCACGGATGATGAAGCGCTTGCGCATAAGGTTATCATAGAGATAGAAAAACAGCTGCAGCAGCTGCCACGAAAAGAGATCGCGCAAGCATCGCTTGATCGTAATGGACTTATTATTATTGCCGATAATATCATGCAGGCAATAAAACTTGCCAATATATCAGCTCCAGAGCATATGGAAATTCTTACGGAACAGCCCTTTCAGCTTTTACCATATATACACCATGCTGGGGCCGTATTCCTCGGAGCTTATTCACCAGAGCCGCTTGGTGATTATTTTGCCGGACCTAACCATGTCCTGCCAACTGGTGGTACAGCACGCTATTATTCTGTCTTGAATGTAGAAACTTTTATGAAGCGCACGAGCATTATTTCATATACAAAGGCAGCGCTCAGCGCTGCGCAGTCAGATATTGTACGTCTGGCAGAAGCTGAAGGTTTGCAGGCACATGCAAATGCAATTCGTTTGAGAGGACTGGAATGATATGTTAAAATATAGAGCAGGGCTGGCAAAGATGCCATCCTATGATGTTGTAGAACGTGATTGGAAAATCAAGTTGAATGCGAATGAAAGCAATATGAATCTGCCACCAGTTGTCGAAGACAGAATCATGGGGCGTTTGTCGCGTGTTGCTTTCAATCGTTATCCAAATGAAGAAATGGAAGATCTCAAGCAGCAGATCGCGGATAGCTTTTCTTTACAGAAGGGCAATATTCTTATAGCAAATGGCTCAAGCGAAATCCTTGAAAAGCTTTTTTTTGCTTTTGGTGGAAAAATGCATAAAATTGTTTATCCACAGCCATCATTCTCAATGTATACGATTTATGCTAAAGAAAGTGAAGCAACAGGTATTACTGTAGATCTTAAGGATGACTATTCGCTGGATGTAGAAGCCTTTGTCAATGCCGTTGTGGAAAACAAGGCATCACTCGCTGTTATTTGTACACCAAACAATCCGACAGGAAATGTCATATCACTGCCTGATATTGAGTATATAGCGCAAAATATTGCCTGTGCTTTTGTAATAGATGAAGCTTATGTTGAATTCCACGGTGAATCAGCAGCTGGTCTTTTGCAAAAATATCCGAATATGATTATCGCACGGACATTTTCCAAGGCATACGGTCTTGCGGCTGTGCGGGTTGGCTATATGCTTGCTAGTGAAAAAATAACGGATATGGTAAGTAAGGCATGTATGCCTTATCATGTGAATGTTATGTCACTTGTAACGGCAGATATTGTCTATCAAATGCGTCATGAGTTTGTGCCGCGTATTCAGATGTATGTTGCGGAACGCAAGCGTATGCAGGAAGCTTTTAAAAGATTTGAGGGATTTACGGTATATCCGTCGGAAACAAATTTTATTCTCATAAAATATGATAAAGCTGCAGAACTCAACACATATTTTGAAAATATTGGTATTGGCATCCGCAGTTTTGGCAATGCACCACATCTGGAAAATTGCCTGCGTATTTCGATGGGAACACGTGAAGAAAATGATTTTCTTTATAAGGCAATCAAAGATTTTTTAGAGGGAAGATGATTTCATGAGGGCAGCACATGTTGTAAGAAAGACAGCGGAAACAGGCATTGAGCTTACATTGAATATAGATGGACAAGGTATAAGCGATATTGACACAGGTATTGGTTTTTTTGATCATATGCTTACACTTTTTATAGCACATGGTCTTTTTGATCTTGAGCTGAATTGTGATGGAGATATTGATGTCGATGGTCATCACTCGATTGAGGACATAGGGATCGCAATGGGAAACGCCTTAAAGATTGCACTGGGAGATAAAGTGGGTATTTCTCGCTATGGAACTTTTTATTTGCCAATGGATGAAGCGTTGGCCTTTGTGTCTTTAGACATCAGCGGTCGTCCATATCTTGTCTATGAAGTTGGTGAAATGGCACCGATGATTGGTGACTATGATACAGAACTTACAGAAGAATTTTTGCGGGCCTTTGCTGTTCATGCGGGTATCACGCTTCATGTAAAGGTGCTGTATGGCAGAAATTCACATCACAAGGTAGAAGCGATTTTTAAAGCATTGGGTCATGCACTACGCCAAGCAGTAGAAATTGATTCACGTATACAAGGTGTACTTTCGACAAAAGGTGTTTTATAGGAGGCAGTGAATATGATAGCAATCATAGACTACGGTGTAGGAAATCTTTTTAGCGTTGAAAAAGCATTTGTCCGACTCGGGGCCGATGTTGTTGTTACAAATGACGCAGATGTTATTGAAAAAGCAAATAAGGTCGTCCTTCCGGGCGTAGGGGCGTTTGGTGACTGCATGAAAAATCTTGAAGTTTCAGGGCTTATTCCAATAATTCGCAAATCAATTGCTGCAGGCAAACCATTGCTTGGCATTTGTGTCGGTTTGCAGATCCTTTTTGAGGGTAGTGAAGAATCTCCAGAGGCAAAGGGCCTTGGTATTTTCAAAGGACAAGTCAAAAAAATTAACGCAGCAGGATTGAAAATACCACATATGGGATGGAACTCACTGATTTTAACAGAGGCAAAGCAAAATATTCATTTGTTTGCGAAGCTGCCGGAGACCGCCTATGTATATTTTGTTCATAGTTTCCATGCAGTACCGGAAGAACCAGCGATCATAACGGCATATACAGAGTATGGACAATGTCTTACAGCAGCTATTGCCAGAGATAATATACAAGCAACGCAGTTTCATCCGGAAAAATCAGGCGATATCGGTTTGACTATTTTGCAAAGTTTTATTGATGGATAATACCATGTGATTTTGATAGATACGGCGAGGAGGATACAGTAGATGATTGTTTTTCCGGCGATTGATATTCGCGGTGGCAAATGTGTGCGCCTTTTAAAGGGAGATTTTAAGAAGGAAACTATTTTTTCGGATAGTCCGTCTGCAATGGCAAAAAAATGGACCTCACAGGGGGCGGAGTATCTTCATCTTGTTGATCTGGATGGGGCACTCGCGGGTAAGCCGATAAGTCTTAACGCTGTACAGGCTATTATCGCTGCAGTGGATATTCCTGTTGAACTTGGTGGAGGCATTCGAACGATGGAAAATATTGATATGGTGTTGCAGCTCGGTGTGCAGCGTGTAATTCTTGGTTCAGTGGCGGTACAGGCTCCTGATCTCGTCAGAGAAGCTTGCCAACGATACGGTGAACGCATCGTTGTTGGTATTGATGCAAAAGATGGTGTTGTTGCGGTGAATGGATGGGGAGTATCGGGCAATATCCGTGTCGAAGTGCTTGCAAAGGAAATGGCAAAGGCTGGCGTAAAGACGATTATCTATACGGATATTTCACGCGATGGTATGCTCAATGGAGTGAATGTCGAAGCGACTGCAAATCTTGCGAGGCTTAGTGGTATAAAAGTCATTGCTTCGGGCGGTGTGAGCTCTATAGAAGATATTCGCGTACTAAAAGCATTAGAAAAGGATGGCATCGAGGGTGTCATTGTCGGTAAGGCAATTTATACTGGTGCCGTGGACTTGAAGGCAGCAATTGCACTGTCGAAGGAGGAATAGTATAATGTATACGAAACGAATTATTCCTTGTCTTGACGTAAATGCCGGACGTGTTGTAAAAGGCATGAATTTTGTTGGATTGCGCGATGCTGGTGATCCAGTAGAGTTAGCTGCACGCTACGATATGGAACGAGCTGATGAGCTTGTATTTCTCGATATAACGGCGTCAAATGAAAAGCGCAGTACGATGGTGCAGGTAGCATCCGCCTGTGCATCACAAGTGTTTATTCCGTTTACAGTTGGTGGCGGTATTCGTACGGTGGAAGATATGCGTGCCATGCTCAAGGCGGGCGCAGATAAAACTTCATTAAATACCGCGGCAATTAAAAATCCGGATATCATCCGTCAGGGAGCAGAAAAGTTTGGCAGTCAATGCATTGTACTGGCTGTTGATGCACGCCGTTCTGGTGAAAATAAATGGGAAGTTTATATTAATGGTGGTCGTACGCCAACGGGACTTGACTGCCTTGAATGGGTAAAAAAGGCGGTTGCTCTTGGTGCTGGTGAGATATTGCTTACGAGCATGGACTGCGATGGGACTAAAGATGGTTATGATATACCGCTGACGCGTGCTGTATCTGAGACAGTGAATGTTCCGGTCATTGCATCGGGTGGTGCTGGTGAATTGAAGCATTTTTATGAAGTTCTTACAGCGGGGAAGGCGGATGCTGTACTTGCAGCATCCGTATTCCACTATGGACAGTTTACTGTGAGACAGGTAAAAGAGTATTTAAGATCATGTGGAGTGGAGGTAAGGTTGTGATGGATATTTCAATGATAAAGTTTGATGAAAAAGGGCTTGTACCAGCAGTGATACAGGAAGAAAATGGGCAGGTGCTTATGCTTGCCTATATGAATGAAGATTCGCTGAAAAAGACTTTAAAGACAGGCTATACATGGTTTTTCAGCCGCAGCCGTCAAAAACTTTGGCAAAAAGGTGAAACCTCAGGAAATACACAGAAGATAAAGGAAATTTCCTACGATTGTGATGGCGATACGCTGCTTGTACGAGTGCACCAGACTGGTGTTGCTTGTCATACTGGTTCGTATTCCTGTTTTAGTGGTCGTCGTCTTGATGAAGATAAAAAGAGTATTGCTGTACTTAAGGAAGAGGACACAGTAAAGAGCTCACTAGTAAAAGTGCTTAACGATTTATATGTGGTTATTCAGGATCGTAAACTCAATCCGGTAGAAGGATCATATACGAATTATCTTTTCGATAAAGGACAGGATAAGATTCTGAAAAAAGTCGGGGAGGAAGCTGTGGAAACAATTATTGCTTCAAAAAATATGAAACGGGAAGCAATCCTCTATGAAATGGGCGATCTGTGGTATCATTGTCTGGTTCTTTTAGCTTTCCACAATATTTTACCAGAAGAGCTTTTTGGTGAGCTAATGAACCGTAGAAGTGGTGGGCAATATCATAAGTTTGAAGGCAAAACAGGAAAACGTCCGGGAGTGTGAGCATGAGTCAAATGAAAACTTCAGAAGGACAACAATATATGATGGGGGAAAAAAAATACAAAATATGAGCAAAAATTGCCGCCTCCGCCTATTGAGATCCCTTGTGTACAAGGGACGAAGATCATTCCTTTACCGGAGCCGGATCTTTTTCCAGATCAGCAGGTTAATTTTCTCGAGCTTGTTGAGCTCCGTGCAACCGTACGTGCGTACAGTGAAGAGCCTCTTACAATGAAAGAGCTGTCATATATGCTCTGGTGTACCCAGGGGGTAAAGATGGGGCTGAGTGGCAATGGTACGATGCGGACTGTGCCATCTGCCGGAGCACGTCATGCATTTGAGACATATCTCTATATTCAGCATGTTGAAAGTTTGAAGCCTGGAATTTATCGCTTTTTAGCATTGGAACATGTGCTTATCCCAATTGACGTCGCAGAAGATGTACAAGAACGTATTCTGAAGGGATTCAAGGCGGTGAACATGGTAAAAGCGAGTGCTGTGACCTTTATCTGGGCTGCTGAGCTTGAACGTATGACGTATATGTTTGGTGAGCGAGCTTATCGTTATCTTTTTATTGATGCCGGTCACGTTTGCCAAAATCTTTATCTTGCAGCTTATACGATTCGTACAGGGACCTGCGCAGTTGGAGCATTTTATGATAATGTGCTAAATAAAGTACTTGGTCTCGATGGCGAAAAATCATTTGTTGTTTATGCAGCAACTGTAGGAAAAATAGAAAAATAATAAATGTTTAATGATATCTAAAAAAGCAGGGCATTGTATTGATTTTTGTGCAATGCTTTGTTTTTTTTGAATTATATTTTTATTGTGCATATTTTTATTGAAAAAGTTGCTAATGTAAGCTAAAATGTTGAGTTAGGAAATAATATAAATTTTATTTGATAAGGGCGTATTATCTTGGATATGCATAAAATGGGGGAAAAGTGTGTTAAAAGAAGATAAAGTCAAAATAAGAGTACTAAAGATACTGGGATACATAGAGGATATATTTTGGGGAAACAAGGGATTTCTCATACTGTTTTTTTTAATGAATTATATTACGATGGCTTGGTCACTCATAAATGCAAATAAAATTGAAGTTATGGTTGGTTATGGATGTACATTGTTTTTAGCATCATTTTTGATTACGATGCTTTTACAATTGTTTTATAAACCATTTGTGAAACGTTTAGTAAAGTCTTTTCTGCTTGTGATAAGCTTTATCCCGTTTTTTATTGAAACTTTTGCAATGTATAATTATAAAGCTCTTATTGGTGCAGGGATCGTGAATTCTCTATTGGAAACAAATTTGCATGAAATAGTAGAATTTATGAATATGTATGTTGGATTTAAAGAGTATATTGGATTTTTAATCTTTTTTGTTTTAGTAATTGGTATAAAAAGATATCAGTTGCTCTCTTTTTTGCATATAAGTCGTTATTTGCAAAATCGTCTTGTGCTGGGCTTGCTTTTTGTATGTTTGGTTTATACAGTTCGTATGTTTACGGTCTATACAGATTTTTTTTGGAACAATGATTTATTACCAATCCAGCGGGCGTATGCCTCAACGGAAGTTGCTTTCAAGAATTTGCAGGCATATCGTACACTATCAGCAAAAGTTACTTCGGATATCGATTTAACGGAGAATAATAGTAAAATTAAAAATGTTGTGTTTATTCTTGGAGAATCAACGAATCGCAACCATATGCATCTTTATGGTTATTATCTACCGAATACACCAAATTTTGATGAACTTAATGAAAAAGGTGAGCTTGGTGTATTTCGTGATGTAATAAGTCCTCATTCGACGACAATTGCTGTACTGAGTGAACTTTTTACGTTTTGCGACCATGAATCCGATAAGGACTGGTATGAGTATCATAATCTTATTGATGTCATGAATGCGGCGGGCTATAAGACGCATTGGCTGTCTAATCAGGAAAGTTCTGGTATCTGGGGAAATGTGGCGCAAATCTATGCAGAACATAGCAAGGTTCATCAGTTTACACGCATTCGTGATTCAAGGGAAGATTATGGTATTCTTGATGAAGAGCTTTTTCCACTTATTGATAAGGCAATTACGGAACGTTCAGATGACAAGAATTTTTATGTAGTACATCTTATGGGTGGACATGGACTTTACTATAATCGTTTTCCCTATGCTTTTACAAAATTCACGAAGGATGATATAAAACTCGATAAAACAGAAAAACAGAAAGAAGTAATTGCACAATATGATAATGCACTTTATTATAATGACTATATCGTAAGTGGTATCATTGATAAATTTCGTGATGAAGAAACGCTTGTTATTTATGTACCGGACCATGGTGAAGCAGTTTATGACGAAGCCGGTTTTGCTGGACATATCGAAGAAAATCCGAGTCGGCATATGATTGAGATTCCGGTTATTATGTGGGCTTCAAATAAATTCAAAGAAAAATATCCGGAAAAATGGGCAGCAATCCAGGCAGCGGTAAACCGACCCTATATGACGGATGATATGATTTATACAGTTATGGATCTTATAGACGTCAAAACGGCAGAGTTTGACCCGGCGAAGAGTATCATAAATGCACAGTTTAATGCAAGTCGTCCGCGAATATTTAATGGCTTGAACTATGACACTCAAATAAAGATGGGCAATGTTCCAATGGGAGAATGAAGCAAAAAAGATTTGCCGCACAAGGCATTAAAAAAATTTGCGTTGTGTGGCAGGTTTTTATTTTTTTCTGTACATATATTTCATATAAATATCCTTCATTTCATCGCGTGTCTTTGTTGGTGGCCAAAGTTCACCAAGAGCGCTTTGTCGCATACCAGCAGCCAAATGTTCATAAAGCAATGGATTTTTTTTACTTAGCATGACTATAAGGTTTTTGATCGTTTGACGGGTTGTATGTCCGTCAAGCGGACAGGGAGAGGTAATAGGTGT
>WSSedB1CaDRAFT_10000511_pt1 | contig 16731 bp, 15 predicted proteins | sample WetSurSB1Cattail_FD_9460 | JGI IMG/M metagenome (IMG submission 9460)
TACCTGGTCTTCCGCGTTTTCGGCACGGGCCTCGAGCCGTTCATGGTGGGGCTTACGGTCATGCTGCTCTACTGGGCAACACTCTATTGGATGTACCGGAAGAAGCTGTTTATCCGTATCTGAAGGCGAGCGTCGAGGCTAGAGCACTGGATCTGAAAAGAGCCGGTTTGCAGGTATACTGGACAGGTGACCACTTCTGTCCTCGAACCCACAGCCAACGGGAACCAACCCGGCTCTTCCCCCAGCCAGAAGAAGGTACTGCTGCTTAAACCGCGGGGCTTCTGTGCCGGTGTGGTGCGTGCGATCGATATCGTCAAGATCGCTCTTGAAACCTTCGGTGCGCCTATTTATGTGCGTCGCGAGATTGTGCACAACCGCTATGTCGTCAACGAGTTGGCAGAAAAGGGCGCCATCTTTGTCCACGAGATCGACGATGTGCCCGATGGCCAGCGCGTCATCTATTCGGCCCACGGGGTCTCGCCGGCAGTCCGCGATCGCAGCAAGGGTCGCGGTCTCAAGGTGATCGACGCGACCTGCCCCCTGGTGACCAAGGTCCACATCGAGGCCGTCAAGTTTGCCAAGCAGGGCTACTCGCTTGTGCTCATTGGCCACCGCGATCACGACGAGATTGAAGGCACGCTGGGCGAGGCGCCCGACGTAACCCAAGTGGTTTCAAGCGCGAAAGAGGTAGAGACGCTCGAGGTTCCTGACCCGAACCGGGTGGCCTACCTGACGCAGACCACGCTCAGCCTGTCCGAGGCGCACGACATCATCACAGCCCTCAAGGCAAAGTTCCCGAACATCGCCGGTCCCCACTCGCAGGACATCTGCTATGCAACGGAGAACCGCCAGGTGGCGGTGCGTAACGTGGCCCACAACGCGGATCTGGTGCTGGTTGTCGGTTCCACCAACAGCTCCAACTCCAACCGTCTGGTGGAGGTCTCGCGCAACCTGGGCACGGTGGGGTATTTGATTGATAACTCCAGCGCTATCAACTCCAAGTGGCTGGAAGGCGTCTCCACGGTTGCGGTGACCGCTGGAGCCTCGGCCCCCGAAGTCCTGGTTGAGGATGTGGTGAATTATTTGCGTCAGAACGGCTTTTCCAGCGTCGAAGAAGTTGAGGTGATGCCGGAGAACGTCCGCTTCGGGCTCCCCCCGGAGATCGTTCAGGCCATTGGCTCGGCCGGCGGCGCTGCATCCGTGCCGGTCAGCTAGACCGGCGTACGGTATTTGAAGTTCAGGCAGTTCACGGTTCGCCCGGCAGGATGCCGCAGGCAGGTTTTCCCTTGCCTTTTGGAGACTTTGGACTAGAGTGGCGGAATGATGTTTGAGCGGCGTGGTCGGCGCTGCGCGGGCAGCATTCCCCGGAAGGCAACTGAGGCTTTTTAAGCGAATGAGTCTATCGCAGGAATCGCAGCATGCAGCGCACTCCGCGGCCCCTCGTTTTGGCCGCATTGATGCCGACCTCGCAGACGTCGAATCCTCCATTCTGAAATCGCGTGAATATCTCCTCTCCCACCAACACCCGGAAGGCTACTGGTGCGGTGAACTGGAAGCCGACGCGATGCTGGAGGCCGACTACATCTTCCTCCACACGCTGCTCGAGAGCGGCGACCCCGGCCGCATGCAGCGCGCCTTTGTGGAGATGATGCGGTACCAGAACGAGGACGGCAGCTGGAGCATCTACCCCGGCGGCCCGGGCAACATCTCTCTCACCGTCAAGTGCTACTCCTCGGGCAAGATCATGGGCCTCACGGCCGATGAGCCGTGCATGGTCAAGGCGCGCGAGTGGATCCTGGCCAACGGCGGCGTGGTGGCGTGCAACACCTTCACCAAGATGTATCTCTGCGCGCTGGGTGAGTACGACTACGATGCCGTGCCGGCTGTTCCGCCAGAGATCGTTCTCTTTCCCAACTGGTTCTACTTCAATATCTACGAAATCTCATCCTGGTCGCGATCGATTCTCGTGCCGTTGGCGATACTCTACGCCAAGAAGCCATTCAAGAAGCTGCGGCCGGAGCAGGGCATCGATGAACTGTTTGTGGGTGGTCGCGCCACGGCCAGCCTGCGCCTGCACATCAACAGGAAGAAGCTTCTCTCGTGGCGCAATTTCTTCATCGTGCTCGATCGACTGATGCACATTGCTGAGGCGGTGCACATCCGCCCCCTGCGCACGCTGGCACTCAAGCGCGCGGAGAAATGGCTGCTCGAGCGGTTGGAGATGTCCGACGGCCTGGGCGCTATCTATCCCGCCATGCTCAACGCCATCATCGCGCTGCGCTGCCTGGGCTACTCCGAGGACGATCCGCAGGTCATTCGCGCCCGCGATGAATTTGAAAAGCTCGGCATCGAGCAGTCGGCTACGCCGGAGATGCCCGAGCCCACCTTCCGCATGCAGCCGTGCGTTTCGCCTGTTTGGGACACCGCGCAGGCGCTCTTTGCGCTGGGCGAGGCAGGCGTGCCGCGCACCGATCCGCGCATGCTCAAGGCTGCCGACTGGTTGCTTTCCAAGGAAGTCCGCCACAAGGGCGACTGGGCTGTGAAGGTGCCGAACGTGGAGCCCGGCGGCTGGTACTTCGAGTTCAATAACGAGTTCTACCCCGACACCGACGACACCGCGCAGGTGCTCCTCGCCCTCAAGCAGGTGGATCACCCCCGCGAGCGCTATCAATACGAGGTAGCGCAGCGTGCCATCGACTGGGAGTTCGCCATGCAGTGCAAGAACGGCGGCTGGGGCAGCTTCGACAAAGACAACACCAAGATGATCTTCCAGTACATCCCCTTCGCGGATCACAACGCGATGCTCGATCCGCCGACGGTTGACATCACGGGCCGCATGCTGGAGATGCTGGCAGCCTACGGCTTTACCCGCGATGACAAGCGCGTCCAGAAGGCCATCGACTTCATCCTCAAGGAGCAGGAGCCGGACGGCAGTTGGTTCGGACGCTGGGGCGTCAACTACATTTACGGCACATTCCTGGTGCTGCGTGGTTTGGAGGCGATCGGTTTCGATCAGCACGAGCCGCAGGTACAGCAGGCGGCCGAGTGGATCCGCATGGTGCAGAATGCGGACGGCGGATGGGGCGAGAGCTGCGGCACCTACGATGCCCCGGATACGCGCGGTGAAGGAGTGAGTACACCCTCGCAGACGGCCTGGGCGATGCTTGCGCTGCTCGCGGCCGGTGACGATCGCTCCGACTCCGTTGCCAAGGGTGTTCGCTGGCTGCTGGAGCGCCAACTCGCCGACGGCAGCTGGGACGAATCCATGGGTGAAGGCGCGCAACGGCAGGGTATTATCACGGGAACAGGCTTCCCCAAGGTGTTTTACCTGGCCTACACCATGTACCGTCAGTATTTCCCGCTTCTGGCCCTAACAGCCTACAAGCGGGCCATGGGACGTGCCGTCTGAGGCACTGCCCGGCGGGGCTGCTGCACGCCGTGGCGCCTTTTTGAAGGAACCACCGCGGTCAACCGCCGCCGCCAACAGATTTTTATGCGATGTCGTCTATCCTGAAAGTCAGATGGACGTTCACCGCACCGGAGGATTGATCCGAATATGGCTGTTCCAATCTCCCAGATGTGGACCGTGTCGAGCTATGTGTTGAAGAAGAAGCTCAGCGGCAACAAGCGCTATCCTCTTGTGCTCATGCTCGAGCCGCTCTTCCGCTGCAACCTGGCCTGCGCCGGCTGCGGCAAGGTGCAGTATCCGCCCCACGTCCTCAAGCGCATGCTTACGCCTGAAGAGTGCTTCGCGGCGGTGGATGAGTGCGGCGCACCCATGGTCTCCATCCCTGGCGGCGAGCCGCTGTTGCACCCGCAGATCGTCGAGATCGTCAAAGGCCTCATCGCGCGCAAGAAGTACATCTACCTCTGTACCAACGCGCTCGAACTCAAGCGTCGTCTGCCGGAGTTCACCCCCTCAAAGTACCTCACGTTCTCCGTGCACCTCGACGGCGACCGCGAGCACCACGACTTCTCCGTCTGCCGCGAGGGTGGCTACGATCTGGCTGTTGAGGGCATCAAGGAGGCCGTCAAGCGCGGCTTCCGCGTCACCACCAACGCTACGTTCTTCGATGGCACCGACCCCAATAGCGTCCGCGGCTTCTTCGATGAAGTGATGGGCATGGGCGTTGAAGGGATCGTGCTGTCTCCTGGCTACAGCTACGAGAAGGCTCCAGATCAGAATCGCTTTATGGGCCGCGCTCGAGTGCGCCGACTCTTCCGCGCAATCTTGTCGAACCGCAAGCCGACGTGGAAGTTCAATATGTCGCCGCTGTTCCTCGAATTCCTCATGGGCGACCGCAACTACGATTGCATTCCCTGGGGCATGCCCGCCTTCAACATCTTCGGCTGGCAGCGGCCCTGCTATCTGCTGCAGGAAGGCTACGCCGACAGCTACAAGGAATTGCTCGAAACTACCAAGTGGGAAGAGTATGGCGTTCCCAGTGGCAATCCCAAGTGCGCGAACTGCATGGTGAGTTGCGGCTATGAGGCTCCGGCTGTCATGGATGGCTTTGGCTCGTTGAAGGGCTTTCTGGCCATGGTGCGCGGCACATTCAGTCGTTATAACGACCCGCACGCGCTCAAGCTGCTCAACGAACCCGCGCCACACGGTCCGGCGACGCTCGTCCAGATTGAGCGTGGAGACCATGAACTCGAGGAGACCCGCGCATGACGGCTGAAGTTCTCAAGTACACCCGTGAGCAGGTTGAATCCCTCGAACTAGCCCCCGGCGCGACGCACGAAAACCTAGAAGGCTGGGTGCCTGAACTCGCCACCGAAGAGGAAGTCCGCCAAGCGCTCGAGAAGGCCTTCGACTACCGCGGCGACGTGACCATCACGACTAAGTCTGGCGAGCGGATGGAGGCTTTCATCTTCAATCGTCACACCGGCGCTACGCTGGCCGACTCCTATGTGCAGTACTTCACGCCGTCCGTCGCAGAGAAGCGCAAGCTCAGCTACACCGAGATTGCGCGTCTGGAGTTCAGTGGCAAGGATCGCGCCGCCGGCAAGCATTGGGAAGACTGGGTGAAGGCCTACAATGAACGCAAGGCCGCCGGCGAAAAGAACATCGCCCTGCACCCCGATAAACTGGACTAGCAGGGAAGCGGTGTTGGACGCGCTTCGCGCGTGGTAGCGGAGTTCGTCTGAAAAGCGATTGCCAACTCCGCTTACGTTGCTGACACCGCTTGCTCCAAAGCTACGTACGATCATGAAAATCTTTCTCACAGGCGCCACCGGGTTTGTAGGGCATCACGTTGCGCAAGCCCTCGCCGCGCAGGGAGCGGACCTCCGTCTCCTCGTCCGCAAAAGCAGCAATCTGAACAACCTTGAAGGCATCGACGGCGAAACCGTCATAGGCGACCTGGCGCGGCCTGAGTCCTATGCCCCTGCGCTCGAGGGCTGCGACGCAGTCTTGCACGTAGCCGCCGACTATCGCCTTTGGATTCGCGATCCCGACGCCATGTACCGCATCAACGTGGACGGCACGCGCGACCTGCTGCGCGCTGCCCGCGAGGCCGGCGTGCGCCGCGTGGTCTATACGTCGAGCGTCGCCACCATGCACTTCCGCACCGACGGCATCGTCATCAATGAAGACACGCCCGTTTCGCTCAAGGACATGGTCGGCCACTACAAGCGATCCAAGTTTCTCGCTGAGCAGCAGGCCATCGCCGCTGCCGAGGACGGGCAGCAGGTGATCATCCTCAACCCGACTACGCCCATCGGCCCCAACGATGCCAAGCCCACGCCTACGGGTCGCATCTTTGTGGACTTTCTCAATGGCAAGTTCCCGGCTTACGTCGACACCGGGCTCAATCTCGTCGACGTTGCCGAGGTGGCGCGCACCCACGTGGATGCACTGACCAAGGGTACGCCCGGTCGCCGCTACATCCTCGGCGGCGAAAACCTGACGCTGAAGCAGATCCTCGACAAGATGTCGGCCATCACAGGTATTCCGTCGCCCAAAACCAAAATCCCCTTCGCCATCGCCGCCACTTACGCCTTCTTTGAGGAGTGGATCACTGGCCGCATTCGCGGCAAAGAGCCCCGCGCAACGCTCGAAGAGGTGCGCATGGGCCGCAAGAAGATGTATGCCTCGTCGGCCCGGGCGCAGCAGGAACTTGGCTTCCGCATCGTGCCTGTCTACCCCGCTATGCGCGCCGCCATCGAGTGGTTCCGCGCCAACGGCTACGCGCCGGGCAAAGGATGACGCGCACCGCCATCATCGCAGCACTTCCCGGCGAGTTGAAGCCGATCGTACGCGGCTGGAAGCGCGAGACCCGCGATGGCGTCTTCGTCTGGTCTTATCGCGACGAAAACCTCTGGGTAGCCGCCTGCGCCGGAGCAGGTCAAGCCGCCGCCACGCGCGCCTTTGCTGCGGTTGAGCAGGACAGCCCCGTCGACCTCGTCTTTTCCGTTGGCTGGGCAGGCGCGCTACGCCCTGACCTGGCTGCCGGAAGCGCCCACAATGTCGCTGGCGTCATCGACACACGTACGGGTGAGCGTTTCCGCTGCGATGCCGGCGCGGGCGACTTGTGGCTCGCCACCAGCCCTGTCGTCGCGGGCGAAGCTGAAAAGCACCGCCTGGCCCAGGCCTACGGAGCCGCCCTCGTCGACATGGAGGCCGCCGCCGTGGCGCGCCAGGCCCACATGCGCGGCATTCCTTTTTATGCGATTAAGGGTGTAAGCGACGTGTTCGACGCAAAATTGCCCGATTTCAACCCATTTCTTGACGCCAACGGCCGGTTCCGTACCGCCCGGTTCACTCTTTATGCGCTCCTCCGGCCATGGTACTGGCCCGCACTCATCAAGATGGGCGAAAATAGCAAGAACGCTTCCCAAGGCATCGCAGAGTCGCTGGCGGACTTCCTACGGTGAGCGAGGTCGCACAGATCGTAATGGCAACCGAAACTGCACAAACCGCGCATCTGGCCCATACCGCGATTCCCGCCACCATGCGGGCTGTCGTCTATCGTGGCGTCAACGACCTGCGCCTGGAGACCGTTCCTGTGCCGCATATCGGCCACGGCGAACTGCTGGTCAAGATTGCCACCTGCGGCATCTGTGGTACCGACCTCAAAAAGGTGCACACCGGCTCGCACTCGGCCCCGCGCATCTTCGGCCACGAGATGGCCGGTACCGTTGTCGCTGTGGGCGAGGGCGTTGCGGGCTACAAACTCGGCGACCGTGTCATGGTCTACCACCACGTGCCCTGTGGCACCTGCTACTACTGCCGCAAGAACACCCCTGCACAGTGCCTCACTTACAAGAGGGTCGGCACGACTGCGGGTTTTGAGCCTTCGGGCGGCGGCTTTGCCGAGTACATTCGCGTGATGGACTTCATCGTGAATCTCGGCGGCGTGGTGCACATCCCCGACGGTATTCCCTTCGAGCAGGCTGCATTCATTGAGCCGGTGAATACCGTTTTGAAGGGTGTCAAGGCGCTAAGTCTGGAGCCGGACGATACGGTGCTCGTCATTGGGCAGGGGCCCATAGGCCTGATGCACGCAGTTCTCGCCAATCGCGTCGCTGGCAAGGTGCTCACTTCTGATCTCTACCCGGAGCGCCACGCGCTGGCGGCCAAGTTTGGCCTGAAGTATCCCATCGATGCGGGCAAGGAAAATGTAGTCGAGCAGGTGCTGGCAGAGACTGAAGGACGTGGTGCCGATGCCGTGGTGTTGTGTGTCGGCGGAATCGGCCTCATTCGCACGGCGATGGACGCAGTTCGGTCCGGCGGCCGCGTAATGCTGTTCGCGCAGACGCAGCGCGGCGAGGTCGTCATTGATCCCGCCGCCGTGTGCATGGACGAAAAGACGCTGCTCGGTTCCTACTCTTCGTCGTTTGCCATTCTCGACGAAGTGGCTGAACTGGTGCTCGGCGGCTATCGCAATGGATTCGATTTGACGCAACTGATTTCTCACCGCTTCCCGATGGAGCAGGCAGTTGAGGCGATGGACGTGGCTTCCAACCCCAAGGCGGACTCGATGAAGATCATGATCGAGCCTTTTGCGGGCGGTGGGGCAGACTAGGAGGCGGCTGATGGCTACAACCATGAGGGCCGCGGTTTTGCACGGGCGCGAAGACGTCCGCATTGAGAGCGTGCCGGTGCCGCAGGCGAAGCCCGGTGAACTGATCGTGCGCGTCGGCGCTGCGCTTACCTGTGGCACAGACCTTAAGGTCTTTCGCCGCGGCTATCATGCGCGCATGATTGTGCCTCCGGCGCTGTTCGGCCACGAGTTGGCCGGGACCGTTGTCGAAGCTGGTGAAGGCGTGAAGGATTTCGTGCCCGGCGACCGCGTGGTTGCGCTGAACTCTGCGCCCTGCGGCCACTGCTATTTCTGCGAGCGCGGGCAAGAAAATCTCTGCGACGATCTGCTGTTCAACAACGGCGCCTACGCAGAGTTCATCCGAATCCCTTCGCGCATTGTGGCCAAGAACACTCTGCACGTGCCAGACCATGTGCCCCTGGAGCACGCTGCACTCACTGAGCCGCTGGCCTGCGCCGTGCATGGTTTTGAGGACTCTCACCCGCGTCCCGACGACACTGTGGCCGTAATCGGCGGCGGCCCGCTGGGCCTCATGATGCTCCACGTCGCGTCGCTGTTCGGTTGCAGAACAATCGCCGTCGTCAAGCACGACGGACAAGTCGAGGCTGCGAAGCAACTGGGGGCGTCGCACGTGGTGCAGGCCACCACGATCCGCAAGGCCATCAAAGAGACCCGCGCGCTGACGCCCAAGGATCGCGGCGTCGACATTGCGATTGAGGCCGTCGGCGTTCCAGATGCATGGGAAGAGGCCGTAGAGATGGTGCGCAAGGGCGGAACTGTGAACTTCTTTGGCGGATGCGCCGCGGACACCAAGGTTACGCTCGACACCAACCGCATCCACTACAGCGACATTACTCTGCGCGCTACGTTCCATCACACGCCAGCCATCTGCCGCCGCGCGCTCGATCTGATCGCAAGCGGCCGCTTTCTGGCCTCTTCCTTCATCACTGGCCGCGCGCACCTCTACGAACTCAATCGCGTCTTCAAAAAACTGATGAACCGGACCCGCGAGATCAAGACCGCGATTGTTCCCTGAGACCACGGAATGACCACTGCCACACTCCACTCGGACGACGACGCGCTGCGACAGGACGAACTGGTCGCAGGCGGCTGGGCCGCACTGCCCGCGTCGTATCGCATGCCCGCCACCGCACCCACGCTTGAAGAAGCTCGCGCATGGTGCCGCCGGCTGTCCGAGTCGCACTACGAGAATTTTCACGTCGCCTCCTGGTTCCTGCCCAAGGCGTTGCGTCCGCATTTCCACTCCATCTACGCCTACTGCCGCATCTCGGACGATCTGGGAGACGAGGTGGGTGATACCGCTCAGGCTCTGGCGCTGCTTGACATGTGGGGTGGCGAACTCGACGCCTGCTACGAAGGGCGCGCGCGGCATCCCGTCTTCGTTGCGCTGGCCGAGACGATTCGCGCCTGCTCCATTCCCAAGGAGCCCTTCGCTGATCTGCTCACGGCGTTTCGCCAGGACCAGACCGTCACGCGCTATCGCACCATGCACGATGTGTTGGAGTATTGCCGCTACTCGGCCAACCCCGTCGGACGGCTTGTGCTGTATGCCTGCGGCTACGCAGACGAGGAGCGCTTTCGTCTGTCGGATGCAACCTGCTCGGCGCTGCAACTCGCGAATTTCTGGCAAGATGTGAGCGTGGATATCGGCAAGGGCCGCATCTACCTTCCGCAGGAGGACATGCAGCGTTTCGATGTGACCGAAGAGACAATCATGCGCGGCGTGGCCACTCCCGAGTTCCGTGCACTGCTCGACTACGAAGTGGACTTCGCGCGCCGCCTGTTCGATGAAGGGTTGCCGCTGATCGGCATGGTGGGCCGCGACCTTGCGGTGGACCTCGACTTGTTCAGCCGTGGTGGCCTCGAGATTCTGCGCGCCATTGAGAAGCGGGATTACGACGTGCTGAGCGCGCGGCCCGCGATCTCAAAGCCCACCAAACTCGCGCTGGCACTCCGCGCCGTAAGCGGCAAGGCGCTGCCGTTCCTGCGCCTCGGAATGCGCACCCCGGGGACGGCCGCGTGACCGACGCATCCAAATTGCAGGCCGCCTATGCTGCATGTCGCGCCATTGCCAAACGCGAAGCCAAAAACTTCTACTATGCGTTTGTGGCGCTGCCCGAGGAGCGTAGAAATGCCATCTGCGCGATCTACGCTTTCATGCGCAAGGCCGACGATCTTGCCGACGACGAGAGCCTCCCTCACGAAGAGCGCCGTCGTCAGTTGGACGCGTGGCTTGCCGCCTGGCACGCGGCAGCGCAGGGTGAATCTACAGACGACCTCGTGTTCGTGGCCGTGTGCGACGCCACGCAGCGCTTTGCGATACCGCTGAGCCTGCTCGATGAACTGGTGGCGGGTACCACGATGGATGTGAAGCCGGCGGGTAGCGAGCCCGACACCTATGCGACCTTCGACGAGCTCTATCGCTACTGCTATCTTGTTGCCTCCGTCGTCGGCCTGGTCTGCATTCGCATCTTTGGTTACAGCGATCCGGCCGCAGAGAAGCTGGCGGAAGAGACGGGCATTGCTTTTCAGTTAACGAACATCCTTCGCGACGTTGCCGAGGATGCGGGGCGCAATCGCATATACCTGCCGCTGGATGCTCTCGCCGCACACGGATTAACGCATGCCTCGCTGCTGCAGCGCCAGGCGGGCGCACCGCCCACGGCCAACGAGCGCGTGGTGCTTGCCGAACTCGCCGCAAAGGCCGAACACTACTACGCGTCCGCGCAGGCTCTTCTGCCGCTCATCGATCGTGAGAGCCGTCCTGCGCTGTGGGTGCTTGTTGAGATTTATCACGCGCTACTCAAGCGCATCGTGGCCGCCGACTGCGACGTGTTCACACAGCGCACGAGTGTGCCCACGACACACAAGCTCTCAATTCTCAGTGTAGGTCTTGCGCGCATGGCCACGGTGCGGCTATTCGGCTGATGGAGAGTATGGGCGTGCAGAGAGCTTCGCAAAAATCTGTCATCGTCGTTGGCGGCGGCGTGGCCGGCATGAGCGCGGCCTGTGCGCTGGCTGAGGCCGGTCTGCGCGTGCAACTCCTCGAACGACGAGGCTACCTGGGCGGACGAGCATCGTCGTATGTTCATCCCGGCGTCAACGAAGTCATCGACAACTGCCAGCACGTGCTCTTCGGCTGCTGCACAAATCTACCAGCCTTTTACCGGCGCATCGGCGTTGCAGATTTAATCCACTGGACCACGGACATGACGATGATCGAGCCCGGCGGCCGCCGTTCGATGCTGGGGCCATCGGCTCTGCCTGCTCCGCTTCACGGATTCCCCCGGCTGCTTGCCGCACACGCTTTCACTCTGGCCGACAAGTTTGCGCTGGCACGCGCCTTCAGCGCGGCCATGCGAGGCGACGACGGGAAACCGCACGAGAGTCTCGGCGATTGGCTGCGCAGGCACGGGCAAACCAAAGGAGCACTCGACCGCTTCTGGAGGCTGGTGATTGCAAGCGCTCTTAATGCAGAGATCGACGAGATTGCCGTACCGTATGCAACCAAGGTGATCCGCGAGTTGTTCATGAACTCGGCCTTTGCTGGCGCAATGGGCATGAGTACCGTTCCGCTCAGCGAACTCTACGCTGCCGTGCCTGAATTTCTGGCGCAGCGGGGTGGGGAACTCGTACTGCACGCGAATGTCGAAGGTGCAGAACAGTATCCGGCCAGCAACCAGTGGTGCGTGAAAGCGCGCGGCGCCGGTGGCTCAGCGCTGGAACTGAGGTCAGACTTTCTTGTATTGGCGTTGCCGTTTGAGGGCCTGCAGAAATTGCTTCCTCTGCTTCCGGCGACTGAAGGATCCGCCCGGCTCGCTGAGCAGATTGAGAAGCACGACCACTGGCCCATCTGCAGTGTGCACCTCTGGTTCGATCGCGAGATCACGGATCTCGATCATGCTGTTTTGCTTGATCGCGAGATTCACTGGATGTACAACCAGTCCAGGCTGCAGGGGCGCTCCAACCATTACATCGAATTGGTTGTGAGTGCGACCAGAGCCTTTGCCGCCTTGCCGCGCGAGGATGGAATCGCCCAGGCAGTCCGTGAACTCGCAGAGTTTTTCCCTGCCGTGAAGGACGCACAACTGCAGAAAGTTGCGTTGGTCAAGGAAGTCCGTGCGACGTTCGGCGTGCCGCCTGGAATTGACCAAGCCCGGCCGGATGCTCAATCGCCCTGGCCGAATTGCTTCCTCGCCGGTGACTGGACCGCGACTGGTTGGCCTTCGACGATGGAGAGCGCGGCCCGCTCTGGCCACTTGGCCGCTGAGGCTCTGTACCGTGCGATGGGCGTGCCAAGCCGCTTCCTTGAGCCTGATCTAAAGCCGAAGGGTCTGATGCGCTGGGTCAAGCAAGGCAATTAAAGGGCAGGGAAAAGAAGTGACTGTGCGCCTTCTTAGTGCGCCAGGAAATACACGCCCACGCACACCAGTACGGCGGCGGTCCAACGGCGGTGGTCCACGTTTTCGTGCAGAAACAGCTTGGCCGCGATGGCGTTGGTAACCAGCGTAAGAGAAGCCGAGGCAGGCGCCACCAGGCTCAGGTCCATGTGGTTGAGTGCGAACAGCAGCGAGAAAAAGCTGAGCGCCAGAAAGCTGACGCCGGCAAAGAACAGGGGACAGGTGACGACCGCGCGGATTGCGCCCCTCATCCCGAATTGCGCGCGGATATCGTCGAGATCGCCGATGGACTTCATCGCTGCAGCGGTCAGCACCTCGCCAGTGGTTGAACTGACCACAATGGCCGCGATCATGGCAGTTGAGGCCAGGAAGCCCGGTTGCAGAGCCTGTGCAGCGAAAGTCATTGCGCCTGCTCCTGTTCGAGCACTTTGTCCAGAGGGATCTCAGCGGGCCGCTCGGTGAGCGACGGTCCGTTGGCCACAAAGCCCACGCCCACGGTGATCAGCGCAATCCCAGCCCAACGCTGCAGAGAGATGGGCTCGTGCAGCCAGAAGCGCGAGAGCAGCGCCACGATCACGTTGCCGAATGCTGTGGCCGGCAGAACAAACGTGAGATCCGCCCAGGAGAGCGCGGTGAGGTAGCTGGCGAAGAAGCCGATCAGCAGCGCGATGCCGAGCGCGATCCACGGTGTGAAGACAGCTGCGATCAGAGAGCCGGGATGGGCCAGCGAAATCGGACCCAATTGTGTCATGCCGCGCGACAGAAAGGTGTCACCGAGCGGCGCGCACAGCGCGACCGAGCCCAGAATTGCGTACTGCCGCGGTGAGAGTCTATGTTCCACCATCTGGATGTGGTCTGTCCCTTCTTCAGATACAAGAAGACGAGGGCGGACTCAGATTGCGAGCCGCCCTCAGGGGTTAGCGTGCCGGGTTGATTACGCGCCGGCGCTCACGGGTGCGTTCGGATCAGCCTGCTTGGCGCGCGCTTCCTTCACCATGCGGTTGCGCTGTGCGCGAAGCTTCAGGAACGCCTTCGCCTCTATGTAGAGGCGCGGCACATCGCGGTTGATAATTGCCTTCCAGATCACGCGGAATGCTGCCTTAGGACGGAAGTAGTACTCGTCGTAGAAGCGGTGCACCATCTCCATCACGTAATCGACGGGCAGGCCAGGGTACTCGATGTGCGCCATTTGGTGTCCGCCGCCGTCTTCCATCTTTTCGTTGGTGATGAAGCCGTTGGCCTTGGCGAAATCGTAGAACTCGGTGCCTGGGTACGCGTGCGCAATAGAAACCTGGATGGTTTCGACGTCCAGCGTCTTGGCGAAGTTGATCGTGTTGCGGATTGACTCCTTGGTCTCGCCGGGCAGGCCCAGGATAAAGTCGCCGTGGATGACCAGTCCGAGGTCGTGGCAGTCCTTGGCAAAGGCGCGCGCACGCTCAACCGTGGCGCCCTTCTTGATGTTCTTCAGAATCTGCGGATCGCCCGACTCGAAGCCCACGATGAGCAGCCGGCAGCCGGCTTCCTTCATCGCCTTCAGCGTCTCGTAGTCTGTGGTTACACGCGAAGTGCAACTCCACGTCAGATTCAACGGTTTCAGCTTCGCGCACAGCTCAATGGTGCGCGCCTTCTGGATGTTGAATGTGTCGTCGTCAAAGAAGAACTCCTTCACCTCGGGGAAGTTCTCCTTCGCCCATGCCAGTTCCGCGGCCACGTCGTCGGTCGAACGCTTGCGCCATGCATGTCCGCTGAGCGTCTGCGGCCACAGGCAGAAGGTGCACTGCGCCGGGCAGCCGCGCGTGGAGTAGAGCGAGATATACGGGTGCAGCAGGAAGGGCACGTTGTAGCGCGTCACGTCCAGGTCGCGCTTGTAGATCTTCGTGGCCCAAGGCATCGCGTCCAGGTCTTCCACCTGCGGGCGATCCGGGTTGTGCACGATCTTGCCGTCCTGCTTGTAGCTGATGCCGAGGATTTCGTTGCGCGGCTTGCCGTTGGCAAACTCGACGATTGCATGGTCGAACTCGCGGCGGCAGATGAAGTCCAGCGCAGCACACTCGTTCAGCGCGCGATCAGGATCGGTGGTCACTGGAGGCCCAACAAATGCGACACGAATCGACGGATTCGCTTCCTTGATCGCTTCTGCCAGCCGCTGGTCGCCCTCCCAGCCCACGGTCGAGGTGAACAGCACCAGGAACTCGTAGTCTTTGCAGATCTGGATGGTTTCTTCCGCGGAGACGTGATGGGGAGGCGCGTCGAGCAGGCGCGAACCCTCCAGCAGGCCGGCAGGATAGGTCAGCCAAACCGGGTACCAGTAGGATTCAATCTCACGCGTGGCGGGCCAGCGCGAGCTCGCGCCGCCATCAAAATTCTCAAAGGACGGCGGGTTCAGAAACAGGGTCTTCAAAGGCTTAGACATCTCTTTAATTTTACCATTCGCGGAGGTTTTCGCCGCCTTTAAGCGGAATCCCAGCTATTTGTTGAGCGTACGCAACCAATCATCCATGTGGCCCAACGCACGTAGCAGGTTCAGGCGTGCCTTGGCCAGGTCGAAACCGGCATCCAGGGCCTCCTGTTGCTTCTGGCTGCCGTCAATGCGTGCCAGCTCTTCGGACTTGGGAGAAAGCTGTGCAGAGGTGCCGGATCCGCTGCCGAACTGGAGCTGCGTCTGCACGGTCTTGAGCTGATTCTCTGCGATCTCCTGCTTTAGCTTCGCAATCTCAGCCAGCGCGTCCAACTCGCGGATGCTGCCGGTCAGCGAGGCGATCGCGACATCGTTCTGGTGCTCGGCCTGTTCCGCCTCCACCTTGGCGCGCAGGGCGTCGGCAGCGGATTGACGCGCCTTGGCACGGCGGATCAGGTCGAATACCGGCACCTGAATTGAAATCCCCGATCCGAAGTTGTTGGTCGGAATCGGGTGTGCGTAGTAGTAGTCCGCGTTGTTCAGGATCGTAGTGTTGCGGTTGTACTGGGCCACAAAGTTGAACTGGGGAAGAAATGTGGATTCGTAGTCACCCTTGGCTGTCAGGAACTTGGAGTTGGCGTTGAGCCGAGCCGACTGAACGCCCTCGAGCACTCGCGGAGAGAGCTCGCCGCTTACCGGAGGAATCTCCGGAATACTGGTGTGGTCGGGCATGATGGAGCCCACCGGCAGCCCGGTCAGCGTGGCCAGTTGCTGGGCAAGCGTCGCGGTACGCGACTGCAGATGGATGCGTTTGAGCCGTATCTGGGCTGCCGCGAGTTGGGCTTCCAACAAGTCGTTGAGCGGGTCCACTCCAGCCTCGGCGCGCTGCTTTTCGATCTCGACCATTCGACCGGCGCCCGCCTCCTGCTGGTATGCAGCGCTCATCTCTTGGCTTACGGTGTCCAGCTCAAGATAGGCGGTTGCCGCCTCCAGGGCCGCCTGCTCGCGAGCATCCTTCAGGTTGGCCTCAGCCGCGAGCAGGCCGTTACGGGCGCCACTGATATACAGCTTTTGCATCGGGCTGAATATCTGCGACTCGACAGTGCCGCTCCAGATGGACGAGGGTGTTCCGGAGAAGCCCGCGGAAGGAAAGACGGGAATGCCCGAGCTGAACGTGAGGGAAGGAAACACCACGTCCTTGGCCTCTGACAATGCCGCTGCTGCCTTGCGCTGATCGGCGTCAGCCAGCCGTACGGCGGAGCTGTTGCGCTGCGCCAGATCGACAACCGTAGCCAGCGAAACCTGGGCTGACATGCGGCCGCAGGCGGGCATCAGCACCGCACCCAGAAGGGCGACCAGCAAGGCCGTGCGCTTTGTGATTCCGGTCTTCTCCAATTGCATTCCGGTCAAAACTTGAGTTCCAGTGCGGGTTTGTAGTCGTGTGCGAGAGCCAGTGCAGCGCTGCGTTCCTGCTCGGCGCCGGCCTTGTCGCCCAACTGCGCCTTTACCTTCGCGAGCCGTGTGTGCGCCACAAAAGCCGGGGCTTCCTCGGTCTTCGCCGTGCTCGCCAGATAGTCCTCGAACATTTTGGCCGCCAGTGTCAGATTGCGGTTGGCTCTGGTCAGGATCGACGCGCCGTCGTACAGCGCTACAGCCGCTTGCCGATCGCGCTGTGCAGCCTTTATGCCGCTTTGCAGTGCTGCGTCCAGATCGTCCCAACGCTGGCGGCGGCGATAGAAGCTGGCCACTGACATCCAGGCAAATGCCGGATGAGGATCCATGGTTACGGCGGCTCTCAGCTCGCGCTCGGCTGTGCCATAGTCCTTCTTGCTCTCGGCGGTCCAGCCGCGCAGCTGGTGTGCGC
>WSSedB1CaDRAFT_10000512_pt1 | contig 16730 bp, 6 predicted proteins | sample WetSurSB1Cattail_FD_9460 | JGI IMG/M metagenome (IMG submission 9460)
TCGCCGGACGGCAAGCCGCAGGCGGGGATGGGCGTGTCGATTGGCGACTACAACCGCGACGGGCTGCTGGACATTGTGAAGACGAACTTCGCGGGCGACACGGACTCGCTCTACCAGAACCTGGGCGATGGGTCGTTTGACGATCGCACGTACCAGGCGGGGCTGGGCATCAATACGCGGCTGCTGGGCTGGGGTGTGAGCTTTATCGACGTGGACAACGATGGGTGGCTGGACATCATGGTCTCCAACGGGCACGTGTATCCCGAGGTGGATGGGACGCAGGTGGACGCGTCGTATGCGGAACGGAAGTATCTGTATCGCAACTTGCGCAACGGGCAGTTTGAGGACGTGAGCCTGATTGGCGGCGGCGGCATGACGGCCGAAGTGAAGGCGCGCGGGTTTGCGATTGGCGACTATGACAACGACGGCGACATGGACGCGGTGGTGAATTGCGTGAACGCAGTTCCGCAACTGTTGCGCTGCAACCAGACGGTGAAACGGAGTTGGGTGAAGATCCGGCTGGTGGGCACGAAGTCGAACCGGACGGGAATTGGAGCACGGATCAAGGTGGTGGCGCAGACGGGTACGCCGGTGTTGACCGCGAAGCCGGGTACGCCGCTGACACAGATCGAGGACGTGCGGTCGTGCAACGGGTACTATTCGGCGAGCGACCTGCGCATTCACTTTGGGCTGGGCGAGGCGAAGAAGGTGGACCTGGTGGAAATCCGTTGGCCTTCGGGTGGGGTGGACACGCTGAAGGATCTGGACGTGAACCGGCTGTACGTGGTGGAAGAGGGCGGCAGGCTGCTGAAGAACGAGGCACTGACGCCGGCGAAGAAGAGCTGAGGCGTGCGGGGCCGCCCTGGCCCCGGGCTTTCGGCCGGAATCCGCGCGGAGAGGCATCTCAAGAGTCAATAAGTGAGGGAATAGCTTGAGATGCGCGCGGACGGGCCCTGTCTCACAATGCGGCTTCTCCGGAATATGTCTGCTTTTTTACTTGAGCCGAAAGCTTGGGCGGGAGCTGTCGCGCGGGGTAGGGGCCTGCCGCCGGGGTGGCGCACGGGGCGCTGAGAGTGCCGCGGCAGAGTTGGCCTAACCTCAACCTTTTGGTGGAGATAGGGGTCCACCCGAGGGCGCAGGATGCGGTTCAGCGGAAGGGGAATTGAAGGACGGCGGACGGGATGCTGATTAGTATATACATTGCCTATAAATAAATAGTATTGCAATATGACAAAGCTGAGGTGAACGGCGGGTTTAAGTGGGAAAATGGGTCGAAGGAAAGGCAGGAACACGTTTACCGGGGCAGAGTAAAGGGTTTTAGTTTGAGAATTTACGGGAAAACCGGGAGGAGCGCGGTGGGGAAGGATGGGAAGCGGCCCGGGATGTAAATGTTTTCTTTAATTGTCATGTCGATTTTCGCGGTTTTGGGGGGCGGAATTCACGGCTGCAAGCGTTGACAGCCGTAGGTGATTTTGGGTAATGTTTCGGTTTGCTTTAGGACCGGCCTCTTTTGCTCTCTCCAAACAGCTGAACTCCGGGAGCGACGGCCCTAGCACTTTAGCGAACCTGCCACCGTGGCGGGGGAGCCTTGCAAGCCGACTAGCCGCAACACACCCTGCCAGCCGGCAGATCAACATAAGTCAACAGAAGAACCAAGCTACTTATTTTCAGGAGACCGCATGAACAGAACTATGCGTACAGCATTCGTGCTGGCGATAATCGCCTGCGCGAGTCTGCTCATTTCCGTTCCGGCGCATGCACAATCGGTCTACGGATCGATCTTTGGAACAGTGACCGACACGTCGGGCGCTGCAATTCCAAATGCGACGATCACGGTGAAGGATGTGGCCAAAGGCACCATCGTCACCACGACGTCGAATGCATCGGGCGACTACAGTGTTCCCCACCTCATTCCAGACATGTATGACTTGCGCGTGACGGCCAAGGGTTTCAAAGTATTTGAAGCCAAGGGCATCGCAGTGCAGGCCGATACCGCACCGCGCATCGACCCGACGCTGGAAGTGGGTGCAGAGAACACAACCGTGACGGTGAGCGCGGACCAGCAGCCGGACTTGAAGACCGACCGCTCGGACGTGGCAACCGTTTTCGATCAGCAGCAGGTTTCGAGCCTGCCGGTGGGCGACCAGAACTTTACCAACCTGCAACTTCTGCTTCCTGGCGCGCAAAAGCTGGGATGGTCGCATGCAGCGGATGAAAACCCGCAGGCTTCGCAGCAGATCATGGTGAACGGCCAGGCGTTCGCGGGCACCGCGTTCGAGCTGGACGGCACGGACAACCAGGACCCGATTCTCGGCATCATCGTGGTGAATCCGACGATGGACGCGGTGACCGAGACGAAGATCACGACGCAGAACTTCGACGCCGAGCTGGGCAAAGCGGTGTCGGCTGTGGTGACGGCGCAGACCCGTTCGGGCTCGACGGCGTTCCATGGCAGCGTGTATGACTTCCGCACGAGCAACGCAAACGTTGCGCGCGATCCGTTCCATCAGGCGAAGGATTCGGTCGCCGGTGGCATCAAGAACCGCTTTGGCGGGTCAGTGGGCGGCTATATACCGATCAAGGCCATCAAGGACCGGGCATTCTTCTTTGCGGACTATGAAGGCCAGCGCCAGCGGATCGGCACCACGGCGACCGCAACGTTGCCGACCAACCTGGCAGTGGAATCGTGTCTCGGCAAGAACACAACCAGCGCCGCGCAGGTGGCGGCCGGCACAACGGGCTGCGACTTCAGCGAGTATCTGACTCAGCTGGGCGCGAAGGGCCAGATCTACGACAACTCGGGCAGCACGCCGGTGGCGTTCTCCCACAACGTGATTCCGACCTCGATGCTGTCAGCCTCGGCCAAGAATTTCCTGGCAGACCTGGAGCCCTACACGACGAACGTGACTCTGGGCAGCGGCGTGGGCAACCTGAACGGTCTGGACACCAACTACAACGAGAGCGGCACGGGCAGCTTTAACAGCAACCAGTGGACGGTGCGCGGCGATTACACGCTGAGCGAGACCAAGCATGCATTCGCACGCTTTACGCGGTTCACCAGCACGCTGGCCGGCAAGCAGGCGTTTGGCAAGGCGGGCGGACCGGGCTTTGGCATTGGCGGCTTCGGTGGCAACTCGAGCGGCGCCAACGACAGTCTGGCGACGGGTATGGACATTGCTTTCAAACCGACCCTGCTGATGGACTTCCGTCTGGGCTACTACCGCTACAACGTGATCGACACCAAGCTGGACCAGACCGCGACGCCTGCGTCGGATTGGGGTATGCCGGGCTTGAACGTACCCGCGTACGCGCAGGCCACGGGCGGCGCGCCTGCGCTCAACTTTGACACTCTGTCTGGCGGCAGCACACAACCCGTCTACGGCGACGGCCTCAACGTCAGCCGCTGCAACTGCCCGCTGACACAGCGTGAAGACCAGGGCCAGATTGTGAACAACTGGACCAAGGTCATGGGCAACCACTCCGTGAAGTTCGGCGTGGATCTGCGGTATGCGCGCAACCTGCGTGTGCCCTCGGACAACAACCGCACGGGCATACTGAACATGACCGTGGGCCCGACCTCGGATCCGTCGAACGCGTCGGCTACGGGCGGCCTGGGCTTTGCGACGTTCATGCTGGGTGACGTGTCGTCCCTGCAGCGCTACTTCAGCACCTCTACCAATGCGAAGGAGTTCCAGAAGCGGACCTTCTTCTATGGGCAGGACACGTGGCGCGCCAACCGCAACCTGACGATAAACCTGGGCGTCCGCTGGGAGCTGTACTTCCCAGAGGCCGTGAACGCCGCCGGCAATGGCGCGTTGATGGATCTGGCAGACGGCTACCTGCATGTTGCAGGCGTCGGCGGCATCGGGACCAACATGGACTGGAAGGCGCCGAAGAAGAACATGTGGGCACCACGTATTGGTTTTGCCTACCAGATGGGCCCGAAGACGGTGATCCGCGCCGGCTATGGACGGAGCTTCGACATCGGCGTCTTTGGTTCGATCTTCGGCCACACGGTTACGCAGAACCTGCCGGTTCTTTCGAACCAGCAGATCTCGCAGCCCTCGACGACCGCGCCGGCATTCAAATTGGATGCTGGTCCGACGGCGCCCGCGACGGTTGCAGTGCCGGCCAACGGCCTGCTTCCGAACCCTGGCAGCCTGGTGAACTCAAGGGCACGTCCCAACCCGCTGCATTTCCCCACGATCGATGCGTGGAACCTGGCGGTGCAGCGCGCACTGACGCCTGGCCTGACACTGACGGTGGCCTATGTCGGCAACAAGGGTACTCACACCCTGGGTGACGGCAGCGGCAACACAACAAACCCGAACGAAGCGGCAATCAACCTGCCGGCCGAACTGAGCAAGACAGGGCAGGCGCTGCACTATGTCTCTGGCGCGAATATCACGTCGACGAACCAGGAAGCGACAGGCCAGTACAATGACCTGCGGCGGTACTACGGCTCGACCCTGACGGCTTGCCAGGATCCGAACTACAGTACCCCGACCGGTGATGCCTACATCACGGGCGGCAAGTGCGGCTGGTCGAATGACATCACCTACTACGGCGACGACCTGAACACGCAGTTCAACGCGCTGCAGGTGACGATTGCACAGTCGATGTGGAAGGGCTTCTCCTACACTGCGAACTACCAGTGGGCGTCGGCATTTGCTCCGGGCACTGGCTTCGCGACGTGGAGCCGGTCAGCAACGCGCGGACGCGACAGCAACGTGCGCCGCAACCAGTTGACCTGGTATGGAAGCTACGACCTACCGTTCGGCAAGGGCAAGCAGTATGCCTCGAACGCCAACCGTGTTGAGGATCTTCTGATTGGCGGATTCCAATTGAGCGGTGTGATGAACTGGGCGGGCGGTTTGCCGTTCGGGCTGTCCTATGGCGAATCGTCGAACAACATCCCGGGAAGTGCGCCGAACTATCCGAGCTACGCGGGCAGCGGGCACTTGAAGACCAGCCTCACGAGTGCCAAGACGAACAGTGGCGGCACGCTCACCCGCACGTATTACGCGCAGCAGGTGGACAATCTGATCACTCCGGGCACGGTCAACACTGGCGTCTTCAAGAATCCCGGACTGGACACGATTGGCAACGTGGGCCGCAATACCTACGTTGGTCCCGGAATGTTCAACGCAGACCTGGGCCTGACGAAGGCGTTCACCATTCATGAGAGCGTTGTTGCCAAGTTCCGCATGGATGCGTTCAACGGCTTCAACCACATCAGCGCAGGCAACCCGGGCGGCAGCATTGAGTCGACCGGCACGATCACCGGTATGGCTCAGGGCCTTACGCCCCGCCAGCTGGAGTTTTCGCTTCGCGTGCAGTTCTAAGGCGCGAGGAGCCGCAACAAACCCTGGAGGGGAGCCGTTGGCTCCCCTCTTCTTTTCTGTGCGGGCAGAGTGTGCGCGATGTGCGATGAGCGCGCGGCACGCAGGAGTTAGACTGCTAGACAGTTTTCAATTATGAAGCGACTTCTTCTTCGGGCAATCCTTCTATCCACTCTTTCGACGGCGGGGTGGGCGCAGGCGTCGGGCGATGCGGCTGCTGCACCGACGATAGAGACTGCACGCGCGCTGGCCGGCAAAGGACGGCTGGACCAGGCGATGGCGCAACTGGATCAGCTTGCCCAGCAGTCGCCGGAGCCAGCAGGCGTGGAACGGCTCCGGGGCAACATCCTTTATCAACGCGAGCAGTTTGGCGAAGCGGCAGCGGCGTTTGGCCGGGCCGAGGCGCAGGATGCGACGGATCGCGAGTCGATCGAAATGCACGGCGTGAGCCTGTTCCGCATGGGGCGGGTGCAGGAGGCGATTCCCTTCCTCGAACGGGCACGGGCGGCGGTGGAAAGCGCAAACGTGGATCCAAATTACGTGCTGGCGCTGTGCTACGCGGATGTGGGGCGATACGACGACGCGCGGCGGGCGTTTGCGACGCAGTTCGGGTTCGCACCGGAGTCAGCGGAGGCGCATCTGCTGGCGGCGCGGCAGTTTTTGCGGCGCGAGCTGCGCGACCAGTCGGGCGCGGAGGCGGCGAAAGCGCTGGAGTTGAAGCACGACTTGCCGCTGGCGCATGAGCTGCTGGGCGAGGTGGCGCTGGCGCGGGGCGATGTGGCGACGGCGATCAAGGAGCTGGAGGCGGAACGGGCGATCAACCCGCTGAGCCCGGGCATCTATGACCGGCTGGGCGATGCGTACGTGCGCAGCGGGGAGTGGACGAAGGCGCAGGAGGCATTGAATCGAGCGGTGCTGCTGGAGCCGCAGGCGACGGGGCCGTTCATTCTGCTGGGCCAGGTGTTTCTGAAGCTGAACCAGCCGATTCAGGCACTGCACTACCTGGACCACGCGGTGCGGATGGATCCGAACAACTACATTACGCATAACCTGCTGGGGCAGGCGTATCGCGCGACGGGGCAGCTGGACGCGGCGAACCGCGAGTTCCGCACAGGCGTGGAACTGCAGCATCGCAACGATGTGAAGCCGGCGGAGAAGTAGGCGATGCGCAGGTGCGGATGGATGCAAGGAATTGCGGCGGTGGTGCTGCTGGGACTTGGTCTGGCGGCGGCGGGGCAGACGGCGCAGCCGAAGTTGAGCGGTACGCAGAAGAAGGCGGACGCGGCGTTTCGCGAGGGGCTTGCGGCACGGCAGGACGGCAACCTGGAGCAGGCGCGGGCGAGGTTTGCCGAAGTGGTAAAGCTGGAGCCGGAGATTGCCGAGGCGCATGCGGCGCTGGGCGCGGTGCTGGTGGAGCTGGGGCGGACGAAAGAGGCGGTTCCGGAGCTGGAGATCGCACTGAAGCTGAAGCCGGAAGAGGCGGGCAACGAGACCAATCTGGCGCTGGCACTGGCGCAACTGGGCGAAGCGGCGAAGGCGGTGGAGCACTTTGCGGCCGCGGAGCGGCTGGCGCCGACGCAGGATGCGGCGTTCCACGACGCGTATGGGCGGGCGCTTGCAGCGGCGGGCAAGCCGGAAGCGGCGGTGCGCGAGTTGCAGGCTGAGGAGGCGCTGACGGGGCCGAGAGCGGATCTGGAAGACGCGATCGGGACCGTATACGCGCAGCAGAGGCAGTGGGACGCGGCGCGCGCGCATTTTGAGAAAGCGCTGGAGATGGACGGCACTCTGGTGCGGGCGGCGATTCACCTGGGCATTGTGCAGCGGGAACAGCAGGACTTGGGCGGCGCGCTGGGGACGCTGGAGGCTGCGGCGGCGATGGAGCCGCCAAATGCGGAGGCACTGCTGGAATTTGGCCGCACGCTGGCGCTGGTGGGCAAGGACGAGGAGGCAGTTCCGCAACTGCAACGCGCGCTGACTGCGCAGCCTGGGATGACGGCGGCGCAGATGGAGTTGGCGATGGCGCTGCAGCGGCTGGGGCGGCAGGCGGAGGCGATTCCGCTGTTTGAGCAAGTGACGGCGCAGGAGCCGCACAATGCGACGGCGTTGACGAACCTGGGTCTGGCGCTGACGCTGACGGGCAAGGCGAAAGAGGCGCTCGCGTGTTTGCAGCAGGCGGTGAAGGAAGATCCGGGAAGCGCGGGCGTCTATAAGAACCTGGGCGTGGCTCAGATTCAGTTGTCGGCATTTGACGAGGCGATCGCTTCGTTTGAGAAGGCGCGGGCGCTGGACGGAAACGATCCGCAGGCGCACTACGATCTGGGGCTGGCGTACAAATTCAAGGACCGCTACGAAGATGCGATTCAAGAGTTGAGTCGGGCGGGGCAGCTGGATCCGACGCTGCAGGATCCGCCGTATACGTTGGGCATTCTGCTGATGCAGATGGGGCGGCTGGATGAGGCGGTGGTGGAGCTGAAGAAGGCGGTGACGTTGCAACCGCAGAACGGCGATGCGTGGGCGATTCTGGGGAGCACGCTGAAGCAGAACGCGCGACTGCCGGAGGCGGCCGAAGCGCTGCGCAAGGCGATGCCGCTGCTGCCGGCGCAGCCGGGGCCGCGGGTGACGCTGGCGGGCGTGCTGGCGGAAGAGGCGGGAGATCTAACAACGCAGGCGGACACGGCGGAGTCCGCAGGCGATGCGGCGAAAGCGGCACAACTGCGCGAGCAAGTGAAGCAGCTGCGTGCGGAGGCGGCAGACCTGCGGCGCGAGGGCGCGGTGCTGGCGCGGGGAGCGGTGAGCCGGCAGCGGGCCAACTTTGCGATGAACGCAGGGAACCAGCTGATGCTGCGCGGACAGATTGGGGAAGCGATCGGGCGGTACCAGGAGTCGATTGCGGCGGACCCGACGTTTGCCGCGCCGCACACGCAGCTGGCGCTGGCGTATGAGCGGCAGGGGCGCGCGGATGAGGCAAACGCGGAGCGTGCGAAGGCGGCGGAGCTGGAGAGGCAGTGAGCGGTGAGCTGTGGACCGGGAGCAGCAGTCGGGAGTCGACAGAAGACAACGTTTTCAAATTAGAATTCTCCTTCGCAATGGAGGGGGATGCATGATGCGTTCTGGTTGGAAGCCTGGTGTGAGTTGGTGTGTGCGGGTGGCCTTGTTGCTGCTGCTGGCGGCGAGTGAGGGGCTTGAGGCGCAGGAGCGCTGGAGCGAGGCGCAGGCACAGGCGTGGTATGCGCAGCAGGCGTGGCCGGTGGGGGCGAATTTTCTGCCGTCGACGGCGATCAATGAGCTGGAGATGTTCCAGGCTGACACGTACGACGCGAAGACGATTGACCGCGAGCTGGGATGGGCCGAGGCCGCGGGCATGAACACGATGCGCGTGTTTCTGCACAACCTGCTGTGGGAGCAGGACCAGCAGGGGTTCACGAAGCGGCTGGACGACTTTCTGGCAATTGCGGCGCGGCATCATATCCGGCCGGTGCTGGTACTGTTCGATTCGTGCTGGGACCCGCAGCCGAAGCTGGGGCCGCAGCGTCCGCCGATTCCGGGGGTGCACAATTCGGGGTGGGTGCAGGCACCGGGCGCGGAGATTCTGGCGGACCCGGCGCAATATCCGCGACTGGAGCGCTATGTGAAGGGCGTAGTGGGCGCGTATGCGCAGGACAAGCGGGTGCTGGCATGGGACGTGTGGAACGAGCCGGACAATACGAACGACGGCTCCTTTGGAAGAAACGATCCGAAGAACAAGGAACAACTGATTCTGACACTACTGCCGCAGGTGTTTGCATGGGCGCGGGCGGAGAAGCCGATGCAGCCGCTGACGAGCGGCGTGTGGCACGGCGACTGGAGTGCGCTGGAGAACATGCCGCCGGTGGCGCGGGTGCAGATTGAGCAGTCAGATGTGATCAGCTTTCACAACTACGCGTGGCCAGAGGAGTTTGAACTGCGCGTTACGCAGCTGGAGAAGTTTCACCGGCCGCTGATTTGCACTGAATACATGGCGCGGAATATCGGGAGCACGTTCGATGTAATTCTGCCGATTGCGAAGGCGCACCATGTGGGCGCGATCAACTGGGGGCTGGTGGCGGGAAAGAGCCAGACCTGGGAGCCGTGGGACAGCTGGCAGCGGCCGTATGTGGTGGAACAGCCGGCGGTGTGGCAGCACGATGTGTTCTATCCGGACGGCAAGCCATATCGCGCGCGTGAGATTGAGATTCTGCGGGAGATGACGGGAAAGCAGTGAGACCCGGGATCGGGTTTCAATCGACGGATTGCGGCTGGGACAACAAGGTGCGCACGGGTTGCGCACCTTGTTGCGTTTGCAGGGGGGATTTGAGGGGAATCCCGCGTTGGCGCACGGATGCAGTGAATAGTGGGGTATAAAGATGCAGGTGCGGCGCATTGATTTTCCCCACAGGCGCTGCGGAGGTGAGAGCGATGGCAGGACGGTTTGCGGGCAAAGTTGCTTTGATTGCAGGCGGTACGGGTGGGCTGGGACGCGCGGTGAGCGGAGCTTTTTTGCGCGAGGGTGCGACGGTGGCCGTTACGTATCGCAAGAAGGAAGAGTTCGACGCGCTGGCGGAGAGCGCGGGCGCTGCAGCGGACTCGCTGATGGGATTTGTGGCGGACGTGACAGATGAGGCTGCGGTGGCGGTGTGTGTGGGTACGCTGCTGGCACACCATGAGCGGCTGGATGTGCTGGTGAACGCGGTGGGCGGATACGCAGGCGGCGTGCCGCTGTGGGAGACCGGAGCGAATGTGCTGGAGCGCATGCTGACGCAGAATGTGCGCGCGAATTACGTGCTGTGCGGCGCGGTTGCTTCGGGGATGGTGAAGGCGGGCAGCGGCTCGATTGTGAATGTGGCGTCGCGGGCGGCGTTTGATCACGGCGCGGGCGCCGCGGCGTACTCGGCGTCGAAGGCTGCAGCGGTGGCGATGATGAACTCGCTGGCCGCGGATCTGAAGGGTACGGGAGTGCGGGCGAACTCAGTGGCGCCGGGCATTATCGACACACCGATGAACCGGAAGTCCATGCCGCAGGCGGATTTTGCGAAGTGGCCGAAGCCGGAGGAGATTGCGCAGGTGATTCTGTTTCTGTGCAGCGATGCTGCGCGGCTGATCAACGGCGCGACGGTGCCGGTGTACGGCGACGCGTGAGGGAGTTCACAGTTGCTGTGGTTGGGTGAGAGTTGTGGTTTCCCACCCTTGCCGCGATAAGGCCACGGCAAGAATGGGGCACCCATTCTCGTGCTGATGCCGAGAGTGAGATGCGGGCTTGCGGTGTGTGCAAATCTCAGGGGAGGGAGAACGGGTAGCATAGGCAGTAGTGCCTATGAGCGAAACAAAGATTCTCTCCCCTGAAATTCTCCGTCACATTGCTGAAACCCTCAACGTTCCCGAGCGCGGCCTGCGTGCGGTGATCGAGCTGCTGGATGAAGGCGGCACGGTGCCGTTTATCGCGCGGTATCGCAAGGAAGCCACGGGCAACCTGGACGAGGTGCAGATTCGCGCTATCGAAGAGAAGGTTGCGTACTTCCGCGAGCTGGAAGAGCGGCGCGCGACGATTCTGGCGTCGATTGCCGAGCAGGGCAAGCTGACGGATGCACTGAAGGCGCGCATTGAGGCGACGCTGGATCGCAACGAGCTGGAAGACCTGTATCTGCCCTACAAGCCGAAGCGGCGTACGAAGGCGACGATTGCGCGCGAGAAGGGACTGGAGCCGCTGGCTGACTATCTGTGGGCGCAGATGGCGACGGGGACTCCGCTGGGCGAGTTTGCCGCGACGTTTGTGAATGCAGAATTGGGCGTAGCCACCGCGGACGAAGCGCTGGAAGGCGCGCGGCACATTGTGGCCGAGCGGATGAGCGAAGACGCCGACCTGCGCAAGGCGCTGCGCACGCTGATGCACGACGAGGGCGTGGTGGTGAGCCGCAAGGTGACGGATGCGGTGGACGAGCAGGACAAGTTCAAGATGTACTACGAATACAAGGAGCCGGCGAAGACGATTCCGTCGCACCGCATGCTGGCCATTCGCCGCGGCGAAGGCGAGAACGTGCTCTATTTCCTGATCGACGTGGAGGCGGAGCGCGCGTTGGGACTGATGCGCAGGCACGTGTTGCGTGCGCAGGGCGACTGGACGGCGCAACTGGAGCTAGCGATTGAAGACGCATGGAAGCGGCTGCTGAACTCGTCGATCCAGGCGGAGATTCGGCTGGAGCTGAAGCGGCGCTCGGATGCGGAAGCGATCAACGTGTTCAAGGACAACCTGTTTAACGTGCTGCTGGCGGCTCCTGCCGGAGCCATCAGCGTGCTGGGCATTGACCCTGGACTGCGCACGGGCTGCAAGGTTGCGGTGGTGGACGAGACGGGCAAGCTGCTGGAACACACGGTGCTGTATCTGCACACATCGAAGCACGGCAACGAAGAGGCGGCTCCGAAACTGGAGGCGCTGCTGCGACGGCACACGGTGCGTGCGATTGCCATTGGAAATGGCACGGCGGGGCGCGAGACGGATGCGTTTGTGCGCGAGTTTTTGCGCGACAAGGGCATTGCGGACATCTTCTCAGTGACGGTGAGCGAGTCGGGCGCGAGCGTGTACTCAGCGTCGGATGTGGCGCGGCAGGAGTTTCCGGATCTGGATCTCACGGTGCGCGGCGCGATCTCGATTGCGCGACGGCTGCAGGACCCGCTGTCGGAGCTGGTGAAGGTGGATCCGAAGTCGATTGGTGTGGGGCAGTATCAACATGACGTGGATCAGCGGCAGCTGGCTGAGTCGCTTGAGAATGTGGTGGAGAGCTGCGTGAACCGCGTGGGCGTGGATTTGAACACGTCGTCGTGGACGCTGCTGCGGCACGTGGCGGGCATAACGGAACGGACGGCGCTGAACCTGGTGAGCTATCGCAACGAGAAGGGCAGCTTCCGCTCGCGGCAGCAGGTGCTGGAGGTGTCGGGGATCGGGCCGAAGACGTTTGAGCAGGCGGCTGGCTTTTTGCGCATTCGCGGAGGAGACAATCCGCTGGACATGACGGCGGTGCATCCGGAGTCGTACCCGGTGGTGGAGCAGATTGCGGAGTCACTGCAGACGACGGTGAGCGAGGTTATCCGGCAGCCGCAGTTGCTGGAGAAGGTGGACCGCTCGCGGCTGAAGGCGGGCGCGTACACGGTGGACGACATTCTGAACGAACTGCGCAAGCCGGGGCGCGATCCGCGCGACAAGTTTGTGGCGCCGAGCTTCAAGGACGAGGTGCGCGAGATTACGGATGTGCAGACGGGAATGGTGTTGGAAGGTGTGGTGACGAACGTGACAAAGTTTGGCGCGTTTGTGGACATCGGCGTGCATCAGGACGGGCTGGTGCACATCAGCGAGTTGTCGAACCGCTTTATCAAGGATCCGGCGGAAGCGGTGAAGACGGGGCAGATTGTGAAGGTGAAGGTGCTGACGGTGGACGTGAAGGCGAAGCGCATCGGGCTGTCGATGAAGGAGTTGATGGCTCCAGCGGGGCGTGCGCCCGGACAGATGGCTGGGAAGGCGGAGGCGTCGAAGGCTCCGGCGACGATGAATGACAAGCTGGCGGCGCTTTCGACGAAGTGGAAGGTGCGGGTGTAAGAGCGCGTGCGCTGCGCAACGGCAACGGCCTCCGGAGAACCGGAAGCCGTTTGCTTATTGCCTGCTGCCTTACGTGCGCTGGCGATCCCGGTCTCCCGGCGCGGAGAGCTGACTTCAAACTAGATAGTTCTCGACTTGCCTGCGTGGCCATATTACTATCACTGCTGTTCCCCGACCTGTACACAATTGAAAACCCGACTGTTTGTGCGTCACGCCGTTTGCCCGCGAATTCCCCAGCTGGTGCTTCTGGCCCTGGCCCTCCCGCCTTTGTCCAGCGCGCAGTTGAGCAGTTCTGTGCCGTCGACCGCCTCTGCGCCGCACGCGGCGGAAGTGGGCATGCCGGTGTTGGAGTCCCACTCCTATAAGGAATTCAACGCGTACGGCCAGGTTTGGACGATTCTCCAGGACAAGCGCGGAGTGATGTACATGGGCGTCTCCGGCGGCGACGTGCTGGAGTACGACGGTGTGTCGTGGCGGAAGATCGTGACGGGGATGGACTCGGCGCGGTCGCTGGCCCTGGACGACGCGGGGCGGATCTGGGTGGGCGGCAACGGTGGCTTTGGCTATCTGGCGCCCGACTCGGTGGGGACGCTGCATTACGTATCGCTGCTGGACTATGTCCCGGAGAAGGACCGCGGCTTTACGGACGTGTGGCAGACGCTGATTACGCCGAAGGGTGTTTTCTTCCGGTCGTATGAGGAGCTTTTCCGCTGGGACGGGAAGACCATGCACGTGTGGCGGCAGGGAGTGGGCTCGCGGTTTCAGGCGCTCTCCGCGGTGCGCGGGCATATCTATACCGATCAGAACGGCATCGGCTTGCAGGAGATTGTGGGCGACGAGTTGCGCAATGTGCCGGGAGGTGGCGCGTATGCGAACTCCGCCAAGCTGTTTCTGCACCCCTACGACGACGGTCGCATCATCGTCTCAGAGCGCGAGGGTCTGCTCTCGCTCTACGACGGACAGAAGGTTTCGCCGTTTCCCACGCAGGCCGACGACTATCTGAAGACGCACAGGCTTTACACTTCCACGCTGCTCAAGGATGGCAGCCTCTGCCTCACAACTCTTAACGGCGGCGCCGTCATCCTGACGCACGACGGGAAACTGCGCCAGATGATCGATGTGGCGGATGGCCTGCTGGATCCGGGCGCTCTGAGCGCGCTCCAGGACCGGGACGGCGCGCTCTGGATCGGTACCAGCTCAGGCGTTTCCCGGGTGGAGATTGATTCCCCGATCTCTGTCTTTTCACACACGGGTTCACTGGATGCGGTCCGCTTTCAGGGGGCGGTCTACGTTGCGAACGGGGGCGGGTCTACTCCCGTGCAGAAGCTCGTCTCCGACCCTCACACGAATCGCCCTTCTCTAAGGAGCCTCGGAGGCGCCACCCAGGGCTTCTCTCTGTTGATCTTCAGGGACCGCACGGGGAAGACGCCGGACCAGTTGCTGGCCTCAACAAGCGAGGGCGTGATGCGGGTGGCAGGCGACAAGCTGATGCCGGCCCTGCCGTCGCTGCACGCACTCGACAACCAGGTGTACACGCTCACCCAGTCGCGGAAGACGCCGGAGCGCGTCTTCATCGGACACGGCGACGGCGTCGCCTCTATGCGCTGGGACGGCAGCAGGTGGATCGACGAAGGGCGGCTGCCAAACACCATCTTTGAAGCGCGCACGTTGGCAGAAGATGCCGACGGGGCTCTCTGGGTGGGCGGCGGCAAAGCTCATCTGCTGCGCATCACGGTTGCGGCGACGGGGATGCGGGACTCGAAAGTGGAGTTCATTTCAACCAAGGAAGGGCTACCTTCCGGCCTGGGCGGCGTAAGCTTCGCGCTCGGCAGTCTCTATGTTGGATTTGATCGCAAGCAGGACATCTATCGGTGGGATCGCGCCGCACAGAGGTTTGTGCTGGACAACCAGCTTCAACTGCCCGTCGATGCTCCGGATGCGTCGGTCGGTCTCTATCGGGCAGACGACGGCAGTGTGTGGACGACCATGGTCTCCCCGGACGGTCGCCGCTTTGCGCGTGTGATCCAAAACCAGGACGGAGCGCTGCATCTGGATGAGGACACGTACCGGGCTCTCACGCGCTTCAAGGTCACGCCCACGTTTGCTGACCCCGACGGCAGCGTCTGGGCAACGGGCGAAGCGCTGATCCGTCTGAACCCGCACCTGCGTGGCGCGGCGGCAGAGCAGTTCCCTGCGCTTGTGCGCCAGGTGAACGTGGGATCGAGCGTCGTCTTTGGCGGAACGAGCATGCCGGATGGGCCGGAGCTGCGGCTGCCGCCGGAGAGCAACAACGTGCGATTCCAGTTTGCTGCCGCAGCTTACAGCGACACGGAGGACATCGCCTACCAATATCTGCTGGACGGCGCGGACAAGAACTGGTCGGTGTGGGGCAAGCAGAAAGAGGCGAACTACAGCGGGCTCGCGCCGGGTACGTACCGATTCCGAGTGCGGGCACGGGGCAATGACGGGCGGGTGGGACCGGAAGGGACCTACGCCTTCGTCATTCGTCCGCCGTGGTACAAAACTACGCTGGCCTATGCCATCTACGCGCTGCTGTTCCTGGTTGCCGCAGTTGCGGGATGGTGGTTCATCAGCATGTATGAGCGGCAGAAGGCGCGCCGCAGAACGAAGGCGCTGGAAGCGCAGGCGAGGGCTCTGGAAGCCACGGTGAACGAGCGCACGGAGGAGATTCGCGCGCAGGCTGCGGAGATCTCAGCGCAGAAGGATTCGATTGAGCTGCTGAGCGAGATTGGCAAGGAGATCACGGCGTCGCTCGATCTGAATACGATTCTTTTCAAGCTCTACGAGCGCGTGAACCAGATTGCCGATGCGAGCATCTTTGGCGTGGGTCTGTACCGGCCGGAGAAGCGCGTAATCGAGTACAGCCTGGCGATTGAAAACGGCAAGCGCTACGCGCCCTACACGCGCAGCGCCGACGACAAGAACCAGTTCGCGGTGTGGTGCATCGATCATCGGCAGCCGATTTTGATCAACGACGTTGAGGCGGAGTATTCGAACTACATTGCCTCCTACCTGCACAAAGGGGGCGTGCTGGACGATGGCAGCGTGGCAAAGCCGCCGTCCTCGATGATCTATTTGCCGCTGATTGCGCAAGAACGCGTTCTGGGCGTGCTGAGCGTGCAGAGCTTCAAGAAGAATGCATACACCGAGCAGCACCTGAGTCTGCTGGAGAACCTGGCCGCTTACACCACGATTGCGCTCGACAATGCGAATGCCTACCTGGTGATCAATGAACAGGAGAAGGAAGTACGCGAGCGCGCGGCGGAGCTGGTGACGATCAACCGCATCAGCCAGGCGCTGGCGACGCAGCTCGACAAGGACCGCCTCATTCAGTTTGTCGGGGACCAGGTGCGCGATCTGTTCCGCGCGCCAATTGCGTATGTTGCGCTGCTGGACCGGGCGACGATGATGTTGCACTTCCCTTACGCGTTTGGCGAGAACGCGCCGTCGCGGCCCTTTGGATCAGGGCTGACTTCGCAGATTATTCGCAGTGGCCAGCCTCTGCTGATCAATGAGGACATGGAAGGCAATCGCGCGCGGCTGGGCGTGGAGCAGATTGGGCGGCGCACGGCTTCGTATCTTGGCGTGCCGATTCCATCGGGCGGGCAGATGATCGGCGTGATCAGCGTGCAGTCGATCGATCAGGAAGGGCGCTTTACGGAGGCCGATCAACGGCTGCTCTCGACGATTGCTACGGCGGTGGGAGTGGCCTTCCATAACGCGAGACTGTTTGAAGAAGCGAGCCACGCGCGCGCTGCGGCGGA
>WSSedB1CaDRAFT_10000514_pt1 | contig 16688 bp, 22 predicted proteins | sample WetSurSB1Cattail_FD_9460 | JGI IMG/M metagenome (IMG submission 9460)
AGAGAAAAGCTTCGGATCTATCGAGATCTACGATCTAAAAGAAGATGCAAAAGCGGAAATGATGCTGAAACATAATACACTGACCTTGGATAAGGTGCTATCCAGCAGTGATGCGTTCTTCGAGATTGCAGATAAGGCGTATGTGGCAGCGGGGCTCATCTTGAAAGAACAGCAGGCATTGCGTGATTCGATGCAAAGCAGACTGGATGCAATCAAGGCAGCAGATCTCACGAAAAAGCCGACAACGGCAATGGGTGTTTTCCTACAAGAATGTAAGAAAAATATGGAGGCTAACCCTGAAAAGAAAAATTATGTTATTGAGGCGGCTAAAGCTATGCTCCTTAACGATAACAAAAAGTATAGTAAAGCAAAAATCAAGGAAATGATCACTAAGTATGCGCCTGAAGCGATTCACGATAATCCTGCTAAAGGAAAAAAGTACAGTGAATTTATTCTGGATGTAATCCAGAAGGATGTAAAATTCCAAAAGGCTTACAAAAAAATAGAAGAAGCAAAAGGCGCGACTCGTTAATTTTGTTGTGTATGGCGGAAAGAAAGGAGGTTGTGTGTGATGATTGAGAGTGGAAAGGAAAACAGTACCGTATTGGATGAGGCGGAAAACGTTGATCCTAATGATGTTTCAGAAGACTATACGGACCTAGTCTTCAATGGTGAGAAATTTGTTGTTGCGTAGATCCTGCAAGGCTTACACCCGGGACATTCTCCGGATATAGGCCACATTCTTGAAAGAGGGAAATCCAAATGACAGAATTTGAAAAAGACGATATAAAGGAAACCATTCAGAGAAAACTTGAGAATACAGAATTCCAAGCAGACTTCGATATTTCAGATGTCGAAAAGTTGAACTATATTCGATTGGTCGAAAAAGATAGGGATGGATCACTCTCTACAGTAAAATGTATTTCGGTGAAACTTTTAGACGAACAGAAGGTCACTATTGACCTGACGTTACTACCTCAGAAATTCGAACGAATCCGCCGGATTACCGGATATCTGGTCGGCGATGTAACTCGCTGGAATAATGCAAAACGGGCAGAACTGCATGATCGGGTAACGCACGGAAGATAATTATAATAATTGAGGAAACGGCATTTAAGTTGGCGTTTCCTTTTTTCTTGTATTTTACTTTGAAAAGTAGTAATATATAATCAAAAGATTGTATAGGAGATAGTATAAATGCCAAGAGGTGGAAAACGTTTAGGGGCCGGCAGACCGCCAACTTCTACAGGAAGAGCCAAACACTGTATTTATTGTACCCAGAAAGAATTGGAATTAGTGCGAAAATATCTGCAAGATGTGCGATTGAAAGAGGAGCTGAATAAAAATGGATCAAAATCAATATGATCCAATTACTGGAAAGCCAGTTGACAAGAGTTACTTAGAAATGAATTTGCCTGGATATTTGCAAAAAGATTTAGATTCATATAAAGCTGGAAACCAAGAAGATAGTTTGGAAATGGAGCCATTGTGGTACGATTTGTATGCTACGATTAATGAGGCTCTTAATGAAGAAGATATATCAGATGAAATGGCTAAATATTTAAGAAACAAATATTTATTTAAAAAACGAGGTGAAATTTTATGAAACTAATTGATTTTAATGGATATGAGCAAAATGATAGAATGTATGGTGGTTTATCAGGAAATAAGGTTGGTATTTATTTCAAAGAAGAAAACTATGTTTTGAAATTTCCTGGTAATTTAAGGAATAAAAATATGAAGAATATTCAATTGAGTTATTCTAATAGCCCTGTTTGTGAATATCTTGGTTCACATATCTATCAAACACTGGGCATAAATGTCCATGATACTTTATTAGGAATGCGTAATGGAAAAATGGTAGTTGCATGTAAGGATTTTTTAAATCGGGGTGATAGATTAAATGAATTTAGAGAAATCAAAACTACTTTTGAACCACAGTTTTTGGATTTGAATGGAGATGTTACAAGCGGAAATGGTACGGATTTAAAGGAGACCTTAAAGCTAATTAAAGAACATCCATTGTTTAAAAATATTAAAAATGTAAAAGAACGTTTTTGGGATATGTTCGTAATTGATGCTTATATCGGAAATCATGATAGAAATAATGGTAATTGGGGTGTTATTGTCCGGTTAGATGGCACAAAAGAACTTGCACCTGTTTATGATAATGGCGGTTGTTTAAATAACAAATGGGATGATGAAAAAATGAATAGGGCTTTAGATGATGAAAAGGCCTTTAAAGAACAGTCATATGATGGAATAATCTGTATTTTTACGATAAAGGATAAGGCAATCAATCCTTTTCATCTTATTCAAAAAATGGAATATCCAGATTGCTGTGCAGCGGTAAAAAGATTGACTCCTCAAATTAAAAAATCTCAAATGGCTATTCATAGTATAATAAATAATAATTCAATTTTAACGGATACACAAAAGAAATTTTACTGCAGAATTTTAGATGATCGGTTAGAGAAGGTACTATTGCCTACGTACAAAAAAATAATTGCAAATGAACGTTGTAGATAGAGGTGAAAAAATGTTTATTGATCCCGATATTTCTATTCCGCCTAACATGCCAAAACTGCTATTGGAAGATTTGAAGTTGTTGCAAAAATATTATGATGACGGCGATTGGTTACATTATGACTTGTTGTTTGATGCTGTTGAAGGCAGTATCAAATCTTATCACTTGTGCGGAAAAATAAGCCGTGCTGATGCTGTTCAATTGTTTCATCGGTATGGCATAATGATTTAACTATGAGGAGGACTAGNATGCTGAAAGAATTGCTTTTAATCATTGATATGCAAAATGACTTTATTGATGGCAGCTTAGGNACTGAAGAAGCGAAGGCCATCGTTCCANGTGTTCGAAACAAAGCAACTGCGGCAGATGCGATCATTTTCACGCANGANACGCATGGAGCAGACTACCTGGATACGCAAGAGGGAAAGAAACTACCGGTTAAGCATTGCATCAAGCCAGAACATGGATGGGAGATTTGCGATGAGCTCAAGCCATATATAACGCAATCTAATGTCTTTGAAAAACCAACATTCGGGGGTACAAATCTCATTGATGCAGTAGCAGCCTATGATATTATCACGCTTGTCGGCCTTTGTACGGATATTTGCATTATTTCGAATGCATTGCTCCTTAAAGCATTTTATCCAGAAAAAGTTATTGTTGTCGATAGCAAATGTTGTGCTGGTGTGACTCCCCAAAGTCATGCAAATGCAATACAGGCAATGCAAAGTTGTCAGATTGAGGTAAGATAAAGTCTTGCCTGACCGTTCTCCTTTTGTTCTATAGCAGGAAACTGTCTAGTGAAACCGTCGCCAAATATATTGCAGAGTAAAAACGAGATGGTAAAATTTTTCATGATGTGTAAAACAAGTGCAACTTGTTACGTTTTTCAATACTTCTTACTGCTTTTATGGTAGCCTATATCAGTTGAAGGGGTTTGGAAATAATTGTCGAAACAAACTATAAACGAGGTGATATCATGCAAATAATGTCTGAATATGATGTGACTTTCCGTCAAGAAATATTGCGAGAAGCCTATGCCGGATTATTAAATGAATTCAGTAATATGTTGGAGCATCTAGATATAAGTGATAATGACAGACAAAATCCAATGGTTGCTTTATATTGGCAAATTGTTGATATTTATCAACACATTGTAGGAGATCGGTACAAAACAGCCGAAGATCTACAAAAAATTCAAGGTGTATTTAATTTTTTTAACATCTATGTTAAAAGTGTGCAATAATTATGGAAAATTATTCACAGGAAGAATTTAATAAAAAACTAAATATGCAAATCAGACGTTTAACAGAAAACATGCAAACAAACAGTCTTATTCCAAAAGCCATTCTTATTGTTGGACAACCTGGCGCCGGGAAAACCACAATCGCAAGAATTATTAATGAACAAATGAATTATAATACAATTTTTATAAGTGGTGATGAATATCGAAAGGCTCATCCTCATTACTATGCGCTTTATGAAAAATATGGTGATGATGCCGTATTAAAAACGCAAAAATTTGCTGGTGAAATGACCGAAGCCTTAATAAATTACCTAAGCAAAAAAAAATATAATTTGATTATCGAAGGAACCCTTAGAACTCTTAATGTTCCTATACACACGAAAACCATCCTTGAAAACAGAGGTTATCATGTTGAACTATCTGTTATGTTAGTCCGGCCAGAGCAATCATATCTTAGTATTTTAAAACGGTATCAAGAAATGAAAGAATCTGGAACCACACCGCGAATGACTCCAAAAGAACACCATGATTTAGTTGTACATAATATTATTAATAATTTGGACACAATTTATAAACGTAAGCTTTTTTCTTCCATCATAATGTACAATCGAGATAAAATACAAATTTATAACTCACAAGAAATGCCAAATATAAACCCTGCCATATTAATGAAAAAAGAATTTTCCAGGAATTTAACAAAGAAAGAACGTACTATATTATTAAGTGATTTTAAAAAATATGTCACTTCAAATGAATTACAAAAAATAGTAGACCATGGATTAACTATATTAGGCAAAGAACCTAGCTCTTCTAAGTTTACTCGCGATCGTTAACGAGATAAGAAACGAATATATGACTTTGCTAAAAAGTGAATTTCAGAGATCCCCAAAAGTATGCTGGAATCCTCTTCCTTTAAGCTTGGGGAGTACGTCAAAGGAGTTGATTTCGATGTTTGATAAAAATACAGGTAACCCATTGGATAAAACTTATTTGGAGAAAAATTTACCGAGATATTTGCAACATGATATTGATGGTTTACTTGAAGGTGCGGAAAAAGGAGTTTCATATTATGATTGCCTTTGGAGTGAATTATATGGTTCAATTAATTCAGCTGAGGTTGATGAATTAATCTCTGAAGAACAAGCAACTTATTTACGAAATAAGTATTTATATGAAGACGATGATGAGGAAAATGATTAATTTTACAAATTACCTAAAAAATAATTTTAAAGCGTATGACGGTGGTAACGGTAAAAGAATTGCTGTTGATTATTAGTTTCGATGATGGAAAAATCATCATTGAAAAAGGATAGGAACTGGACGTGAGGGATATTAAATGGAACTATTCACAAAAAAATATAATCCATCAGATTTTGACGGATTTCTTAAGGAATATATGCAAAACGCATATAATGCAGTAGATGAAAATAACCCTACTAGATTTAACTGTGCAGTGAGCGATTTAACTTTAGAATTAAAATGGATGGTTAAAAGTAATTTGATTTCTCCACAAAACGCTCAGGATATCAAAAAATATTTTTGGAGGCTTATGTAAATTCTACACGGATTATTTCTTCGACCGAGTCTGGGCCTACTATTTCGGTCACGTACTAAACCATTTTATAATGCCTTTAAGGCATTATTTTTTTTGCAAAAAAATAAGATTTTGAGAGCGCCTATTTGGGATAATCTTAGAGTGTACTAAGATTTTCAGAAAAGGCGTTGATTTTTATGCAAAAAAATGGTACGGAAGTTTTTAATGAAACCATTACGGAAACACAGGCATTGTTTGATGGCGGCATTCCGGAAGCTGAATACTATGGGCAGACGGTTTGGAATGGTGAGAAACTGGTCACTCCTGAAGAATGGAAAAACTCGCTACCTAACTCATCTCCTGTAGATATGCAGAGAAGGTGATTCTTTTGAAATGGAAGAACCACCGCTTGGTGTCTTTTGCGTTGGTATTTGCCGGCACAGGACATTTACTACCGGCATTCGTTGCTATGCGTGGCAGCACATTTCCCGATCAGATTGAAGAATCATTCCTGTCTCCTACTTGGGCAAAAAATCATCGAAAGGGGACACACTACTGGGCGTATTATATGGTGCCTATTCTTTTGTGTGCAGCATCTATCGGGCATTTTCTGTTGTATTTACCAAAAGAAGTTATTGTTACTAAACTGACAACGGAACCACAGGAATTTCTTATCCGCTTGGCTGTTTATCTTGGAATGTGGTTTTGCATTGGAGCCTTGCTGCATGTAGTGGAGGATTTCATCTGTGGAAAGGTGCCAGGTCTTACCATAGAACAACGAATAGGATTCCATCTGTTTCGCGTGGGAACGCCACAGGAGTACCTATGGTCTTATCTGATCATTGCCAGTGTAATCTTTAGTCGATTCTATAGCGATGTGATCTTTGTATATGGATTGTGAAACGAAACGATGTCCATTATGAACATCGTTTTAGGTATCCGAAAAAAGTAAGGAGGAAATTCCATGGCATACACTGAAAAAAAGTATCTAAAACGAGACATTTATCAGGAAATAACGGATAAAATCATTGAAGAAATGGAAAAGGGAAATTTGCCCTGGCAAAAAGGCTGGGATGAAAAGATGGGTGCGACTATTTTGTGCCGTCCAATTAACCCCATTTCCGGTTTTCCGTATACGAAAGGAAATGCAGTATACCTAGCTAGTATCGGAAGAGAAATTGATGGGGGAAAAGATCCCCGTTTCTGCAGCTTTAAGGCTGCAGAGAAAAAAGGCTGGAGCGTCCGAAAAGGTGCACATGGTTTTGGTATTACTCAAGGATTCAAGGCAACAAAAGACCGCTTTGGAATGCCATTACCACCCGAAGATTGGCATTGGACGTCCAGAATTAGTGTTGTCTTTCATGCTTCGCAACTCTGTGTACGCGAAAAGATACTAGATACTGCCGGGAATCAACTAAAGGATGAAAAAGGAAATCCCATGGTCGTAGAAAAGGATATTCCTGCATTTGTCCAGGCAATAGGATATACCCATGCAGAACAAATGGATATTGCTGAACACATGCTTATCCGGAGTGGAGCTGCTATTCATAACGATGCCGCAAATGAAGCGTATTATCTTCCTAAAACCGATGAAATACATTTGCCACCCAAAACGGCATTTCCTGCTCTTGCTAATTATTATGCGATCGCATTACATGAGCTTGGGCACTGGACTGGTCATGCTTCTCGCATGAACAGAGAGCTATGCGGCGGTTTTGGAAGTCCTTCTTATGCAAAAGAAGAACTTCGTGCCGAGATGGCTTCAGTATATCTTTCAATGGATATTGGTATTCCTTTTGACCCAAGCAATCATGCGGCGTATACGCAGTCATGGTTAAAGATATTAAAAAATGACAAGATGGAATTTCATCGTGCCGCAGCAGATGCTGTAAAGATTGCTGCCTATATCCAAGATCTTGTCAAGGATAAAGTTAATGTCCAACTGTTGGTCAATGAAGATCAGAAACCAACAATGCACGTGAAAATTTTTCAGGCACCAGCAAAAGACTGCCCGTGGACATTCCGATCTTTCAATGAACTGCCTAAAAATCCAGATTTTTCCTATTATCAGGCAGTTTATGATGGAGAACTGGAAACGGCTTCCCTTGAACGTCTCTATGAGAAGTTTAATGCGACCGATCGTCCTAACGGACAGTCTATGCGGTCTTTGAGTGTGAGCGATATCATACAAGTAAATGATCAAACTTATTATGTTGATAATTTTGGCTTTCAGAAAATTGAGATTCACGCACAAGAAGCTGATAGATGTATATTTACCATCGCGTCAGATTCGAAAGTAACGGAATTTACAGAAGCTAAAAGTGAAAAAACCAGAAAAGAAAAATACACATCCGTCGCACCCAAAAAAGTTTGTAAAACAAAACAGACAAAGCAAAAAGCATTCAGTCGTTAATCCAAAGGAGACAAGGAAAAGTATGGGAAATAAACTTAACAGATTAAAACTTATTGATATTACTTTTTAGCTATGATATATTATTTATATAGCAAAAAAGGCAAGGTGATATTATGAATGATAAATTAGTTGAATTTATAAAAACTACAAATGGAACATTTCGTACTCAAGATGCTACAGATAAAGGGATTACAAAACCAACTCTTTGCATTGCTGTGAAAAATGGACTTTTAGAGCGAACTTTGCATGGCATTTATCTTGTGCCAGAAGCATTCGAAGATGATATGTATATCACTCAACTAAGAAAGACAAAAATTGTGTATTCACATGCAACCGCGTTATATTTGCATGGGTTAACTACGCGGGATCCGCTGGTATATGATGTGACGGTTCCAGCGGGGTATAATACTAAAACTTTAAAAATGTCAGGATATAGCGTACATTCACAAAAAAAATCTTTATATGAGATTGGAATTACATCTATTCAGTCTATGTATGGAAATTTTTTAAAACTTTATGATGTAGAACGGACTTTATGTGATATGGTTCACGATAAAAAACATCAAGATAGGTTTGTTTTAATTGAAGGGTTTAAAGAGTATGCACATTCTGATCAAAAAAATTTAAGTAAACTAACAGCATATTCTCATACATTCAAGGTTGCAGAGACCGTTCGAAATTATATGGAGGTGCTTTTATAATGCCAATGACTTCAGCTGATCAATTAAAAGATAAAATTAAAAATTTGGCGAACAGTTTAAAAATCGAACCGCAAATTTTACTGCGAACATATATGATGGAACGTTTTCTTGAAAGGATGGCAAATTCACAGTACAAGGAGGATTTTATTTTAAAAGGTGGATTACTATTAGCAGCTACGTTTGGACAAAATCAGCGCAAAACTATGGATATTGATGTAACCTTTAAAAATCAGCGGTTAGAAAAGGATCTTTTTAAAAATATTATTGACGATATAGTTAAAATAGATATCAGTGATTATGCTATTTTAAAGCTAAAAGATATAAAAGAAATTCGTGAGGAATCCATTTATCCAGGGCTCAGAGTTTCTTTAGAGGTAGAATTATATAAAATTAAAATGCCAATAAAAATAGATATAACTGTTGGTGATAAAATTACACCGAAAGAAATAAGTTATCAATATCCGTTGCTTTTAGAAAATAAAACGATTAATATTCCTTCATATAATATCGAAACTGTTCTAGCCGAAAAAATGGAATCTATATTAGTAAGAAGTGACCAAAATACACGGATGAAAGATTTTTATGATATCTATTTATTGGTAAATAGTGGAAAGAAAATTGATTACAAATTATTTCAAAGCGCTTTAAGAAACACAGCAGAAAATCGAAAAACGCTTGCTCTTTTAGAGAAGAATGTTCAAAAGTATATAAAAACCATTGAAAATAGTGTTGATCTAAAAAAATTATGGCAAGGCTATGTTCATAAAAATTCATATGCAACAGGTATTACTTATGAGGATACAATAAAACAAATAAAAGTGGTTTGTGAAAAAGGGAGACTTTCGAAGCTGAAATATTTGACTGCAGAAATTAGTAAGGCTGAAACTAAGAAAACTCATGGGCAAGATCTCGTCAAAGATGTCATGACACCTAAATTCAAGAAAAAACTAAAAAATACTTTGTCACAAGGCCGCTAAAATACAATCCGCCAAATGTCTACTATGGATATTTGGCGGATTGTGTCCATCATGAGCATTAAAAAAATAACGACCTCGTAGAATTCGTTTTAAGCGATTTTTTTACTATCGCGCAATAGTTTATCTATACAAATCATAAAAGGAGAATCACGACTATGTTACAATCGTTAAATGAATTATTGTCGGCTGTTGCCGAAAAAGGCGGGTCGGATCTACATCTATCTGCCCAAAATGTACCAATCATGCGCATAAATGGTTTTATTGTGAATCTGGCAGGTAATGATCCTTTGCAACCAGAAGATTGTGAACGATTTTGCCATGATGTCCTAAGCGATGTACAGTTCCATCAATTAAATACGCGTGGTGATGCTGATGCATCCTATGTTTGCAAAAGTACAGTGACTAATGTTTGTTTACGTACGCGTGTGAACGTATTTAAGGACTCACGCGGAATTTCTTTTGCATTTCGTCTTATCCATCACAAGATTCCTAGCGTGAAGAGTTTAGGAATACCAGAAAGCGTTCTAAAATTAACTGAAAAGCCGCATGGATTGGTTATCGTTACGGGTCCAACCGGCAGTGGTAAAACTACAACGTTAGCTGCTTTACTGGAAACTATCAATATGAGCAAGAATCTGCATATGATCACAATCGAAGATCCTATTGAGTATATGTATGAAGGGAAAGCTGCTCTTATTTCTCAACGGGAAGTCGGACGTGATTGTGATAGTTTCCGTAGCGGACTTAAGGCAGCACTGCGAGAAGATCCTAACGTAATTCTTGTCGGCGAAATGAGAGATGCAGAAACTATTTCTACAGCTCTTTTCGCCGCTGAAACAGGCCATCTTGTATTCGCTACTCTCCACACGGCAAATGTCGTTGAGGCGCTTGACCGGATGTTGCAATATTTTCCGGCAGAAGCTCATCGTCAAATGCGGATGGAAATCGCAAACTGCTTTGAAGGCATTCTCGCCCAAAAACTTTTGCTCCGGAAAAATGGAGGACGGGTCGCGGCTTTTGAAGTTTTGTTGCGAAATGCTGCCAGCATTAATCTGATCCGTTCTGGTGAGGCGTTTCGCTTAACGGATTATATGCACTCTGAACCAGGTATGCAAACGATGGAAGATGCACTGCAAGGATTGCGAAATATTGGGCAGATTGAATAACAAATAAGTGATATCAAGATCAGGGAAATAGACTGATAAGAAAGGGAAAGTTCGGAAAGAAAATCTCTTTTTTTCGACCGAAGAATACAATCGGGTGTAGAGAAAGACCTCATCTATGGCCTTGTACACTACCCCCAACCGCTGGATATAGCAAGTCTCGTAATACGTGTCTACACGTGCTATAATTCAAATATAGAGGAGGCGTATAGTATGCTTTCAAAAACAAGTGAAGATTATATTTCAAATAGAGCTTGGCTGCGGGACGTTATAAGTGGCGAAGATGTAATTTTACGTCAAGTGTCCGCTTTAGAATATTTACAGTTATTTGTTGGTTATGTACACGAAACAGAAATAGATGTTTACGCTAGAAAAATTGGAATATATGATAATATAAATTATTGTATCGTAGATAATTTTGATGGAATTGATTTTATCCGGCATGGCAGTGTATTATGTGCTTCTGTAAATCAAACAATTAACGATATGCTTGCCGATTTTGAAAATACAGATGAACAAGCACTTGTTGAAGCGCTGAGCAAGTATTATTATTCTCATGGTAAGAGTTTTGAGGGGCTTATTATAAAAGCTGGAAACCTTGAGAAGTTTGAACATATCAAAGGTTTTAGTATTGAGTATTATTGTGAAGGATAATTGTGGGCACAGTTTTGCAAAAGAAGAATTTACCATGTTGACGATTGATAAAATAAAGGAAAAAATTGTACCCATTGCGCAAAAGCATGGAGTAAAAGCAATTCATCTTTTTGGCTCATATGCGCGGATGAAAGCTACAACCAATAATGATCTAGATTTACTGATTGAACCTGGAAAAATAGAAACCTTTACGCAGATGGCAAGATTCTTGGAGGACTTGGAAGAATCCATTACAAAAAAAATTGATATATTAACAATAGAACAATTAAACGACTCACATATATTAAAAGAAGAAATTAATAAGGATCGTATTTTAATTTACAGAAAGTGATGGGCTTCTATTATTGAACGAAAAGATCAACAAATAGTGGAGCACATATTGCAATGAATTTACATAAAAATCTCCCTTGCCAAAAGCTGGCAAGGGAGATTTTTTTAATAGCGATCTAGATTTGCGATGCTGTTCGCAATTTCGTCTTTTTCTGCTTGTGACATTAACGTCCAATCTTTTTTGTCGTCATTACCTTTCCGTGCAACTAGCTGCACGGCTTTTTCTTTTCCCAGCAGGGCGTCAGCTATGAGAGTTGAGGGTGATCTTAACTCGCTTGAACCGACAGAGCCACCGCCATGACTTATAACATGTTTTCCGTTCTTATCGTATGCATCATTAGATAATTTTGCTGATGATGGCGAAGAAGTGGTTTTAGCAACAGGCATAATAATTTTATAAAATATTTTGCCTTTGTCTTTTCCAACTTGCCGCCGTACAGCTGCAAGTTGGAGTTTCGCATGATTTAGTTTGTCTGTACAAGCCGTCAGCTTATCTGCAGCCGTATTATACTGTTTAACATATGGTTGGTTCTTATTGAGTATGCCAAGGGCGATTGCTTCGATTTTTGCTTTGCCAGCAGGTGTTGCGCAAAGATTGTCTAGTCGCTTTTGTTCTGTATCTAAATTGGTTTTTTGAATGAATAGCTCATTTTTACGCTCTTGCAGTGAAGCTTCTGTTTGCAAAATGTCTGCTTGTTGTTTTGCATAAGCGGATTTGATATCTTGTACTTGCCAGAATTTTGGCTTTTCAAGTTGCTCAAACGCTTGCTTTTTTTGCTTGAAGACTGCTTTATCGTTGGCAAGATAGGTAGCCTTTTTTTTAAATTCACGCAAATCCGCTCGAAGAGATTTATACCCGCCTTTAGTAAATTTGTCAGTTGCCATAGCAGTTGCTCGATCAAACGTTATAATTTTCTTGCGAACAGCTTCAACTTCTGCCTTGGCGTGTTTCTGCTCTTGTATAAGTTCATGATAAGATATCGAAATGTTTTCCAACACCGTTTTTGCAGTATACACAGTTTCTGCTTGGAAGGCTTCATCGTTTTTCTGATCCGTTTTTTCCCGAATGTTTTCACCGGCTAACCGTAATGCCTCATTGGCTTTTTCTAGATTTTTTTTGGTGGGTTCATTTTCAAAAAGAAATTGTTCTCTGGCTTTATTGATTTTTCGTTTCATGGAAGGTGTGTTGAATCGATCAAAAATTAGTTTCACTTTTTCCAAACTTATTTTTCTGATTTTTTTGTCAAGCTCAAAAATCGTTCGGTTCAATTCTGGCAATAAATCTTGATATGCTTTTAGTTGTTCTGTTTGATATGATTCTGGTTTTTTTAGGTTGTCCTTAAATATTAACCAATGAGATTGTTCAGCTGCCAATGCTTTTAGATTTTGCCAGGATTCCTTTTCCTCTGCACTCATGAATACCTGCCATGATTTTTCTAGTGCGCCGGAATTCCAAAGCATAATTTCTTTTAGCGCACTTACCTCGTTTAATTTTTCCAGCAACTGTTTCTTATCTGCATCTGTAATGTTTTGATAGAAATCAGAATCAAGTAGATTCGTGAGTTGTTCTGTAGTTTGATTTAATGAGATTTTGAATTTTTCTTCGAAGATGGAACGTTCTAATAAATCCGCAGCATAGAGGACCTTTTCATAGTTGCATTTTTCTACGCGATACTTTTTAAGGTTGATAACTTTTTCTATGTTCGGACGTAAAGTTATGTCTGGACCAATAGATTCTTCCGGCATCCGATTTAAAAGTTTAGCAAGGAGTGTATGACCGTTTGCCAATGCTTCAGCACGTTGTACATCATTACGCCTATGATCGACTTGATAGGGAATACCATATTTTCTTAAAATCTTATTTTGAATTTTCGCGTAGTCTTCCCGAATATTGCACAGAGCAGCTACCCGATTCTTATCTATCCAATACGTATCTTTCAAACAGCCGCCTTTTTCAGGATGCTTTGAATCTCCTCGATGAAAGAAAAGTTTAGCGGACAACCGCTCGTTTGTTTTCTCTATCGCGTCTAATTTGCGGGTACTGAACACGAAATGTACATGCGGCTGATGTTCACCATCGCTCATTACTCCAATTTTGTCATGAACCGCAAATGCATAATAAAAGTCTTTGAAGTTGTGGTCAACAAAATCATGGATGATTTCTTTTTGCTGATCCAACGTAAGCTCATTTGGCAAAGCAAATATAATTTCCTTATAGCGTTCACCATTAGCCCGTTCCCATTTATCCGCTTCTCCAAAAAAAATCTTTGGATCATCCTGCGCCCATTTTGGTAAATGATGATTTTTATATACGCAACCACCGCGTTGTTTGAAGGCCGCTTCACGGTTGATATATTGAATGTGCGACGATGCAAAAACAGAATCCAGCGAACGCTGGATGTTGAGCAAAACTCGATCTGCTGTTTGCCTGGTTACTCTTCGTCTTGCCCTACTAGTATCCCATCGCACAGAATTACGAATTCTTTCTCCTTCGGCGCGTAGGTCAGCGAGTTCATTATCTGGCACCAACATTGTAGGCTCTTTCTCGTGAAAAACCACACTGCGTTCGGACAATCCAGACAAGCTCCGGAACGATCCGAGGGAAGATACTTTTCCTCTACTTGATTCAATACCATGGATTTGAACTGCCGACAGTCTTCGACTTTTTTTACCTGATCTTCCAGCTCCGAATTTTGTATTTGTTCGTTCTCTGACATGTTTTTGCGCCTCCTGCATAGATTGATATTTTGATTCTAACTTTGAATCTGCAAAGTGAATGGATAGTTCCATTTCTTTCGCAGCGACAAGTGTTTCTGCTTTAAATAGGGGACTGCCATCTAAAATCAGATTTCCACCGTAAATTTTTTCAGCTATGGTCATGGCTATGGCAATGGTTTCTACGCTTGCGTCAGTTGATATTTTTATCTGACCATCTGCTGCCCGCATTATTTTGCCGAATGGGCTATCATAAAGCATCGTATCAGATTTAGCAGTACGTTCATTTTGAACCTCAGCAGTTATACTGTTTTTGAAAACAGTATGGTTAGCCATTTGCTTTTCATCTAGATCTTTATATTTTCCTTTTCGATCAATATAATCGACTTTCGCCGCGGCAGTGACTTTTGTGCCATCTGGTTTTTTATCACTTTTTAGAGTTAAACGGTAGATGGCCATGATATTTCCCATCCTTTCTCTGGCAATTAGCAACGCAGTTCAAAGAGCGTAGGCGACTGGCAAATATTAACATTTAATAGGTTTTGAGCGTTTTTTTCGATTTTTGTCGTTTCTCAAAGAGAAACACCTAACCGCGCATTCCTAATAATTTGACTTAATTGTATCACGTGAAAGATGATTCGTGGTATGCAAAATAAGTGCAAGTTGTTGCACTTATCCCCACTTTTAAAAAGATTTGTGGTACTCTATGAGAAATAAGGCTTGGTGATTTATGTGGAATCATTGGAGAAGAAACAGAGACGTTTAGAACTATTAAAACAAAGGCTGGAAGTACATGAAAAGATAGCGGCAACAGATATTCGGCAGATGAAGATTTTAAAAAGACGGGCAAGGATCAGTAAATTGATTCGAGCGGGAGAAATATTTGAAGAGGCTGGCATATTGGATAAGTACGATCATGATGATGTGCTGGATGCGCTGAGAAAATTAAAAGGCTATTAGAAAAGAAAGGTGGATATGAATATATGGATGCGGATGTAAAATTTGAGAAAAAGATTGAGGCTTTGCAACTTAAGCTTAAAAAAGAAGAAACAATTATTCAGGAGCATAATGAAAATAAGGAGAAAATCATTAAAGAGATAGCAGATGCTAAGACGAAAAAAGATGATCTTTTAATGAAGAAATTTTTGTCGGATGCAGCTAAAGAAGGGCTGGCAATTAGCCATGATGATATGATTGCTGCTTTGGTATTTTTGAAAAACAAGAAGGACAATGCGGCTGAAAATAATAACGATAAACAGAATGAACCTGTAATTGAGCAGGATGTTCATAAGAATGAAGCTGCTGTTGAAGAACACGATGAAGGCATCCATCCAATTATTCCGGAAATCCCAAAAACGTTTCAGGGATAATGAGAAAAGGTAGGTTATTTACTTTTTTCGTTTTTTAATCGTCACGATTATCCAGGAACGTCTAAATATGCATGAGTTGGAGTTGAATGAACATGATGAGAATGAACTTTTAGAATTTGCTAAAAGGTTGGTCGACATCCGACGCGATTAGAGAAAAAGATTAACGAATATACTTCTTTGCCGGAAATACAGATGGTGCTTAGATGTTTGGAAAAGCTTTTGGGGAAAATCCGTAAGATTGAAAATTATCATGAAAAGCGAAGGTATCGGAAACGTGCAGAAGATGGAGAAATTACAACTAAAAAGATTTTTTAACAAATGATACTGCATTGACCGGCACAAGGTTGGACGCTGCAATTCAGAATGTGGTAAACCGGAAAGCGAAGTGGAGACAATGAGATTTGAAGAACCTTGGGTAATATTATTTTGGTTTTTAGTAATTTGTATATTCTTACTATTATCTTATCCTTGTTATAATCAGATAATGTATGAAAGAGAAAACGAGACTATTCGTTACACGCTTAAATCTATTCCCTTTGAGGAATTGAAGCCTCAGGAAAAGCATGAAGTTTCAATTGATGTTGAGCAGGGTGCGGACGATGCGCACAAGATAGTTTCTTGCGAAACGAAATTGGGCACGCATAAATTTAATATTGTTCATATGGAAAATGGAGAAAATATTGTTCAAGGACGTGATGGAAAATATCATAAAAAATGGTGAAACTATAGTTTGATGATGTGTGGAAAGTATTTCAGTTTTATTATTTTTTAGTTCTATATTATTGTCTTATGTACTGCTGCATGAGCACGCTGACCTTTATAGTAAAATTGTCGTCAACGTTCCAGTCCTGGATTGGGTGAATTTTATATAGGGAGTAAGATAGCTATAACAATAGAAGGGGAAGATTTGCATGGATCATTTACTTAATACTTTTTTACATGCGGTTGCTTGGGATGGTGGTTCGATATTTGCTCATATGCTTGGCTTACCGATTGTTATTATTTTTGTGGGATATGGATTGTATCGTATCTTGCGAAGATAATGGCTTGCAATATTT
>WSSedB1CaDRAFT_10000515_pt1 | contig 16664 bp, 16 predicted proteins | sample WetSurSB1Cattail_FD_9460 | JGI IMG/M metagenome (IMG submission 9460)
GTTCGGCCAGTGTCTGCGTAATCTGCGCGCGCAGATATGGCTCGATGCGGCGCGCCACCACCGCTGCCGCTACCACCAGGGCTGCCAGCACCACCACTACAGCGCCGCCCGTCCAAAAGAGCCATCTGTGCCGTCGCCGAAAGGAAGTTGGTTCCGCGCTCATCGCATGTACTTTACTCTTGGATGCGGGGGGTTGACCGTGCGCCCCCATTTTCTTATTGGGCGGTCAATGGCATAGACTTCAATGCACGGATGAATGCGGAGATTGAAAACCTGGCTAAGCTGCAGGCGGTGGAGTTGGAGCGTACGCGCCTGACACAGGCAGCCCGCGCACTGCCAGCTGAGGTTGCGCAGACAGAGGCCGCGCTGACAGCCGCAGAGCAGAGGTCAGCCGCCACTTCCTGCGCGCTGATGCGCGAGGAAGAATTGCGCAACCGACTGGAGCGCGAAGCTGCGCAACACCGCCAGAAGGCTGCACGCTACCGTGCCCAGCAGGACTCTGTAACAACACCTGCACAGGCTGAGGCCATTGAGCACGAAGTGCGCTTTGCCGAGAGCGAGATCGAGCGCATCGAAAATGAGGAGTTCGCCAGCCTGGAGCGCACCGAAACACAGGAAGCCGCAATGAGCGCGGCCCGCGCACACGTGGAAGAGCTGGCCCAGACGCTGGACAGAACACGCGAACGTATCGCGCTGCAGCAAAAAGAAATGGCCACGGAACAAGCGGCGCTCGAGACCGAGCGTGAGATTCTGCGCAAGCTGATTGAGCCCGAATTGCTGGCCCGCTTCGACCGCATCGCGCTGAGCCGCGGAACAGGCTTGGCGCGCGCAGAGAATCAGCAATGCCCCGGTTGCCGTATGGGCGTACGCCCGCAGGTTTGGAACCAGTTGCGCGATGGGCAGTTGCTGACCTGCGATAGTTGCGGGCGGCTGCTCTACTGGGACCCCGCGTTTGCCGCCGCGCCAAAAGCACCGCAGCTGGAGACGCCTGCGACAGGCGATGGCCACGCGATTCGCCGACCGAACACGGCTGGGTCATAAGCCCTTCGTGCGTTGGCCACGCCGCGCGCGCCAATCCAATCGATTCTCACGTGCAAGGAGCAACACGTGCAGCGCATTTGTGTGGACATGGACGAGGTGATGGCCGATACGCTGGCCGAGCACCTGCGGCGTTACAACGAAACGTTCGATGAATCCGTGAGTGTGGACGAACTGACCGGCAAGGCTTTGTGGGAAGTGACTCCAGCGGACCGGCAGGCGCAGTTGCGCGCCTTTCTCGATGCAGAGGATTTCTTTGAGGACTTGGCGCTGATGCCCGGCGCGCAGGAGGTGCTCAAGCATCTGACTCAGCGCTTCGACGTCTACATTGCGACACAGGCCATGACCGTGCCCAACTCACTGGGGCCGAAGTACCGCTGGCTGCAGCGGCACTTCCCGTTCATTCCGCCCACCAACTACGTCTTCTGCGGCAACAAGTGCATTCTGCGTGCGGACTATCTGATCGACGACCTGCCGCGCAACCTGCAACGGTTTGAGGGTAAGGGACTGCTCTACTCTGCCCCGCACAACCTGGCTGCGACCGGCTACACCCGCGTGAACAACTGGCAGGATGTGGCGGACTTCTTCGCAAAGGTCAAAGCGTAGTGCAGCCTAGCGCGTTCCACCCGAGGCGGTGCGCGGTGTAGGACTACCGGGCAGAGCCCGCGGGCCCGACTGCCGTAACAGAGTGACAGGCTGCGCCGGCGGCGGCTGGTGCATTGTCACGATCAGCACATCGGCCGGCTTCTTTCCCGCGCACACGTAACTATGCGGGGTGCTGGCGTCGAAGTAGACTGCGTCGCCGGGCTCAAGCGTAGCGTGTTGCTCGCCGTGATGCAATTCCAGTTCACCTTCGAGGATATACAGGAATTCGAAGCCGGGATGCATGTGTGCACGCGGCTCCAGGTTCTTGTCAAGCGGAATGAACTCGGCGAAGTACGGGTCCATGTGCCGGTCCGGCACCATGTAGCCCAGGCTTTCGAAGAAGTAGGTTGGTTCGTCCACGCCGGTCTGGGGCAGGCGCACACGCTCTTTGCGGCGGTGCACGCGGAACATGGCCTGCGGCTCGCTCTCAAAGAAGTACGAAAGATCCTTGGAGAAGACCATGGCGATGCGCGCCAGGTTACGCAGCGTGGGCACCACGCGACCCGTCTCCAGTTGCGAAAGAAAGCTGGCAGACAGGCCAGTGTGTCTGCCCAACTCGACCAGTCCCATCGACTTCTTCAGTCGAAGCCGCTTGATCCGCTCGCCGATATGTTTTTCAGCGATGAAGCGTTCCGTGGTCTCGTTGTCGACCTGCGACTTCTGCGTTTCTTCGCTGCGAACCGGTGCCAGCTCCGTCATCAGCCACCCTCCTCAGGGTGTGGGCCCGTGAGCATGTTGCCCCAATCAAAACCTATTCGCATCCTACTAAACTCCGTGCGGCTCGGCAAACCTGCCCGATTTCTTTATCGGGAAAGAAACTCAGTCTGTGAAGATGGAAACCATGAAAGTGAGACTGGAAGCGCCGAAGCAGGCAGCCGTGCTGATGAGCGGAGCCTCAGGCATGTTGGGGAGTGCTGTCCGCCAGGCATTGTCGGCGCGGGGTATGGAGGTACGGCAGTTGGTGCGCGGGGCGGCACACGGCGAAGGGCAAATCGGCTGGAATCCGGCTGCCCAGCCCGCGGTGGCCGACCCGGCAGCCCTGGAGGATTGCACGGCAGCAATTCATCTTTCGGGATCGAGCGTGGCCGGGGGCCGCTGGACGGCGGCCTATCGCCGCGAGCTTATCTCCAGTCGTGTGGACACGACGCACGCGTTGGCCACGGCACTGTCCGGACTGCAACAGAAGCCAGAGGTGCTGGTGGTGGCCTCGGCTGTGGGACTTTACGGCGACCGCGGTGACGAGTTGCTGGACGAGTCCTCGCCCGCGGGCACGGGCTTTCTGGCCGACCTTTGTCGCACATGGGAGGCAGCGGCACAGCCCGCAGTAGACTCTGGGATCCGCGTGGTGCATGCGCGTTTTGGCGTCGTTCTGGGAAGGGATGCAGGCGCCCTTAAAAAGATGCTGCCGCTGTTTCGTGCGGGACTGGGCGGCAATCTGGGTGACGGTCGGCAGTGGATGAGCTGGGTCAGTCTACAGGACGCGGTCGCCGCACTGCTGTTCGCAGTTGCCACGCCTGCGGTGACAGGCGCCATCAACGTGACCGCCCCAAATCCGGTGACCAATGCCGCATTCACGCGGGCGTTGGCGCGGCAGTTGCACCGGCCAGCGGTGCTGCCTGCTCCGGCATTTGCGCTGCGCCTGGTCCTCGGCCAGATGGCTGACGAAGCGCTGCTGGCCAGTCAGCGCGCCATGCCGTCGAGGCTCATCTGTGCGGGGTTCCAGTTCACGCATTCCACTGTGGATGAAGCGTTGGCGACGATTTTGGCCTAAAAACAGAATCGGCGCCCCGTCCGTTGTGGCGGGAGCGCCGACTCAACTGCAGGCGCTTACTTTCGGCCCTGGATCACACGGGAACCGCTGCCTTTCTTTTGTGCGCGGCGTGCGGCGATGGCATGCATCTCCTTGCCCATGCTGGACTGGTTGATCCCCAGTTGCAGGACGAGGTTGATGATGTTGCTGGTGCCCCAGTAGAGCGCCAAACCCGAAGCATAGTTAAACAGGATGAAGCCCATGAACACAGGCATGATGAAGGCCATCATGCGGCGCTGCGCGGGATCCATGCCGGGCGACGGAGTGATGTACTGCGTAAGGAACATGGTAAGGATGATGAGGATCGGCAGAATATGTAGCGGATCAGGCGTAGCAAGGTCCGTGAGCCAGAACCAGTGCGCATGGCGCAGTTCCACCGCGTACTGCAGAACGCGGAAGTAAGCGAAGAACAGCGGAATCTGCGGCAGCATGGGCAGGCATCCGCCGTAGACATTGACGCCCTCACGCTTGTACAGATCCATCATCTCGGTGTTCATCTCGGTCCGCTTGGGGTCGTTGATCTTGAGATGGGCATACTTGCGCTTGATCTTTTCCACTTCCGGCTGAATACGCATCATGCGTAGCGAAGAACGCATCATCATGAAGCGCGTCGGCAGCATCAGCAAGTTGAAGGCCGCGGTAAACAGAATGATGGACCAGCCCCAGTTGTAGGCGCCGGAGCCAAGCAGATCGTGTAGCCAGCGCAGCGCGATGTAGAGCGGCTTGGCGATGATGCTCCACATGCCGTACTGAATGAGCGGCTCAAGCGAAACCCCGTCAGCCCGGCCAGTGGCGCTAACGGCGTGCACAGTCTTGAGCACGTCCGACTGCTTGGGCCCGACAAACAGGCGCAGATGCGTGGTTCCGCTGGTATCGCCCATGGCCAGTCCGACGACACTGCTCGGCTTCTTCTGGCTGTTGGGATTGTTCAGGTCACTGGGTACGTCAACCGTGTTATGGAACGTGATCAGCGAGGCATGCGAGGGCGCGTCGGGCAGGAACGCCGCGGCAAAGTAGAGATCAGTCAGCGCCGCGTAGTCAAACTGCTGCTCCACAGTAGCGTTACCACTCACCTTGGCGGCAGCGGTGGTGGTCTGCTTATCGCCAGTCGAGGTGATGATCTGCGACTGGGTCAGCAGCGTACTGCGCGTGGACGAGGAAGGGAGGTACTCCTCCATGTCGCCCAAGCCTGCCGGCCACTGCACCAGCGCGCGAACGGTCTGGCCGTTGCGCTCGACCACTGTGTCAATGCCAACCACGTAGCTCGAGTCGAAGCGGAAGCTCTTCACCACATCGAGGCCGTTCTGTGAGAAGTGGAACGACAGCGTAGCAGGAGCTAGCAGGGTTCCGCTCGACGAGACCTGATAGAGCGCCTCATTCACCTGCGTAGTCAGCGACGTCTCATAGGTATAGAGCGCAAACGGAAAGCCGAATCGCTCCGCCAACTGCGGCTGCACCAGGTCGAGCGGCTTGCCAGCCGAATCTGTGTACTTCTTCAGAATCCAGTGTTTGACCTGCGCACCACGGTTGGAAAAGACGATCTTGTAGAGGTCGTTCTCCACGGTTGTTTCCGTCTCTGCAGTTGCAGAGACGGCGGGCGTCGCAGTTGGAGCCTGCGCGGCAGCCGCGGGCTGGGCCGCAGCGGACTGCGTCGCGGACGACTGTTGGGTCTGCGCCTGCTGCGGCGCCGCATCCTGCCGGGGCTTGAAGTACTGGAATGCTAGAAGGAGCGCGAGCGCCAGGAAGGTGAAGGTGATCAGGCTGCGGAAATCACCGCCGCTGTTGCCACCGCCGCCGGAGCCCTGCGAGTCCAAATTGGGATTACGAAGTTCGGGCAAAGGGAACGTCCTGTCTTGTCGTAAGAACCGGCGCGCGGGCGCCGCTCTGTCTATGGTAACGGTTCACGCGGGCAAGGTCATGCGCCGCGTGCAGGGGGCACGGGATCAAGCCCACCGGGGCTGAAAGGATGACAACGTAACAGCCGCCAGACGGCCATTCCTAGACCGCGTAGCGGCCCATGAATCGCGATGGCCTGTGCTGCGTATTCCGAGCAGGTGGGAAGAAACTTGCAGCCGCCCGGTGAAAGGCTGTGCAACGCCGGCGACAGCCAGCGCTGATAGAACGCGATGAGAGCCAGCAGAAAGTGGGTCATATAACGCGCACGGCAGCCTTGCGCATGCGCTCCCCCTCCACCTGCGCCTGCCCCAGAATACACACCAGTTCGGTTTCGAGTTTCGTGAATTCGACGCTGAGGACGGAACGGCGCGGATGCAGTATGAGATCGAAGCCAGCCGGAAGCTCAGCCACGTGGCGGCGGAGTAGCTCGCGCATGCGGCGCTTGATTCGATTGCGCTCGTGCGCCTTACCCAGCACCTTGCCAGCAGTGAGGCCTACACGCGGGGTGGCGGGCTCAGTCTGTGGCGCCAGAAACCAGCTCATCGACGCCGACTGTCGCTTGCGGCTGGCCGCATAGGCGCGCTGATAGTCCGCGTGTTTGCGCAGACGCACGCACGCCAGAGACTGGCACCCGGTGGCGGGCGCAGCCAGCTGCAGGTTCGAGTGCAAAGGGGTGGTGCTCATGGCAGTGCCGGAGGTCGTGCCGGAACAGCAAACACGCTCAACACACTCCGGCCCGGAAGGCGGGAGTTAGTCGCGATAGCCAGCGCTGACTGAGACACGCTTGCGGCCGGCCGCACGGCGACGGCTCAACACGGCAGCGCCGCTCTTGGTCTTCATGCGCGAGCGGAAGCCGTGCTTCTTCACACGACTGCGGCGGTTGGGTTGAAATGTGCGCTTGGGCATAAAAATGCGCTCCTGTTTCCAATAAAAATTCTGAGCCTTGACGGCAAGTACTTAGTGTATCCCAGGTTGGGCCAGGAATCCAGTCTCACCTATACCGGTCGCGCAGGACGTCGCGTGCCAAGCGTAATCCTTCGCGCCAGAACCGGTTGCCGGAATGAGATTAAACCAGTGCCTAAACTAGCCACGTGAACGATTTTTTACATGCTTTCACCACCTATGGTGCAACCTCCTAAAGTTTCGTCCGGCGAATGTGAATGGGGCATTGCAACCACTCACAGATGTGCTACTATCGGGACCGTTCAGAAAGTTTTTCTGCGTCCCACGGAGTAGTTTCATCCTGTGTCCCGAGTGCTGTATTCCGGGACCGCCAACGGCAACCAGGCACCTGCGAAGAAACAACTTCCCAGTGAGTGTGAACTCAACTGGCCGCGTGAGTTGTTGCCTGTTTCCGTTGGCTGAACCTTTCCGGCAATTTTGAGGCGACGCGTACAAGGATCTCTTCGATGGTATTCGCTACTTCTCCGGCTTCGGCACTCAATCCCTGGCTCCAAATCCTCTCCGCTTTAGAGAAGAAGGTGATTCGCCAGTCCTACGAGACCTGGCTCAAGCCCACACGCTACAGCCACGTTGTGGGCCGCACACTTTATGTCCGCGTGCCCTCGGCGGAGTTTCAGCACATCGGCGATAAGTACGGTGATCTGATCCAGGAGGCGATTGACCTGCAGGGTCTGGAGTACGACGACGTGGTGTTTGTCACCGCCAGTGAAGACCCCTCCGTGCCGCCGCAGCGCAAGGATGGCGGCTTTGGTCCGCTGCCCGCGCACGCGCCCAGCGCGCCCCAATCCGCGCCCAACCATCGCGTGCCGGAACAGGGCCGCTTCGACTGGTCGACAGCGGCGCAGCTCAATTCGCGTTACACCTTCGACAACTTCGTCATCGGCAACGGCAACCAGTTTGCCCGCGCCGCGGCCCTGGCTGTGGCAGAGCGCCCCTCGCGTGCCTACAACCCGTTATTCCTGTACGGCGGCGTGGGAATGGGCAAGACGCACCTGATGCACGCCATCGGCCACGAAGTGAAACGGCGCCAGGCTTCATCCAGCATCTGCTACGTCTCGGCAGAGAAGTTCACCAATGAGATGATCACCTCGCTGCGCAACGATCGCATGACCAGCTTCCGCGACCGCTTTCGCTCGGTGGACGTGCTGCTGATCGACGACATCCAGTTCATCGCGCAGAAGGAACGCACGCAGGAGGAGTTCTTTCACACCTTCAACGCGCTCCACGAGTCGATGCGCCAGATCGTCATCGCCAGCGACCGGCCGCCGAAGGAATTGGCGGAGATTGAGGATCGGCTGCGCTCGCGGTTCGAGTGGGGGCTAATCGCAGACATTCAGCCGCCCGATCTCGAAACAAAGGTCGCCATTCTGCAGAAGAAGGCCGAGACCGAGCAGGTGGTACTGCCAACCGACGTGGCGCTGTTCATCGCTTCGAACGTGCGCACCAACGTGCGCGAACTCGAAGGCGCGCTGGTGAGGCTCATCGCCTGGTGCCAGCTGAACCGCATGGATATCACGTTGGCTGCGACGCAGCAGTGTCTGAAACAGTTCATCGACATGCAGGTACGCAAGATCACCATCGAGTCGATACAGCGCGCCGTGGCCGAGCAGTTCGGCATGAAGGTGAGCGACCTGAAGCAGAAGAACAACTCGCGCAACGTCGTGGTGCCACGTCAGATTGCGATGTACCTGGCCAAGCAGATGACAGAGGCCAGCCTGCCTGAGATCGGCCGCCAGTTCGGCAACAAGCACCACACCACCGTGATGCACTCGATCGGCAAGATCGACGAACAGCGCCGCACCGACAAGGACCTGCACCGTACGCTGAACAAGCTTCAGGAGCAGTTGAACGGCTAGGCCGGAGATTCTCCCTGAACGCAGAAAGGCCCGGATTCTCTGGTGAATTCGGGCCTTTCTGCGCTTCACACTACCGCTTCATCAACTCCACGAACATCCTCTGGAACTTTGGCAAGTCGAGGTCAAGCTGCGCGTGGACGAGGCGAACGCCGGTCACGGGCTTCAGCTTTTCGTTCCACGTCAGCGTATCGCCATAGCTGGGTCCGTGGCTCAGGTCGACGTCCATGTACAGGTGCTTCTCGTTCGTGATCAGTGTTGAGTCGAGCCAGGCGCACGCGGCCAACTCGTCCCACAGGTAGTAGCGGTTCTGGCTCCACGCGGCGATGTAGCGCGCCGTAGGCGATTGCGATTGCGCGATCGCGTCCAGCATCTGCTGCGTGAACGGCGCCTTGATGGAGACGTCGACCGTGGTCACGTCGATGCGCGGCCACGCGGCGCGCAGCACGATGTGCGTGGCCTCGGGATCGAACCAGAAGTTGAACTCATGGCGGGGGCTGGTGGCGAACTCCGGATCGTCGGTCTGCGGGTTCAGGCTGCCGCCCATCATCACGATGCCCTGTGTCAGTGCGGCGAACTCGGGGTCGATGGAGATAGCAAGCGCAATATTGGTCATCGGACCGGCGGCATAGATGGTGACCTGATGCGGGTGCATGTGTACTTGGCGGATAAGGAAGTGCACCGCGTCCTCGTCAATGGGCTTGAGCCGGGGTGTGCCTTCCAGCATGGGCGGAACCACGTAGGGACTGTGCGCCTGTGCAGCCTCTGTAACCAGCGGTGCATCGCCCTTGGGAGTCTCGACCATGGTGCTTACGGACTGGCCCCACGCGCCCAGCCACACCACCTTGCCCACAAGCGCTTCCTCGAGCCGCGTTTCCTGTTGTGTGCGGACGAGCGGAAACACTGCACCTTGCGCCACGGGCACGTCGGCGTGTCCGGTCAGTTCAAGCATGCGCAGCGTGTGCTGTGTCTCTTCATCGCGCCACGCGTTGCCGGTGACCATGGTGATGCCGAGGACCTGCGCTTGCGGCGCCTGCAGCAAAGCAAGCATGGCCATCTGGTTTGAGCCGCCGGGGCCGGAGCCATCCTGATCAATGAGGACAAGCCGCTTTTGCGCCACACACAAGTTCGCAGCCAGAGCAAGAAGAAGCAGGGATTCTGCAAATCTCATGGTGGGTATTGTGGCATACCCGCCAGCAGGGCTTAGCGGCGTCCGAAGCTGCGTGGCTTTACCGGTGGGGCCACGGGCAGATCGGTTTTGCCCGCGGGATACACGGCCAGGAAGCGGTCCTGTCCCTCGCCCTGGCTGGCCGTCTCCACGCCGTCCATGGTCTTAAATGCCAGATGGAGCAGGCGACGTTCGCGGCTGTTCATGGGCGGAAAGGCATAGGGCACGCCGGTGCGCAGCACCTTTTCGGCCGCCGTTTCGGCGGCCATACGCAGTTCCTGTGCGCGGAGGGCCTTGAAATTGCCCGCGTCAAAGCTGACGAGTTCGTGCTCGCGCTGGTCCAGACGGAGCATCTGCGAGGCCACAGTCTCAAACGCGCGCAGCAGTTCGCCATTGTGCTGCGTGACGAGCGGTACGTCCGGCCCACCCAACTCCACGTAGATCTGGCGTGCCTCCATACCCTCAGGATCGCGCGCGCCGTCACCAGCGGTAATGCGGTACTTGAGGCGCAGGCCCCCGAGTTTGTTGAGGGAAGCGAGAAATCCAGCAATCTTTTGGGCTGCTTCTTGCAGGTCGGCGATCGGCATAACCCATTAGTATCGCAGAACCAGCAGGGACGGGGCGGTTGAAAATCCGCCGCCGGGCACTTTCTGCCCCAAGTGGGGAATGGGAGAATGGAATTATGCCCTCGGAACATCCCTTCGTTCTCTCCGGCGCCCAGGCCCGTGTGCTGGGCGCGCTCATTGAAAAAGAGATCACAACGCCGGACTACTATCCGCTGTCGCTCAATGCTTTGGTACACGCATGCAACCAGCGCTCTAACCGCGAGCCGGTGATGGATCTCGACGAAGATGAGATGCGCAAGGCACTGCACGGGCTGGAGGACCACCGGCTGGCAGGCCCCGCACGGGCTGACGGGCGTGTGGCGAAGTACGAACACTGGCTGGGCGAGGCTCTCAACCTGAGCCGCGCAGAGACGGCCCTGCTGTGCGTACTCCTGCTGCGCGGGTCGCAGACACCCGGTGAGCTGCGCGGCCGCACGGAGCGCCTGCACCGCTTTGAAGAGATTACCGACGTCGCCGCCGGACTGCAGAAATTGATGGAACGTGAACCTCCACTTGCTGCGGTGCTGCCGCGCCAGCCCGGCACCAAGGAGTCGCGCTATGCGCATCTGCTTTCGGGGCCGGTGGTGGCTCCGGCAGTTGCGGTCGCAGCACCCTCCCCGGCAGTAGCCTCCGACCAAGACGATCGCCTCGCGCAGTTGGAAGCCACGGTGGCCGACCTGCGGCGGCAAATAGCCGCGCTGCAGGGGAAGGTCGACAGCCTTTTCGGGAATTAGGACCGCGCCGCGAACGCCTAGATCAGTTCGCAGCCGGCGANCCAGTAGCCAATCTCAAACGCGGCGGTATCCTCGCCGTCGGAGCCGTGGATGGCGTTCTCCTGGATCGAGCCCGCGAACTGCTTACGGATCGTTCCCTCTTCGGCGTTGGCCGGGTTGGTGGCGCCCATCAGCTTGCGCAGATCGGCGATGGCGTCTTCCTTCTCGAGCACCATCAGGAAGAGCGGGCCCGACGACATAAAGGCGCACAGATCGTTGAAGAACGGACGCTCCTTGTGGACGTAATAAAAACCCTGCGCCTGCTCGTTTGAAATCGACGCCTTCTTGATCGACACGATCTTGAAACCGGCCTTCGCGATCTCGGCGAGGATGGCTCCGGTGTAGCCTTTGCGAACCGCGTCCGGCTTGACGATGCTGAATGTGCGCTGCACCACTTCGATGATCTCCTCGGGGACAAAGAGTCCGCCTCTCATTGTACCGGCCCGCCGGGCCCGGACATGAGGGTCCGGACACGCGTGCCCATTCATCTGCTAGATTGGCGGAATGTCGTGCTTATCTGCTTGTTCGCGCCTTCTTCTTGCCTTGTCGCTCTTTGTTTTCTGGCCGGTCGTCCTCCTCGGCCAATCCTCCGCGCCGGCCGCGAGCCCTTCACAGGCTGGGCTGCGCGTCTTCGATCCCACGCTGGTGGACAAGAGCATCGATCCCTGCGAGAACTTCTACCGCTACAGCTGCAACGGCTGGTTCCAGCACAACCCGTTGCCACCCGATCAGATCTCCTATGGCCGCTTCACGGAGTTGCAGGAACTGAACCGGCAACACCTGAAACAGATTCTCGAACAGGCCGCAGTCGCCTCGCCTACTCGCACCACCAACGAGCAGAAGATCGGCGACGAGTACGCAAGCTGCATGGACACCGCAGCCATCGACAAGGCTGGTCTTGCGCCCTTGCAGCCTGAACTGGACCGCATCGCCGCGCTCAGGTCGGCTGCCGAGTTGCCCGCGCTTGTAGGCCACCTGCACTCAATCGGCGTAAACGTGTTCTTCGACATGAGCTCTGATCAGGACCTGGCGAACGCCAACAACGTCATCAGTTCCTATGGCGCGGGCGGCCTGGGTCTGCCGGAGCGCGACTACTACACGCGTACAGACGCAAAATCCGTGGAGCAGCGCGCGCAGTATGTCGATCACGTGCACCGCATACTTGTGCTGGCGGGCGAGACGGATGCGCAGGCGAAGAAGGACGCAGAGACGTTGCTCGCTATCGAGACGCGGCTGGCTAAAGCTTCGCTCACCGTGACAGAATTGCGCGACCCGCAAAACATCAACCACCCCACGGACGTGGCCAGCTTTGCGAAGGAGCTGATGCACTTCCCCTTACCCGCCTACGTGGCCGCAGTCCATGCGCCCGCCGTGGGCAAGATGAACGACTCCGAGCCGAAGTTTTTCGTCGAATTCAACGCACTGGTTGCCGACACGCTGCTCGACCAGATCAGGGCCTACCTACGCTGGCACCTGCTGCACGCCTACGCCGGCACCAGCATGCCTGCCGCCTTTGAATATGAGACGTGGCGCTTCTACCAGCACGAGCTGAACGGAGCGGAAAAACAGCAGGAGCGCTGGAAGCTCTGCACCAACCGCGTGGACCGCGAGATGGGCGAGGCGCTGGGCCAGGTGTACGTCGAAAAGTACTTTCCGCCCTCCGCCAAGCAGCATGCTCTGGAAATGACCGTGGCCATTGAGCAGGCCATGAACAAGGACATCGATCGGCTCGACTGGATGAGCCCCGGGACCAAGGTAAAGGCCAAGGAAAAGCTGCGCGCGGTCATGAACAAGGTGGGCTATCCGGACAAGTGGCGTGACTACTCGAAGCTGGCAATTGTGCGCGGCGACGCTCTGGGCAACCAGGAGCGCGTGCGGCAGTTCAACTTCGCGCGCGACCTGGCCAAGATCGGCAAACCGGTGGACAAGAACGAGTGGATGATGTCGCCGCCCACCGTGAACGCCTACTACGAGCCGCAGCAGAACAATGTGAACTTCCCCGCCGGGTACTTTCAGCCGCCCTTCTTTAGCGACAGGGAAGATGACGCGGCCAACTTTGGCGACATGGGCTCGACCATTGGCCACGAGCTGACGCACGGCTTCGACGACGAGGGACGTCAGTTCGACAAGGAAGGCAACCTGACAGACTGGTGGACCAAGGACGACGAGCAGAAGTTCAACGAGCGCGCGCAGTGCATGGTGAAACAGTATGACGCCATTGAAGCCGTGCCCGGTGTACACCTGAACGGCAAACTCACGCTGGGCGAAAACCTGGCCGACCTGGGCGGCCTGTGGCTGGCTTGGATCGCGTGGCAGGAAAGGGCGGAGACCGCACACCTGGACATGAACGCGAAGACCGACGGCTACACGCCGGACCAGCGCTTCTGGATCGCCTATGCGCAGCAGTGGTGTACTCAGACGCGGCCCGAGCAACTGCGCACGCAGGCCGAGACCGATCCGCACGCTCCCGACGAGTACCGCACCAACACAGTGCTCCAGGACCTGCCGGTGTTTGCGAAGAGCTTCAGCTGCAAGAAGACGGACAAGATGGTGAGCGCAACGCCCTGCCGGGTCTGGTAACGGCATTCGCGAGCTGTCTGCGCAAGACACGAAGGCCCACCGTCGCGGTGGGCCTTCGTGTCTTGCGGTTTGCAGCGACCTATGCCCTGCCGATTACCTTGGCCAGCGTGGCGCCAATCTCGGCCGGCGACACGACCACGTGAATGCCCGCCGCGGTCATGGCCTTCATCTTGTCGGCTGCGGTGCCCTGCCCGCCCGAGATGATGGCTCCAGCATGGCCCATACGGCGCCCCGGAGGGGCAGTTTGGCCGGCTATGAAACCTACAACCGGCTTCTTCACATGCTGCTTCACAAACTCCGCAGCCGCTTCTTCCGCCGATCCGCCGATCTCGCCGATCATAATGATCGCCTCGGTGTCTGGATCATCGTTCAGCAGGCGCAACGCATCAATGTGTGTAGTGCCGATGATAGGGTCGCCCCCGATGCCGATGGCTGTCGACTGCCCGATGCCGCGCTGCGTGAGCTGGTGCACGGCCTCATAGGTGAGCGTGCCCGAGCGCGACACAATACCCACCGTGCCTTCCTTGTGAATGCGACCGGGCATGATACCGATCTTGGCCTTGCCTGGAGAGATGACACCCGGGCAGTTGGGTCCGATCAGGCGCGACTTTGACGTCTTGAGCTTGGCCCACACCTTCACCATGTCCAGCGTGGGAATGCCCTCAGTGATGCACACGATGAGCGGAATGCCGGCGTCTTCGGCTTCGAGGATGGCGTCAGCCGCAAACGGCGGGGGCACGAAGATCATAGTTGCATTGGCGCCGGTTTCCTTCACGGCGTCCGACACAGTGTTGAAGACCGGCCAGCCCTCATGCTTGGTTCCGCCCTTGCCCGGCGTCACGCCGCCCACAACCTTGGTGCCGTATTCCGCGCAGCCCAGGGCATGGAAAGTACCTTCCTTGCCAGTGATGCCCTGCACGATGAGTCGAGTTTCGTTTGTAACCAGAACGGCCATCTACGCCACCACGCCTTTCGCCGCAGCGACGACCAACTCCGCTGCCTCTTTCATCGTTGCGCCCACCTGGAAGTTCAGGCCCGACTCCTGGAGAATCGTGCGGCCTTCTTCGACGTTCGTACCTTCGAGCCGCAGCACGATGGGTACCGTGACGTTGAGCTTGCGCGCTGCAGCCACCACACCCGTCGCCAGGCGGTCTACGCGCAGAATGCCGCCGAAGATGTTGATGAAGATTGCCTTCACGTTGGCGTCAGAGAGTAGGATCTCGAAAGCGTGCTCGATCTGCTCCTGCGTGGCGCCGCCGCCCACGTCGAGGAAGTTCGCAGGGCTGCCGCCAGCGTACTGGATGATGTCCATCGTCGCCATGGCGAGGCCGGCGCCGTTCACCATGCAGGCGATGGTGCCGTCCAGCTTGATGTAGTTCAGCGCGTACTTGCTGGCTTCCACCTCGAGCGGGTCTTCCTCGGCGGTATCGCGCAGCGCCTTGATCTCCGCGTGGCGGAACAGCGCGTTGTCGTCGAAGTTGACTTTCGCGTCCAGCGCGAACAGCTTGTCGTCCTTGGTCGTGATGAAGGGATTGATCTCTAACAGCGAGGCGTCGGTATCGACGAACGCCTTGTAGAGGCTCTGAAAGAAGCCCACCGCCTGGCTGATCTGCGTGGGCTTCAAGCCGAGAGCGAAGGCCAGTTTGCGCGCCTGCCATGCACCAAAGCCCACGGCCGGATCGATCGTCTCCTTGAAGATGGCTTCCGGTGTCTTGGCCGCCACTTCTTCGATCTCCATGCCGCCTGCTTGCGACGCCATGAAAACGAGTTTGCCGGTGGCGCGGTCGAGCACGATGCCGAGATAGAGCTCGCGGTCAATGGCCGCGGTCTCTTCAATCAGCAGGCGCTGCACCTTCTGCCCCTGCGGGCCGGTCTGGTGCGTCACCAGTTGCATGCCCAGAATGTTCTTCGCGTGCAGTTCGGCGTCTTCGCGGGTCCTGGCCACCTTCACGCCGCCGCCCTTGCCGCGGCCTCCAGCGTGAATCTGTGCCTTGACCACCACACCGCTTGCACCCTCAGCAAACAGCTTGCGGGCCACTGCCGTGGCCTCTTCCAGCGTGTTTGCCACTTCGCCTTTGGGCACGGCAACGCCGTACTTGGCCAGAATCTCTTTTGCCTGATACTCGTGAATTTTCATGATGGCGGGAACCGACCCTTTCGCCGTGGCTGTCTTCGCTCGATCGTGCCCGGGGGAGCGCGAATTTCTGCAGCCGCTTCAGCGGTACACAAATACTATCCCGCTGGCCAAACGACCGGCAATCGACCCGGCAGTCTCTTTGCGTGAGATGAACCGGACATCGCGTATCATCGCGCACGATTACCATATTGAGAGATGGGCATCGTGAAGGAACACCTGAAACCCCTGGCCGAGGACGGTTCGGCCCTCACGCGCGAGCAGGCTTCGGCCGTGCTTGATGAAATTCTCTCCGGCTCCGTGCCCGAGATCGAGACCGCAGCGCTACTGGCCGTGCTGGCCACGCGCGGCGAGCAGGCTCCGGAGCTGGCTGGCTTTGTCGACTCCATGCGCGCCCGCGCCGTGCCCGTGCCCCTGACCGCCGAAGAGCGCGCGGAGTTAGTAGATACATGCGGAACCGGAGGCGGCGGCCCGCGCACGTTCAATATATCCACTGGCGCGGCTCTGGTCGCAGCGGCAGCGGGTGCAAAGGTGGCCAAGCACGGCAACCGCGCCGTCACCTCACAGGCCGGCTCGGCTGACGTGCTGGAAGCGCTCGGCGTGCCCATCACACTGGGGCCGGAGTTGGCCGCCGCATGCCTGCGCGAAACCGGCTTCATGTTCCTGTTCGCGCCACTCTACCACCCGGCCATGAAGGCTGTAGGCCCCCTGCGTCGTGCGCTGGGCTTTCGCACCATTTTCAACCTGTGCGGCCCGCTCACCAACCCCGCCGGAGCCCGCGCTCAGGTCATCGGCGTTCTCGCTCCCAGCCGCGTGCTGCTGGTGGGCCGTGCACTAGCCGCGCTCGGTGCCACGCGCGCCTTCGTCGTCCACGGTACCGATGGAATTGACGAGCTGACTACGACGGGCGAGTCGGTCGTCGCGCGCGTCGAGCAGTCCTCCACCGGCACCACGCCCGAGCTGAAAGCCGCACGCATTACCCCTGAAATGGCAGGCCTTCCGCGCGCCACCCTCGAACAGTTTGAGGGCAGCAACATCGCGACCAACACTTCCCTGCTCTTCGACGTGATCACCGGCATTCCCGGCCCACGCCGTGACATCGTGCTGCTCAATGCCGCGGCGGCGCTGGTAGCCGCAGGCATTGCGCATGATCTGAAGGAAGGCGTGGCCCGCGGAGCCGAAGCCATCGACTCCGGCCT
>WSSedB1CaDRAFT_10000516_pt1 | contig 16659 bp, 13 predicted proteins | sample WetSurSB1Cattail_FD_9460 | JGI IMG/M metagenome (IMG submission 9460)
TAGGTAAATCCGGTTCCCTTTTTATTGATTTGTCCCTGACCCTTGTTTCCGTGGCAGGATTGACATTTCAAAGCAAATAACTGCTTTCCCTGTTCGGGATCTGCAGCCCGGTCGGGGAATTTTAATTTAGGAATACCGGTTCCTCCGGGTGCATCTCCTTTCGGCACATCATTTCCCAGCCATTGAATATAGGCATACATCGCCTGCATTTCATGTGTGCTGCTGTCCATGGGCTTCCCATTCAGGCTTCTTTCAAGGCAATCATTTATCCTGTCGTACACACTTTGTATGTTGTTATTTCGTGCCCGGAACTGTGGATATGTTGAATAGGTTTTGCCGAAATTATTTCCGTAAGGAACGGTGCCGGCGTCCAAATGGCAGTTCTGGCAATTCATACCATTGGTAATATGGGAAACAATTCCTTTTGGGCCCAGGTAATAGGAAGTATTGGCAATAAGTTCCCGCCCGTACCAGATCAGTTTCCCGCTATCGGAATAAGTCGGGATCTGGTACTGATTCCATCCCCGCCATACAGTATCCACCGGTTCTGCTTTCAGAAAAGCGGTGATGGCCTCATCTTCCGATTTTCTTTTTTGATAACCAATGATACCATCAATGGTTATCAGAATGATCAGGATCAAAAAGAGGATTAAGGGAAACCAGTGGGCCTTCATTCGAGGTAATTAATACAGAACAAATATCCCCGGTCTCTACGCTGAAAACAAATTGTCATTGGTTATCTGTCATTACTTTAAGTTATACAGCGTTATATGCCTGGGTACTTTTTCCTGTCATGGACGGCAGGATATGCTTATTTACACAATTTGCATAACTTTTAACGTATGACCCTGAATTACCGGTCTTTTTGAAAAAAATTTTCACAGCCGGTATTTTGGGATCGTTTACCGGTAAAAGCAGGATGAGCCCATTTAAATAACAACGCCCGGCCTGATGAACATATTTGGAAATATTGGTTTAAATTAGCTGGGAAAAGGTAAATATCCTGTTTACTAAAGTCCGTCTGTCATTTAGGATCCGTTTCGACCAACTGTTCATCTTCTAAAAATAATTCATCATGGCATCTATTAAACTGACTATTAACAACAAACCCTATACGGTGGATGTTGATCCGCAAATGCCGCTGCTATGGGTACTGCGCGATGTTGTGGGATTGAAGGGGACCAAATTCGGTTGCGGCATGTCGCTTTGCGGGGCCTGTACGGTCCATTTTGACGGCGTGGCCATGCGCTCCTGCACGTTGCCTGTTGCAGCGGCGGCCGGTGCGAAAAATATCACGACCATTGAAGGTATATCGGAGCATATTGATCACGCCGTGCAGAAAGCCTGGATTGAACTGCAGGTTCCCCAGTGCGGTTACTGCCAGTCAGGCCAGATCATGTCTGCCGTGTCTCTGCTGCAAACAAACCCCAAACCGACAGATGCAGATATTGACGCTGCGATGATGGGCAATCTTTGCCGTTGCGGTACTTATTCACGCATCCGCAAAGCCATTCACCGTGCAGCGGAGCTTATGGGTTGAACAATCGTTTATCACCTTATTAATCAAACATTATGTCAGAATTATTGATATCTGAGATATTTAAGACAAATCGCCCCTCAGCGATAAACCGCCGCAATTTCCTGAAACTGTCCAGTTTCAGCAGTGTGGCCCTGGTGCTGGGCGTTTCAGCTCAGGCAGGCAGCAGCCGCCTGATGGCTGCCGGCAATTTGGCGGATTCATACAATCTCACACCATATATCATTATAGAAAAGACAGGAAAGATTACGCTGATGAATCCGAAGCCGGATATGGGACAGGGTACATTTCAATCAGTTCCCGCGCTGATTGCCGAAGAACTGGAACTCTCTTTGGATGCTGTGACCATTTTACAAACCGGGGGAGAAGCAGAATACGGGAGGCAGGTATCCGGAGGCAGTACTTCCGTGCGCCTGAATTATTTTTCCCTGCGAAAAGTGGGTGCATCCGCTAAGGAAATGTTGCTTACGGCCGCAGCTGCCGAATGGAAAGTCCCTGTGGGCGAATGTTATGCAGAAAATGCCAAAGTGTATCACAAACCTTCAGGTAAAAGTATCGGTTACGGGGATTTGGCGGAAGCAGCTTCTAAATTAACAGTACCACAGGATCCCAAATTAAAAGAAGCTAAGGATTTTAAAATCCTTGGAAAAAATTATCCCCGTCCTGATGTGCCTTTAAAAGTTTCGGGCAGGGCCGTGTACGGTATAGACGTGGAAGTACCGGGTATGGTGTATGCTTCCGTGGAACATAATCCCGTATTCGGCGCCAAAGTAATCAGCTATGATGACAGCGATGCATTGAAGATCAAAGGCGTGCTAAAAACAACTAAAATTCAACGCAGTCTCGGCAAAAACAAATACGACGGAATTGCCGTGGTTGCCGATAATTTCTGGGCTGCACACCAGGGACGCCTGGCATTGAAAATAAAATGGGACTACCAGGACCTGGATCATTTCAATTCGAAAGATTACGAGCAAAGTCTCCGGGACCTGAAAGATAAAGAAGGTAAGGTGGTCCATACGGATGGCGACTTTGAAAAATCATACAGTGATGCTCCGGTGAAACTGGAAGCATTTTATGAAACACCCATTGTTTCTCATTCGCCGATGGAGCCGATGAATTGTGTAGTGCAATGGACCGGCCCGGATACAGTGGAAGTCTGGGCTTCGGCGCAGGGTCCTGATTTGGTAAAAGGCGAATTGTCCCGCACACTGGGCATCCCGCGCGATCATATCAAAGTGCATATCCTTTTCAATGGCGGAGCATTTGGAAGAAGACTATATCCTGATTTTGCAACCGAGGCGGCAAACATCTCAAAAGCCGTTGGCAAGCCTGTTAAATTAGTCTGGACAAGAGAAGATGATACACAGCTTGGCCCGTTCAGGCCGCTGACTTTTTCTTTGTTGAAGGCCGGGCTTTCTGCGGATGGCAAACCGGTTGCCTTCCAACACAAAGTAATATCCCCGTCTATCGGTGCAACGATGGATGAAAAAAGGAATGAAACCGGCGAGAGCTCGTCCATGACTGAAGGGATCAGCAGCCAGTTATACGAGTTGCCGAATATGAAGAACGAATATGTTTTTTCCGAGATCCCCGTTCCGCTGGCTGCCTGGCGCTCTGTAACCAGTTCAACCGTTGCCTTTGCTATGGAATGTTTTATTGACGAGATGGCGGTGAAGGCAGGGAAAGACCCGATGTCTTACCGGCTGGAAATACTTCTTACAAAAGATTCGGACACAAAAAAACTACTGACAAAACTGAAGGAAGTTTCCCATTGGGACAAACCCCTGCCGAAGGGCTGGGGGCGTGGCGTGGCACAGTATGAATTTTTTGCAGGACTGGCAGGTTATGTTGTAGAAGTATCAGACAATAAAGGCGGCGGTGTTAAAATTGAAAAAGTGTATGCCGTAATAGACCTGGGCACGGTAGTAAACCCGGATATGGTGGCCCTGCAGATGGAAGGCGGCGCAACGATGGCTTTAACGGCAGCCACAAAAAATGGCATCAGTTTTAAAAACGGACAAACCGAGCAGACCAATTTTCATAATAATCCCATCGTACGAATAAATGAAATGCCGGAAGTGGAAGTGCATATCATTGCCGATGGCGGGCCGACTATAAAAGGTGTTGGCGAGCCGGGTGTTCCACCTTTTGCGCCGGCACTGGCTAATGCCATCTATGCGGCAACCGGCAAAAGAATCCGAAAGATGCCGTTCGATTTGAATAAAGTGTAACGTACAGGTTGGTAACAGGAATTATATCGCATCCAGGTTAAAAGGCAATTCGCGGATCCTGTTCCCGGTCATATTAAAAATGGCATTGGTGAGTGCGGGTGCAATGGGTGGCAGGCCCGGTTCTCCTGCTCCTTCAGGAGCATAACTGTTTTTCATTACGACTACTTCAATTTCCGGGCATTCATGAATGCGCAGGAGCTGGTAGTTGTGAAAATTCTGTTCAACAACTTTCCCTTTTTCAACGGTCACGCCACTTTTGTACGCAGCGGTAAGCCCCATGACCACACAACCTTCGGTTTGTGCTATGATTGTATCGGGATTTACCACGATGCCGCTGTCTATGGCAACGGTCAACTTAACTACTTTCACTTTCCCGCTTATTCTGGCCACTTCAGCAACCGCTGCTGTAAAAGCTCCTGATCGCTGAACAATGGCCACGCCCATACCAGTATTGTTTTCGCGGGGTTTGTGCCAGCCGGTTTTTTCAGCAACTGCGTTCAGCACTGCAGTATATCGTGCGTGATCCTTCAATAAGGAAAGCCTGAAATCAAGCGGATCTTTTTTGGCAGCTATTGCCATTTCATCCATAAAGGATTCATGTGCAAAACAATTGGTGGAGTGATAAACGGAACGCCAGTAGGAAATGGGAATATAAAATTTGCGCAGCACCCCTCTGATAGCCATGTTGGGAACTGTATATTCCGTATAGATTCCCCCCGCAATGTCTTCACCCGCGATATTATAATCGCCGGTTTGATTATTGATCTCCTGGCAAATCACTTTATGTTCGAGTGCAATGAGATGGCCGTCGGTATCCAGCGCCCCTTTGCACACATTGAGTGAACAGGCCCTGAAGGGTCCCTGCGTAAGATCATCTTCGCGGCTCCAAACTACCTGCACAGGTGCGCCGGTTTTCATGGAGAGGTCGGCGGCTTCTTCAGGAACATCCGTCAGGCTTCTCCGGCCAAATCCGCCCCCCATATAAGTATAGTGAATGATGACATTATCTTCTGCCACACTGCATTGCTTTGCCAGGAATGAACGGAAACCGTTGGGGTTCTGTGTGGAGCCCCAGAATTCAACACGGTCTTTTTTTGCATATACAATGGCATTCATTGGTTCCATGGGAACATGTGTCTGGTAAGGCGTTTCGTAGGATGCCACTATTTTTATAGGTGCTGCATCAAAAACATTTTTGAAGTTTCCTTTTTCTACAAAGACGGCACCTTCCTCTGCGGCAGCTTTTTTATAATCTTCCTTTATTTTTTTTGTTGACCAGGATTCCAGGTCGCCATTATCCCATTTTACTTCCAGTGCGTTTCTTCCCTGTACTGCTGCCCAGTAAGTATCTGCCACCACTGCCACCCCCTCCCGGGTGTGGCCCCATACGTTACGTTGGGTTTTCAACACATACCTTACTCCTTTTACCGCCCGGGCTTTTGTGTCGTCAAAACTGATCAGCCTGCCCAGGAAAACCGGTGACCGTTCTATGGAAGCATATAGCATGCCTTTTACCGTGCAGTCAAGTCCAAATACGGCTTCCCCATTCGTTTTTGAAGGAATATCCTTTCTTGCTGGTGATGTGCCGATGATGGTAAAATCTTTCAGCTCTTTTAATTTCGGATTCTGGGGAGGTGCTATTTTGGATGCATCTTCTGCGAGCGCTCCGTAACTGATTGTTTTTCCCGATGCAGGATGGATTACTGTCGCATCACGTGCATAACAATCTTCAGCACGCACATTCCAGCGTTTTGCGGCTGCCATGATGAGTATTTCTTTTGCTGATGCGCCTATCTTTCTCATCAGATCGAAGTTGCCGGATATGCTGCGGCTTCCCACCACCATCTGGTCGCCATATAATTTGCGGCTTGCCGGCGACTGCATGATATTCACTTTTTGGATATCCACTTCCAGCTCCTCGGCGATAATCATAGGGATGGATTCAAAAGTACCCTGCCCCATTTCCGGGCGATTGTTGAAAATGGTAATCATGCCGGAAGAATCAATAAAAATGTAGGCGTTCATTTTTGCACCGGGACTTTCATCGCCCGAAAGGTTTGCGATTTGCGGAGTCTTTCCTTTCACATCCAGAAAGCCTATTACAAACAGGGCTGCACCGGACAAGGCAGTAAGCCGTATAAAGTCTCGTCTCTGTATTATTTGGGCGGTCCTCATGACGTTGCATTTTTGATGAAGAAGAGGAAGGAGTAGACAGTGCCCTGCAGATATGTTAAAGTTAGTATTAAAAAATATACAAAAGGTGTTTGAAAAACGGATATTTCATGCCTGTCAGGGTTATTGTTTAACCGTTACATGAATAACTTAAAACGGTGTTTCGGTCTTTTAAGCCGGAATTGAACGAATTTTGGCTTCTGATATTTTAAAGCATTTTATAGTTAACCATCGGACTATAGGACGAAATGAGATATTAAAATACGAATCGCATAATTTATAACAACTTAAAACCTTTAGTATGAGAAAGCTTAGTACGGGTATTTTACTAATTATCCTGATCGCCCTGAGTTCATGTAAGGCCAAGAAAGAACTGGCAGCATCCCAGGAACAGAACCAGAAATTACAAACAGATTTAACTTCATGCACCACGAATCTGACCAGCTCAACAAATAAGATTGCTGAACTGAATAGCCAGGTCTCCACGCTTCAGAGTCAGAATGCCTCGCTGGCCCGTGATGCCGAGTATTGCAAACAATTGAAGGCGGATTTACAGGCAAGGCGGGAAGCATTGAACGCGGCCCTGGCAGAACAGGGTACATCCCTGCAGGAGATCCGGGAAAGAATCATTGCCGGACTGTCCCAGCTTGCTGATTCAGGCATTGATGTGGAGTTCAAAGAAGGATTGCTCTATGTGGACCTGCCTGAGAAATTACTGTTCGCTGAAGGAAGTGCTGTCCTGAGCAAGAATGCGAAAAATGCATTAAACCCACTGGCATCCGTATTGAACAATTATCCGAAAGTCCAGATTTTTGTAGTGGGTCATACGGATTCTAAAAATATTCATACCGCCCGTTTCCAGGATAACTGGTCTTTAAGTACCGAAAGGGCAAACAGCATCGTGCGGGTACTAAAGGATAGTTACAGTGTTGATCCGAACCGGTTACTGGCAGCAGGCAGAGGCAAGTACCTGCCGGTTGCAAGTAATGATACCAAGGAAGGAAGGGCATTGAACCGCCGTATCCAGATTATCCTGAACCCTGATCTCAGAAAACTTTGGGATATGATGGAACAGAGCCGGTAAACCTGCATGCCGGCATTCCCGTTCTGGTTTCAGACAAAACGTATTTGAGCGCCTGCCTTTTATTCTTAAAAAAATAACAGGGGGCGCTCAAATATTTTTATATAAGGGTAGACCGGTATATTTCATGGATTATGGATAATGACAAGCGGGAATCAGGAAGGATCCATGCAGAAGAGACAGCGTCTAAAAATTCCCCTGGCGGGTTGAAAAGGATTCACCTATCTTATTTTGCCTGACCAGCGTCCAGCTGTCGGTTAAAGAAGTTTCTATCCACAAATTGCCTGATTTCCGGAAAACCAGTGCAGACAATCCGAAATTCCCCCAAAAATCCTCTACCAGCTGGGCGACGGTTCTTTTGCCGTCTATATTGATACTGCCAGGATCTTTGAGCCGGATAATTTTATGGATCAATTCTTCCGGCCTGATTTTTTCTGCTTTTGCTGACAGATGATTCTGCGGAGAAAGATTCCTGAAGAACTCCAGTTTTAAATATGGATATAGTGTATTGAACTCTTTCTGGATATCCATGATCCGCTTTCCCTGTTCTATTCCAAGGTGCATATATCTGTTTTCAGGAAATAAAAATTCATCATTCGTTTGTCAGTATCACTTTCAAAGCTTTTTCTCTGTCTGCATGCTGAAAAGTGTCATAGGCATGGTTTATATCAGACAATTTAAAATGATGCGTAATCAGTTGTTTCGGGTTCAGTTTTGCTGACTGGACGGTTTTCATCAGCATCGGGGTGGTGACGGTATCTACCAGCCTGGTCGTAATGGAAATATTATGTGCCCATAGAATTTCCAGGTGAAGATCCACACTCCTGCCATGTACTCCCACATTGGCAATCCGGCCACCCGGCGCAACCAGATACTGGCATAATTCAAATGTTTCGGGTATGCCGACTGCTTCGATAACCGTATCGGCCCCTTTATTTCCCGTCAGCTCCTTCACTTTATCCAATGCATTTTCCTTCCTGTTATTGATGGTTTGTGTAGCTCCCAATTTTTTGGATACGGCCAGCCGGGCTTCATCAGGGTCGATCATGATGATTTCTGCGGGTGAATAAAATTGTGCAGTCAGTAAGGCAGCCAGTCCAACCGGGCCCGCTCCGACAATGGCTACCGTATCTCCGGGTTTGACCTGTCCGTTCAGCACGCCGCATTCAAAACCGGTAGGCAGGATATCACTTAACATCACCAGCGCTTCTTCGTCAGCTCCTGCGGGAATATGGTAGAGACTGTTATCCGCAAAGGGAATCCGGGTGTATTCCGCCTGCGTCCCGTCGATCAGATGGCCCAGAATCCAACCCCCGTTTTCGCAATGGGAATACATGCCGCGTTTACAATAATCGCATTTGCCACAGGAGGTGATACAGGATATGAGTACATGATCTCCTTTCTTAAAATTTGTAACCGAGGAGCCGGTTTCTTCAATGACACCCACTCCTTCATGGCCCAGGATCCGTCCATCCGTCACCTCGGGTACATCACCCTTCAGGATATGTAAATCTGTTCCGCAAATGGTCGTTTTCGTAATACGGACTACTGCATCACCCGGCTGCTGAATGGCAGGCCTGGGTTTTTCTTCCCATGATTTGTTTCCCGGGCCGTGATATACCAGTGCTTTCATTTTTCTGTTATTTAAGGACACAACCTATTTTACTTTTATTTTCTTTTTGATGATGTCTATTAGGAAGCTGCCTGATTATTGTCAGTTTTTGCCCGGAGGCTCCGTCATTTCAGCCTGTTTAATGAAGCTCAGATGCCGACCGGCACCCGGTCCGGTTCCGTTTCAGTTGCATGACCATTCCCCGGGAAACCGGTTTGTAATCATTCTGCATCTATAGAATGTATAATGTTTTCATTTCAGATGAAATCCTGTATATTGAAATCAGGTATTTTTTAAAACCGGAATACCGGGCGGATACCCGTGAAAAATGTTTTTTTTGCATGATCCGGATCATGCACATTATTTTTATGGATCCTTAATTTTATAAAAATTTTATTATGTTCGGAGATTTGAGTCAACAGCAGATAGAAGAGGTGCTTCAAAGCCAGATCATTGGCCGGCTGGGTTGTCACGCAGACGGTGTGACCTATATCGTACCCGTGAGTTATGCCTATGACGGGGAATATATTTACGGGCGTACCAAGGAGGGCATGAAAATTAACATGATGAGAAAGAACCGGGAAGTCTGTTTTGAAGTGGACGTCATGCAGAATATGGCCAACTGGCAAAGCGTTATTGCCTGGGGTGAATTTGAAGAGCTTACCCAGGAACCCGGCAGGCAAATGGCTTTAAAAAAACTGAATGATCGTGTGCTGCCGATGGTTACGAGCGCAACCACGAAATTATACGAAGAATGGCCCTTTGCACCAAATAATTTACAATCCATAACCGGAATTGTTTATCGCGTACGCCTGAAGAAAAAAACGGGCCGCTTTGAAAACAATGCAGTTCCTTCTTTCCTGGGATGGGGTTAAGTCCGAGGACCGGATCAGGTTGCTCCCGACTGATTATAATCATATTTGCATTCCTGTAAAGTCATCTTTTTAGAAGTTTCCCTGTTATTATTTTGTATTTGAATGAATAACAGGATCATGCCGGGAACGAATCTATATTTAGCCAAAGTCAGTACCATTCAGGAAGTGCAGGAGCAGTTTTCCGGCAATTTCCCATTTTTGAAAGTCAATTTTTTCAGGAACTCTGAAAACCGTGTCAAAGCGACCAGTCACCCGGTAATCTTTGGCCCGGATACCCAATTGAAGCAGATTCAGCCGAAAATGGCCGATGGGGAACTGGAAATCAGCGAATCCATGACGGTTGCTGCATTGGAAACTGCCTTTTTCGGACAGTTTGGTTTATCGGTGCAGGTTTTAAGGAAGAGCGGGAATTTATGGCTGGATACCTCCAGGTTGAATACCTGGACGCTGAAGGAGCAAAACGATCATGGAAGGGAAATTTCTGCCGGACATAGTGCCAGAACGGTAAATATAAGAGGAACTTCCTTTAGAAAGAACCTGGGCTAATACAGCATATTATTCAGCTTTTCCATATTGATTATACGGGTTTTTCCGTCTTTGATCTCAATTAGTTTTTCTGACTTGAAATCGCTTAATGTCCGTATCAGGGATTCCGTAGCGGTGCCCACGTATTGTGCGATATCTTCCCTGGAAACTTCCAGGACTGGTGTTTTATCGCTGTTCCGGTTGAATTTTTCGTGAATATCAATTAATGCTTTGGCCACACGCTTGCGCAGGGACCCGTAAGCGAGGTTCAATAACCGTTCTTCCTTTTCTTTTACATTCTGGGCGATCAGCCGGATGAATTTGGATGCGATGTTCAGATCATTAAATACCAGGCCGGTGAATTCTTCCTTGGGGATCATAATGACCTCGGCATTTTCCAGGACTTCCGCCGTGTCTTCATAGGATTTATTTTCCAGCAGGGGCAGGTAACCGATAAAGTCTCCCGCTGAATACAGGTTCGTGATATATTCTTTTCCATCCTCGTGTAAACGATAGGATTTTATCTTCCCGCTTTTCAGGTAGTACAGGTATTTGGGTCTTTTGCCATCAGTATACAACGTGTTCTTTTTGGTCAGCAGGGTGGATTCATAATTATCCAGTTCCATCTTGAAAAACCCGGATGACCGCAGGTCCCCGATCATCTCTGAAGCCCCTTTTTCCCCGGGGGTATATTTTGTATTCAGGATATCATACTTTTTAAGCCGGGTTTCTATCGCATTTAATAGTTCAATATCATCAAAAGGTTTGGTGATATAATCATCAGCGCCCATTTCCATACCTTTCCGGAAATCCGTTCTTTCTGTTTTGGCCGTCAGGAAGATCAGCGGAATGGTTTCCGTTTCCGGATTTTTCTTTAGCAGATGGAGAACACCATAACCGTCCAGTTCCGGCATCATGATATCACAAATGACCAGGTCGGGTTTGTCTTTCAGGGCAATTTCCACTCCCTTCCTGCCGTTTTCTGCCGTCAGGGTATGATACCCGGCCAAAGTCAGGATTTCTGCGATGTTTTCTCGGATTTCGTCATGATCATCAATGATAAGCAGGGAACGCATACATCATATTTTGGTGAAAGTTAATAAAAAACCCACCGCCTGCCATATACCGGGTTTAATTCCTTTGTTTTTTATAATTGATCAGGATCATTCCCCTTCCTGACATTCGTCATATAATGTTGCTGTAGTGGCCAGTTATTTTGTCCCTGCTCTATGTCAGCACTCGTTGAAGAAAATATACAATGTTACCATTGCGGGGAAAATTGTCCTGACAACCACATCCGGTCGGGGGATCATATATTCTGCTGCGAGGGCTGTAAAATGGTCTTTCAGCTTCTGAATCAAAGCGGCCTTTGCGATTATTATCAATTCAACCAGCAGCCCGGGATCAACCGGAGCACCCATACCAGGAAGGACAAATTCTCCTTTCTCGACAACGCCTCCATCATCAGTCAGCTGGTCAGCTTCCGGGAAGGACCGGAGACCCATGTGGTGTTTTATCTTCCCCAGATTCACTGCAGCTCCTGTTTATACCTGCTGGAAAACCTGCATCGGCTGGAACACGGGATCCTGTCTGCCAAAGTGCATTTCGAAAGAAAGGAAGTGGCCATCATTTTTGACCAGGATATCGTTTCCCTCCGAAGGGTGGCGGAGTTGTTAACGGATATCGGTTATGAGCCTTATATCAGTCTGAACGATGCGGCAAAGGGTAAACCCGGGGTTAAAAAAAGACTCATTTACCAGCTGGGGATCGCCGGATTTTGCTTTGCCAATATCATGCTGCTCAGTTTTCCCGAATACCTCGGGCTGGACGGCACGGAGAAGACCCTGCGTTCGGTTTTCAGGGCCTTAAATTTTATCCTGGCCCTGCCTGTATTCCTGTTCAGCGCGGTTCCTTTTTATGAATCTGCCTGGAAATCGCTCCGGCATAAATTCCTGAATATTGATGCCCCCATTGCACTGGCCATCATCGTAACTTTTCTCAGGAGTGCCTATGAAGTGTTATCCGGAACCGGCGCCGGTTATTTCGATTCTATGTCGGGTATCGTATTTTTTATGCTGGCGGGAAGGATCTTACAGGATAAAACCTACCAGCAGTTGTCGTTCGACAGGGATTATACTTCCTATTTCCCTCTAGCCGTAAGTATATTGAAAGGGAACCAGGAAATTCCCACCGGCCTGGCCGGGATCAAAGCCGGAGACACATTACTCATACACCATAAAGAACTCATCCCCGCCGACGGTATTCTTTCCCGCGGCAAGGCCCTCATTGATTATAGTTTTGTTACCGGTGAATCCCTTCCGGTATTAAAGGAAGTGGGGGAGATCATCTATGCAGGCGGACGGCAGACAGGTGGCAGTATTGAATTATTATCCATCCGGGAAGTTTCACAGAGTTATCTCACCAGCCTTTGGAACCGGGATAACCCGGACAGGCAGGCAGGAGCCAAAAAAAGATCCTTTGTACACCTGGTCAGTCGTTATTTTACATTCATCGTTCTGGGGATTGCTTTCCTGTCTGCGGTTTACTGGTATTTTCATGATCCTTCAAAAATATGGAATGCGGTAACGGCCGTTCTGATCATCGCCTGTCCCTGTGCCCTGCTTTTATCTTCCAGTTTTACCAATGGAAATATTCTCCGTATTCTCGGGCGCAACCGGTTCTTTCTTCGAAATGCCCAAACCATTGAAGAAATTGCACGTGTCAATCACTTTGTCTTTGATAAAACCGGGACGCTCACCTCAGGGCAAAGTCAGGAAATCACCTATTCCGGAAAAACGCTTACGGAACACCAGAAAGATGTTTTCGCTTCCCTGGCAGCGCAATCCGGTCATCCCCTCAGCCTGGCGCTGGCCGGGCATCTTCACAGGAGCCGGACTGTACATCTGGAGCAATTCCGGGAAACAGAAGGAAAAGGAATTGAAGCCCGGGTGCAGGGCGACCACCGGGTAGCTCTGGGGTCCGGGGAATTTATTGCCGGTATCCTTTCCGATCATGAAGCTGCATCCTCAGTTTATATATCTTGGGATGAGCACGTGCTGGGCAGATTTTTAATCCGGAATCATTACCGTCATAATTTAGAATCCCTGGTTTACTGGCTAAGGCCCCGCTACCGGCTTTCCGTCCTGTCAGGAGATAATCCTTCGGAAAAAAAGAATCTGCTCGGTTTATTCGGAATTAAAACAGCGTTATTGTTCCGTCAGATGCCGGAGGATAAACTGGCTTACATTCAGAAAATGCAGGATTTTGGCGACCGGGTTGCCATGATCGGGGACGGGTTGAATGATGCGGTTGCCCTGCGTCAAAGCCAGGTGGGCATTGCGGTCACAGAGGATACAAACAATTTTACGCCTGCCAGTGATGCGATCCTGGATGCCGGGAATTTATCCATGCTTCCGGCTTTAATAAAATTGTGCAGGGCCAACAGGAAAATCATCATCTCCAGTTTTATTTTATCGGTCCTTTATAATCTCACCGGTTTATATTACGCCGTGCAGGGGGATTTGTTACCGATGATTGCAGCGATCCTGATGCCTTTGAGCAGTTTAAGTATACTCATAATCACTTTTGGAAGCAGTAATGTATATGCCCGGTGGCTCAGGTTGTAGTATTAGAAAATGATTGCGGTAATGATATGACAAAAATCATGTTTTTACTGGATACATATCATATATCACCATTTTCTGACCGAATACATTTGGTCTGTTAAAAAACTCAGTCCATGAGTGTACTCATTTTGTTATTAATTGCCAGCCTGTCTGTATCGGTTATTTTTCTGGGGGCATTTATATGGAGCGCAAAAAACAAACAATTTGACGATGAATATGCATCCTCGATGCGCATTCTTTTTGAAGATCAGCCACCGCTTCCGGATGAAAAGCAAAACGTTCAGGTATCCCTTCCGCCGGTTTCAACAATCAATCATACCGTTCATGCTTCAAAAAAGCTAAACTAATCAATTGATATGCAAGTAGAAAAGTTCTATTACGACAACAAAACAGTGAAATGGTTTGCTTACGCTGTACTCTTTTGGGGCATCGTAGGGATGCTGGCCGGTCTCTGGGCTTCGATTGCTTTCTTTTACCCGGGCATCAGCCTGGGTCTTCCGGCAACAACTTTCGGGCGGATGCGGCCGGTACACACCAATGCCGTCATTTTTGCTTTTGTCGGTAACGGGATTTTTATGGGTGTCTATTACTCCCTGCAGCGTTTGTGTAAAACAAGAATGTTCAGCGACACACTCAGCAAAATACATTTCTGGGGCTGGCAGCTGATCATCGTGGCAGGCGCAATAACCCTTTGGGCAGGTAAAACAAGCGGTAAGGAATACGCGGAACTGGAATGGCCGATCGACATCGCCATTGCCGTTGTCTGGATCATCTTCGGCATTAATATGTTCGGCACGATAATAAAAAGAAGGGAGAGCCATATCTATGTGGCCATCTGGTTTTATATCGCCACCTGGGTAACGGTAGCCATGTTGCATATCGTTAATTCCATTGAATTACCCATTTCCTTCCTGAAAAGTTATAGTGTGTATGCTGGTGTCCAGGATGCACTCGTACAATGGTGGTACGGACATAATGCAGTGGCTTTTTTCCTGACGACGCCTTACCTGGGACTGATGTATTATTTCCTGCCGAAAGCAGCGAACCGGCCCATTTATTCGTATCGCCTTTCCATCATCCATTTCTGGGCGCTGATATTTATTTATATCTGGGCCGGCCCCCATCATTTGTTATACACTGCCCTGCCCGACTGGGCGCAGTCGTTGGGCGTGGTATTTTCCATCATGCTCATCGCCCCCAGCTGGGGAGGCATGCTGAATGGGTTGTTTACCTTACGCGGTGCCTGGGATAAAGTGCGTGAAGAGCCCGTTTTAAAATTCCTGGTGGTGGCCATTACCTGTTATGGCATGGCAACTTTCGAAGGACCTATGTTAAGTTTGAAAAGCGTAAATGCGATTTCACATTTTACTGACTGGACGATCGCCCACGTGCACGTAGGGGCCCTTGGCTGGAATGGTTTCTTAACCTTCGGCGTTCTGTACTGGCTGATTCCGAGAATGTGGAATACGCCCCTGTATTCAAAGAAACTGGCCGGCACCCATTTCTGGATCGGGACCATCGGTATTGTATTGTATGTAATTCCATTATACTGGGCGGGCTTCACCCAAAGTATGATGTGGAAGAATTTTACCGAAGAAGGGCAATTGAAATTCCAGTTCCTCGAAACCGTGACCCATATCATTCCCATGTATATATCGAGAAGTATTGGCGGTACCTTATACCTGGCAGGGGCTTTCATCATGCTCTATAATCTCGTTAAGACCATAGCGAAGGGACAATTCGTTGCAAATGAGGCGGCAGAAGCAGCCCCCCTGCCCAAAGTAATTACCACTCATGGAAAAGAATACTGGCACCGCTGGGTCGAAAGACGCCCGATGAAAATGCTCCTGTTCAGCCTGATCGCAGTTATGATCGGGGGTATCATTGAAATCATACCTACTTTTCTTGTCAAATCAAATATTCCCACCATCAGCAGTGTAAAACCCTATACCCCCCTGGAATTGCACGGTCGCGATATCTATGTAAGGGAAGGGTGTTATTTATGCCATTCGCAAATGGTAAGGCCTTTCAGAGACGAGGTGGCGAGGTATGGTGAATATTCCAAGGCCGGAGAATTTGTATACGACCATCCCTTCCAGTGGGGTTCCAAGAGAACCGGTCCCGATCTGGCCCGGGTAGGCGGAAAATATCCTGACAGCTGGCATTATAATCACATGATGGATCCCCAGTCCATGTCGCCCGGATCCATCATGCCCTCTTATGGATGGCTGCTGGAAAACAATATTGATACGGCCATGACACCGAACATGATCTGGGCTATGCAGAAACTGGGTGTTCCTTACCCGGAAGGCTATGAAAAAAGGGCCAACAGGGATCTGGAAAGGCAGGCAGACAGCATCCGAACGAATCTCATACTGGATAAATTAAAAACGCCGCATAATAAAGAGATCCTGGCACTGATCGCTTACCTGCAGCGATTGGGAAAGGATATCAAATCGGCGCCCAGGGCTGAAATGACAAAAAAAGAGAACAGCGAATCCGTGCTGGGTAATTAAAGTCAATAAAAAATCAAATATGAAATTCATTCATTACCTCGAAAAAATAAGTGGTGTAAGTATATACGGACTTTCTTCATTCGCCCTGTTCGGAATTTTTTTTCTTGTGATGCTCTTCTGGGCAATCAGGGCAGATAAGAACATGATTGAAGAGATCAGCCGGATACCGCTGGATTCAAAAGCTTAACTCAAAATTTCTGGATAATGTTTTTTCAAATGAACCGGTTTAATAAAGCAGCACGATATTTCAGCCTCTTATCGATGATATTGCTGATCAGTCATTCCGTGAAAGCGGAGAGTCCGCCACCCCCGTCATCTATCTCCAACCCTTTTGTGGTCATCATGCTGATCATCATCGGGATTCTGGCGCTGGCGATCGGAATATTGGCCAATGTGGTCATGGGAGCAGCCATGGTGCAGGCAGAAAAGGAAAAAGAAGCGGCGGCAAAAAGCAAACCGTCGTCAGCAACTACGGCTGCCG
>WSSedB1CaDRAFT_10000517_pt1 | contig 16658 bp, 10 predicted proteins | sample WetSurSB1Cattail_FD_9460 | JGI IMG/M metagenome (IMG submission 9460)
CGAGCCGCTCTCCAACGTCGTGCGTCCGGCTGTCTGAGTCGCCTCGGCTGCGCGGCGCCAGTCGCGCAGCCCCAGCACGGCCAGCCCAACCAGCACCAGGTACAGCAGCGCCGTGGCCCAAAGGTCCTTGTAGATGTATTCGCCAATGTAGATCGTATCCACCGCGATCCATAGCCACCAGTTGGCCGTATGCTTGCGCGCTTGCCACCAACTTGCCACAAGGCTGAAGCTGGCCAGCGCCGCATCAAGAAACGGCAACGCCGCATGTAGCTGGCGAGTGATTTCGCCCAGGATGAAGCTGCCGATGGCGCCCGCTACAAGTGCGATCAGCAGGCTTATCAGCGCCAGCGGCTCAACGCGCACTTCGCCCTCTTCCCGCACGCCGCGCCACCAGTGCCACCATCCGTACAGAGTGAATGCAATGAAGAAAACCTGCAGCAGCGCGTCCGACAATAGCTGAGCGCGATAGAACACCACAAGGTAGAGAAGGTCAGCGGCCAGCACGATGGGCCAGCACAGCATTGAGCGCCGCGTGGTCAGCCAGATGCCAACCACCGTGGTGAGAAAGCCAGCCAGCTCCACGCCGTGGGCCGCCATGTAGTCCGCAATCGTTGTCCAACTCATCGCCCTGTCGTTACCTCGCGCCTTTCCGCCCACGCGCTAATCGCCTTCAGCAGTTGTTTCCCCCGCCCGCTGTGATACCAGCGCGCATGGCCCACCAGGTAGTCCTCAGTTGCCACTCGCGCCCGCTCGGGATCATGCAGCGCACTAAGAAAATAGTCGGCCTCGGTCAGCGCAAACTCCGCGTGACATAACGCTAGCATCGGCGCCAGCGCTCCAGCCTCTGCCCGAGAGAGCGAACGCACGGACTCATATCCGTCGAGCAGACCCGCAAGATGGTCGTAGTGCACCGGCACACGTTCGTCCTGTGCAGAATCGCTCGTAAGCACAAGCCACTCCACCACATTGCGCTCGATAGCCTGCGCCAGATCATGCACTGCGTTGGTACGGTCAGAAAGTCCGAAATCGATGATCGCTGCAGCGTAGGCGTTATCGCTCGCATCGCTCCACAGCAGGTTCGAAGCATGTAGATCGTTGTGCGTCCAAAGGTGGGGCATTGCCGAAAGGGATGGCCGCAGTCCATGGTGGAACGGCTCAAGCAACTCCAGCGCCTGCGCGCAGTGGCAGCGCGTTGTCGCGTCCTGCGCGAGCGCGGGCCGTGCTTCCAAGTAGCTCTCCAGGGCGCCCTCCGCGTCCTCGCTGGCAAAGATCGAGAAGCTTGCCACCAGCGGCTGAGCCTTGCGCGCTGGGGCAGCGTAACCCTGCGCAGCCACATGCAATCGTGCTAAGGCCGCACCCGCGGCACGCGCGTGTGCAACTGTCAGAAAGGGAGTCCACGAAATCGCATCTTCGTAGAGATCAACTCCCCGCGGCGTGGAATGAACCTCGTAGGTCCACTCGCCGCGTACCAATGCTGACTCTCCGGCAGCCGTGCGCAATACTCGCGGCACCGCTGCTCCCTGCTCATGCAGGTGATCGAGGAACGCATGCTCCTCGTTCAATCCCGCCGCATCACGCACGCAGCGCAGATGGCGCTTTATGAAAACCTGCTCCATACCCACCCGTACCACGCTTGCTGCGGAGAACGGCCTTGGGCTGGCGGAAAGAATTCGCACCGGCCCGCTCAGTCCCTCGAATTCCGCGAGAAGCGCACGCACTTCTTCCGGCATCAGCGGAGGCCAGTCCGCCTCCACCAGCGTGCCATCCAGTCCGTGCACTTTGGCTGCTGTATTCATCGCGATCGAGTCTTCTTCTGCATCGTTCAAACGCTCATCCTACTAGAACGCGTAGTGCGCGGAAAGCCGTACCGTCGCAGGCGCACCCTGGTGGATAAACGTATCGCCGTAGTTGGCGCCCGTGTCCTTCCAGTAGCGCTTGTTCAGAATATTGTCTGCGTAGAGACGCAGTGTCAGGCGGCCATGCTCGCCGCCGGGGTTCCAGCGCGCACCCAGGTTGAACAGGTTGTAGCCTCCAACGCTCACCGTATCGTCGCGCGTAGCTTTCTTGCTGCTCGTATAGCTCCACCCGGGCAGCAGGTGAAGTCCGCGTGTGTGGGGCAGAGCGGCATCTGCAAACACTGTCACTCGTGCGCGTGGAACATTGATCACCTGCTTGTCGTTGTACGACTCCGTGGCAGAGTCGTCAGACCGTGCACGTATCGCCGCGCCCGATGCGGTCAACTGCAGCCAGCTTGCAGCCTTTCCTTGCGCGTTAACTTCCAGGCCGGAGTGCGTCTCATGGCCATCGGACTCGAAGCACGGATCGCCCTCAGCAACATCGCCGCCGGTCAGCAGGCTGGTCGTGCAAAAGCTGTCTGCCCCTGCGATGGTACGCGGATAAAAGAAGGGTTGCCGCATGCGGAACAGGGAAGCGGTGAGCAGTACCTGTCGCTCATACTTCACGCCCACTTCAGACTGTCGCGTGAAGAACGGGTCCAGAAAGGCTGCCGAGTTATCCACCCACCACGGAGCCTGCGGGCCCAGCGAAAGCAGCACTCCATAGTTGCCATAGAGCATCAGCTGCTTGGTCGGTGCATAGGTAGCAGCATACTGTGGAAGCCACAGCGAGCGCGGCCTCTCGGGATAGTTGAAGTCGCTCACGCGTGCGTAGCGGCCGCCTGCCAGCAGCGCCACGCCGCCAGGTAGATGGACACGATCCTGCACAATCGCCGAGGCCTGATGGTTGTAGTCCGCCAGCACCGCTGGATCAGCGTGCAGGTAAGGATCCTCCGGAGCATAGTAGGTGTTTGGCTGATAGACATTCTCAACGCCAATCGGCACGTAAACAATCGTGGGCGAGAGGTCCACGCTGCGGTGGAACAGTGATCCGCCGCCGACCACGTCATGCGTCAGCGGGCCAGTGGCAAAGTGCCCTTGCACAAGCGCTTCGCCCACTGCGTCAATGCGCACTTCGCCCGGGCTGCGATAGTCGTAGATCTCGTAGCTGCCGTCCGGGCAGAAGAAAGCGGCATTCGTGCACAATTGGTTGCCGTCCGCATCCAGTGCCGTACCGTACGGGTAGATCACGTTGTCGTCAACCAGCGAGTGGCTGTACGAGCCCTCTACATGTGCACTCCACTTTGCGTTGAACGCATGCGCAAGTCGCGCTCCTGCGTTGAACGTATCGAAGGTGTTCGGTTTGCCCCACGGCTGGTAACCCAGCATGGTGGAGGCATACACGGGCGACGGGATCGTCGTACCGCCCAGCAGCTGATATCCCGCCTCCGACCGCTGCACTTTGTGTTGGTAGTCAAAGTCCGAGTAGAGGTTGGTGTTCTCGTCCAGGCGAAGTGATGCATCGGCCGCGCCCACACCGCGCCATCCGTCGGCATGCTGCACATAGGTGTGCATGTCTTCGCCAGCTAGATTGATGCGAATGCCAGGCTCATAGCGCGTGACGAACACGCGTCCCGCATCCAGTGCGCCAAAGCTGGTGCCGCGATGGTCCGTTGCTACGTCGACAGCTATGTGCTGGCCTTCGTGTGGCTCTTTGGTCACATAGTTGATCAGCCCGCCCGACGAGGCAATGCCGCTCACCGTGCTGGCAATGCCTTTCACCACTTCCACGCTCTGCTTGTTTTCGAGCGGTACATCCTGCTCGCCGGCGATTGTCATGCCATTGATCTGCAGGCCGGTGGCGAGGTCGATTGGAAACCCACGAATCTCAAAATCGCCGTAATAGCCCACCGGCGCGTAGTCCTCTGCAATCGACGCGTCGTTCTTCACCACGTCCGACAGCACGCGTGCCATCTGGTCGCTCAGCACTGCGCGCGACACGGCTGTAACCGATAGAGGCGTCTCCTTTAGTTGTGTGCCGTCAAGGCTGCCCGCAGTGCTGAATGCGCTCAGGTACTCGTCCTTCACTTCGCCATGCACTTCCACGGTCGTCGTCACGTGCGGCAGTTGTGTCGCTGCAGGTGCAGCCGCAGACTGGTCCGTCTGCTGAGCCTGGGCGCGCACCGCTGGCGGCGCGGTGCCGCAGAGCAGCAACAATGCGGCTGTCGGCGCAATGCGCCCGAGAGATTTTTTCAGAAGTTGTGCCGGGAGTGCGGCCACTGGTGTTGCCATGATGTTCCCCTTGCATCCCAAAAACTGATGAAACAGGAGAACTCAAACAACGATTAAGAGGAAGGCCGCTTCGGAAACTTCCCACGCCGGTATTATCCGGATCGGGTTCGAGGGTATGTCTCAGCCCCAGTATTCTGGAGCACCCCTGTTTCAATAATGCTTTTGTAACACTGTCAGCATCATTTCGCAAAACAGTAATAGGACGTCAACGCCACAGCGCGTTGATGAGAGGCCGATACGCAGCCAACTCCGGCACCGCCAATCCAGGCACTTTCGCAGCATCATCGGCATGCCGAAGTGCAAGGGAATCCTGTGCATACGGCAGCGCGAGGAAGGCTTCAGCCTCCGTGTCCCACATCGGCCCGCCCTGCAGTGCCAGGCTCGCCACCGACGCCGTGGACAGCGCCGCGAGGTAGCGAGGATTGGCGTGGCACAGGTAGCGCTTGGCCGCTACGTGCAGACGAATCGGATCGAGCACAGCCACCGGCAAATGACCTTCCAGCAAAGCCGCGGCCAGCTTTTCATGCTGCGTGTCCAGCCCTCGGTCGGCAGCGTCTTCGCCTTCGCCGTGCAACAGGTGACCCAAGTCGTGGAGTAGCGCGGCAGAGATCAGCGTGTCTGGCGCGCCCTTGCGCTGCACAAACCATGCAGACTGCAGGCTGTGCTCCAGCACCGTTACGGGCTCGCCAAAGTAGGCCGCCCCTCCGCCTGCCTCCAGCAGAGCAAACACCGCATCCACATTTGCAAGTGCTGGCATGTCGTCTATGCCTCCGTTTTCTGTGGCGCGTGAAAACGCTGATGCGTCGCGAGTATCAGAGCCACCAACGCAGTCAGAAAGGATGCACCGGCAAGCAGAAGAAACGCATTCTTCCAGCCGAAGGCTACCGTCACGCGAGCAACAGTATCGCCAGAGAGCCAACCGGCCAGATAGCCGACGCCGTCAATGATGCCCGCCGCCGTGGCGCTGCCGCGCTTGCCGCCAAAGTCCAGGCTCATCGCACCAGCCAGATACGAATATGGTCCCAGCATAAGGAATCCCACCAGCGTTACCAGTACCACCGGCGTCCACGGGCTTGCGTGGCCCGGCGTCTGCGCCAGAGCCAGCAGACACACAGTGCTGGCCACCATGCCGCCCACCAGCACAAGGCTCCGCCCATTCAGTCCCAGCTTGTCGCTCAGCACACCGGCCACCAGCACACTGATGCCGCCAAAGAACGGAAACAGCGCACTGCGTTCAGCCGCCACGCTACTCGTCAGGCCAACGTACTGGACAAAATACGTCGGCGTCCAGAAGTTGAACGTTTCGCGCAGCAGCGTGGTGCCCAGTGAGAGCAGACACACCAGCCAGAAGGGAAAGCTCGACAGCAGCGGCTTCAGAATTGCCGCCAGCCTAACGCGATCTTCGCCCGTCTGCGCTCCGTTTTCGGCGTATACATTCAGCGGATTGGACTCCGGCGAGGGCAGTCCGCGCTCCTCCGGCGTCTCGCGCAACAGCAGCAGGTTGGCCGCCAGCAGCGCCGCCAGCGAACCTGCGCCGGCAAAGAACACTCCGCGCCAGCCCACGCCGTGCGCCATCAGCGCGCTCATCACCCAGCGGCAGCCCGCGTCGCCGAACAGATAACTCAGGCTCAGCACAGCCATCACCGTGCCATACGTGGAATAGGAGAACCACCGCGACGCGACCTTCACCAGTCCCACCCAGCCCATCGACTGCACAAAGCGATTTCCCACCCACGCCAGCGTAAACAGCGGAAAGCCGCCGCCCAACGCAAACAACAACGTGAACAGAATCGACCCGCCCATGCCGCCCAGAAAGCTGCGCCGCCCACCGAACAGGTCCGTCATCGAGCCGGAGATAAACTTGCCCGCAGCGTAGGCCATCGTACCCACAGATGCGATAAATCCCAATCGCACCTGAGCCGCGCTGGGGCGAATGCCGTGCCGCGCCAGGTCCTGGATCAGGTCCGGCAGCACAACTGAGAGATTCGAACGGCAGAAGTAGTAGCCTGAATAACCCAGTACAAGCAGTGCGATCGTCGCGCCGTGCCAGGCGGTAAAGCGCGCCTCGGCGCATGAGGATAAAGCCACATCCAGCTCAGGGGAAGCCTTCTTTTCGGGTTGCACAACGGCAGACTATCACGCGTGCTGTACGTAGCGGTTCGAGTGTTGCTGCGCATAGTCGGAACGCGGCTCTGCACGCGCCGCCGTCGTCGAATTTTTGTCAAAATAGGGGTCCGCCGCGGCTTCTCACGCGATACATTGTTAAAGAAACCCTCTCGGCGGCGAAGAAACGCCGACCCCTGCGTAAATTTTTGGTGAAAGGTAACTGGATGATCTGGTTTTGTTCCCGTGTCCTCAATCGCCGCGCGCTCACGCTGCGGATTCTACTGATCGGCTGTCTAGTGACATTTGGGGCGCACTCGCTTGTCGCGCAATCTACCTTCGGCTCGATCCTTGGCACAGTGCATGACTCAAGTGGTGCATTGGTCGCCGGAGCGCAGGTTACGCTGCTGAATACGGGAACCACCGCTGTACGCGAAACTGCGACTGACACCAACGGCAACTACGGCTTCCGCAACATCGACGTAGGCGTGTACAGCGTCACCATCGCTGCGCAGGGCTTCCAGAAAGAGACGCTGCCCACAGTGTCGCTCACCGCGCGCGAAACCCGCCGTCTCGACGCCTTGCTCAAGCTCACCGGCGACACGCAGACCGTCGTGGTCCTCGACGACGCAGCCGCGCCTGTCATCACCACTGACGTCTCGAACCTCGCGGAGACCAAGGTCGGCGACGAACTCGTCAGTCTTCCAGTCGCCATCTACTCGCGTTCCACAGGCTCCACCAGCCCCATCTCCACGCTCACCACTGAGGCGGGCGTGCAAACCGACGACTCCGGTAACCTCGCCGTCATGGGCACCACCGCCGCCCAGCTCAGCGTCACCATCGACGGCATCTCCTCGGTCGGCGTCGAGTACTCCGGTCCCGTGAACGAAATGTTTCCCTCGTTCAACTCCATTGAGGAGATTCGCGTCAGCGAGTCGAACAACAATGCCGAGTTCTCTGGCGTCGCCGATATCACCACCGTCTCCAAGGCCGGCACCATCCACTTCCACGGCGGAGCCTTCGAGAATCACCAGAACACTGTTTTCAACTCCAATAACACCTTTGCACTCTCCAAGCCGAAGATCATCATGAACGATTTTGGTGGAACGCTTGGCGGGCCGCTGCATTTCAAGCCCCTGTTCAATAGTCAGAATCCCGGCTTCTTCTTCATCAGCTACGAGGGCCTGCGTCTGCCGCGTGAAACGCCTATGCTCCTCAGCGTTCCCTCGGCCGACATGCGCGCCGGCAACGTCAGCGACTACCTCGCCGGGCAGGGAATCAGCGCGATTTACAACACCGACGGCACGCCGCTCGATTCCACTGCTGTGCCCGTCAGCACCATCTCGCAGAACCTGCTCACCTATCTCATGCCGGTACCCAACTACGGCGACTCCAGTTCCTACGCGAACAACTACCAGATCAACTTCCCCTCGCCCATCTCGTCCAATCAGGGCGATGTGCGCTTCGACAAGACCATCTCCGGCAAGCAGTCGCTCTTCGCGCGCTTCTCTTACAAGAACCGCCAGGTCATCACCGCGCCTTCGGCCGCGTGCACCTACACCTACTGCGCCGAGGCGGGCAGCCCGCTGCAGGGCGGCTATAACACGCCGGAGATTGACGAGGGCCTCACCTTCGCGCACAACTACGTCCTCACCCCGACGCTGCTCAACGAGTTCCGCGCCGGCTACAACGCGCAACACACCTCTGAGACGCAGAGCTACTCCACCACCGAACTGCTCGCGCAGACCGGGCTCACCGTGCCGCAGCCGAATACGGAGTACTCTGCGGCGCCGCAGGTGCTCATCAACGGCTTCATGTCCACCGGCGCCGGCAACCCCGGTGTGCAGCGCGGCCAGATCATCCAAGCCCTCGATAACGTAACCTGGACTCGCTCCAAGCACACGTTCAAGTTCGGCTTAGACTTCAAACGGCTCACCGATCATGACGACAACGTCTTCGGCAACTACCGCTCCGGCTGGTATGTTTTCGATGGCTCGTCCACTGTCGGCACCACCATCGGCGACCCGTACACCGCGTTCCTGCTGGGCTATCCCGACTACACGGAAGTTAGTTCCACCAACGACCCCACCATGGATGGCCGCGGCTACTCTTACGCATTCTTCGCACAGGACGACTGGAAGCTCACGCCGAACCTCACCCTCAACCTCGGCCTGCGCTACGAGGTGCATCCACCGCTGCGCGAGACGCGTGCCAACACCGCGGCCTTCATGCCCAACTGGACCGGCACCGGCACCGACGGGTCAACCTCCGTCACCGGCGCAGTCGTCGTCTCCAACTCGGCCGCACTCGCAAATTCCTCGCAGGACTTCATCAACGGCATCGCCCCAACACCGATTCTCACCGCATCCCAAGCCGGCATTCCCACCGCGCTACGCTACACGGATCACTCCGATATCGGTCCGCGCATCGGCTTCGCGTGGCGCCCCTACGGCAACGACCGCACCGTCCTTCGCGGCGGCTGGGGCCGCTTCATTGAATCTCCGCTGGGCTTCTCGCTCGTCTCCGGCTGGGCCGTCCATTCGAGCTACGTAGCAACCTACAACCAGGACTACCAGGACGACGGCGTCACGCCGCTTATCTCCTTCCCCAATCCGTTCAACACCGCGGCGGGCGACGCCTCCGGAACCGCTGGTTTCTATTACGCCTTCCCCATCCATTACAGCGATCCATCCGTCCAGCAGTGGAACCTCACACTTGAGCAGGACCTCGGACACAAGCTCGGCCTCCGCCTCTCTTACAGCGGCAGCCGCGGCTCCAACCTCGAGGTCATGGTCGACCTGAACCAGGTGCAGCCCAACACTCTCGGCTACGACACCGCGCAGTCCGACCGCCCCTATCCCGACTGGTCCATCATCCAGAGCGTGCAGAACGCCGCTGAGAGCAACTATCACAGCGGCACCGTCGATCTCTCGCGCCACAGCGGCAAGGGCCTAACCTTCGACTCCAGTTACACCTGGACCCGCGACCTCTCCAACGCTGGTGGCGTTGCGCCCAACGCCTTTGCAGTCGCCGGTGGAAGCTACCTCACGGACCGTTTCCATCCCGGCCTCGACTATGGCAACGTCATCTACGACCGCCGTCATCGCTTTCTCACCACCTGGCTCTACGACCTGCCCTTCGGCCGCGGACAGCGCTGGCTCTCCACCCGCAGTGCGCTCAACCGCGTCGTGGGCGATTGGCAATTGGCAGGCGTCACTGTGTTACAGTCCGGTCCGTTCCTCACGCCCTACCAGCAGTCGGTCGACCCGGCCAACACCAACATCCTCACCACTGTGGGCCAGGCACGGCCTGACCAGCTCAGCGGCGTCTCGCTCTATGCCGCACAGCGCAACACCGCGCAGTGGCTCAACCCCGACGCGTTCCCGTACTCGAATCTGCAGGACGCGGACGGCACCGGCATCGGCCGCTTCGGCAACGCACCTGTCGGCGGCGTGGTCGGCCCCGGCACAGCCAACTTCTCCCTCTCGCTCATGAAGGCTGTCGTGCTCCACGAGCAGACCCGACTCGAACTCAGCGCCGAGGCCGCCAACATCTTTAACCATCGCAACTACGAGCCACCCAACATGCAAGTCGACTCCGGCGGCTTCGGCGCCATCACCGCGTTACAGACTGCCGAAGGCTCTGGCCCGCGCAGCCTGGAGCTAACCGGCCGCATCGTCTTCTAAGAGCGCACGCGTCGCCACAAACACAAAGGCCGCAGGAGAATTCCCGCGGCCTTCGCGTTTTTGATCCTCGATCTCTGGCTTACTTTCCGGTCCCTTCGGCGATCGTCACAATCCGATCCACGCCCGGCACCGCGAAGTGCTCCACCTTGCCGCTCGGCCAGTGCACCTCAATGTCGTCCACTGTCGTCGCCTGACCCAGCCCGAAGTGCGGCCGCGGATCGTTGTTCGAAGCGTAGCTGCCGCCGCTCAGCACGTCTTCGCGCAGCCTCATGCCGTTCGCCTTCAAGTAAATGGTCGCGCCCACCGCATCGCGTGGACTCTTCTGCCCGCCCACCAGCTTCAGCTCCAGCCAGTGGTTCTTATCGTCATTCACGTTACGTAGCAGAACAGGGTGACCGTCCATCACGTTGATCACCACATCGATCTTGCCGTCGTTGAACAGGTCGCCCACCGCCATGCCGCGGCCCGCAATCACGTCAGCCAGCCCGGTGCCTTCCACCGGCGGCACAACCTCAAACTTCTTGCCGCCAATGTTATGGAACAGCATCGGCCGCTCCTTCCAGCTCGTACCCCACGGATACTGATCGGCCTGCGGATACACGTGCCCGTCGGCCATCATCAGATCCTTCCAGCCGTCGTTGTCGTAGTCAAAGAACGCGTCGCCCCAACTGAGGAAGGGAACCGTCACTTCACCCAGTCCTACTTCGTAGCTCACGTCCGTCACATTGCCGTCGCCCTCGTTGCGGTAGAGCGGCTTGTAGTTGTCGCTGAACGTGGTGTCGAAAATATCAAGCATGCCGTTGTTCTGGTAGTCGCCCACGGCAATACCCATCGACGCCGTCTCCTGCCCCGCGCCGTTCACCGCAAACCCTGACGCATAGCTCACGTCCTCGAATGTGCCGTCGCCCTTGTTCAGGTAGAGATAGTTTGGCGTCGAGTCGTCTCCCACCAGCAGGTCCGGTTTGCCGTCGTTGTTGATGTCTGCAAACAGCACGCCCAACCCGTAGTAGCCCGGCTTGTCCGCCACGCCCGCCTTCTCGCTCACGTCGGTAAACGTGCCGTCGCCGTTGTTGTGGAACAAGTGGTCCGGCTCTCCCTTCAGCCCGCGCGGACCGCAACTCACCTGCTCGCCGCGAAATGTGCAGTAGGTGTTCGGTACGCCGTTCTGTTCAGCCTGCGGCAGGTTCGCCCGGTCAAAGTGCACATAGCCCGCAACGAACAGATCCAATTTGCCGTCGCCGTCGTAGTCGCCCCACGTCGAGCCCGTCGACCAGCCGCCCACCGTCACACCGGCCTTTTCCGCCACATCTGTGAAGGTGCCGTCGTGGTTATTGTGGTAGAGGCGGTTCTTGCCCCAGTTCGTCACGTAGATGTCTGGCCAGCCGTCGCCGTCATAGTCGGCAATCGAAACGCCGATACCCCAGCGGTCGTTCGTTACACCCGCCTTCGCCGCCACATCGGTAAAGGTGCCGTCGTGGTTGTTGTGGAACAGCGCTGCATGCGGCGGCGTCTCTTTGCCGTCCAGCGCGTCAAACGTCGAGCCGGTCACAACGTAGATGTCCAGCCAGCCGTCGTTGTCATAGTCGATCAGCCCCACACCGCCGCCCTTGGTTTCGATGATGTAGGTCTTCGCCGGCGTGCCCATCTTGTGGGTCCACTTCGTCAGCCCGGCTTTTTCGCTTGTGTCTTCAAATACGATCGGGCCGCTCTTCACAAAGCCGCCTGCCGTAATCGGTCGGTGCTGCGCGTCCAGTTGCGCCGCATGCGGCGACTCGGCCGCCGAGCCCATCGGTTGTACAGGGGAAGGGGACTGCGCCAGGGCGGGAACCACCGCCACCATCAGCGCACTGATTGCAATTCTGGGCAACACGGGGAACATGCGTGCCAGTATACGGGGCCGTCGTAGCTCCAGTCTCGACCGAAAGTTGGAGCTGCACTCGCAGATTCAGAGAGGGATCAAGCTCCTCTTACAGCAGGGCGCTCTTCCGAGCCGGCAGCAGTGTCACCAGCCCCGCCGAGCGGCGTGGCCCCGCCTGCTCCCCGGCCATCTCGCTGATTGATGCACTCGTCAGCACATCCATCATGGCCTGCTGCGCGCGCACCCAAACCGGATGAGCCGGGCAGTGCGGCTTGCGCCCGCAGTTCTCGCCCGAGATCAGGCATGTATTCAGGTGGATTGGTCCGTCGATCGCTTCGATCACGTCGTACATCGAGGCTCCGCGCCCTTCGGGCAATATGGCGAAGCCGCCTGACTTGCCCCGCCACGACGAGATCAGCCTCGCGTGCGCAAGCGCCTGCAGCACCTTCGAGAGAAAACTCTCCGGCGTGTCCGTGGCCTCTGCCAGCGCGGGCAAAAGCGTCCGTTCGCCCAGTGGCCGCCCAGCCAGGTACACCATCACGCGGACCCCGTAATCGGCCGCGCGCGTCAGTTGCATTGATGAGTTCTGCTTCATAAATTCGAGTTGCGTGCGGTGCACAGCCAGGGTCCCGGTCACTCCAAAAGCCGCGTCAGCAACCACTCGCAAGCAGAGAGTATCCGAGCCTGTCACAGCGGAATGTGTTCATCGTCACAGACCTTGGGTCGTACTGTCACGTAAATATGAGCCGTTCCCTCGAAATTGGAGAGAAACGGTCCAAAATGATCCGGCACCCGTGCGCTGCCCTGCTGCCTAGCAGCGTGAGCCCGTACGCAGGCCTCAGCACGGTTCGTGAAGTGAAAGGAAGCTGCAAGGCATCATGCATCCATTTCCCGCTGTAGATCCCATTCCTTTGCCCGCGCCAATCTGGCTCTTCAAGCTGCTCCACATCGTCACCCTGGCGCTGCACTTCGTCGCGGTGGAGATGCTTTTGGGCGGCCTGTTGCTCGCCGTGGTGTTCAGCCTCTTCCGCTCCTCGCCGCAGGCGCATGTGGCAGCCCGTGCCATCGCCAGGCGCCTCACCGTTGTCATGACGTACGTGATCAACCTAGGCGTTCCGCCGCTCCTGTTCGCGCAGGTGCTCTACGGCCGCGCGCTCTACACCTCGAGCGTGCTCATCGGCGCCTACTGGATCGCCATCATCCTCATCCTCATGGCCACCTACTGGCTGCTCTACCAGTTCTCTGCGCGCCTCGACGCCGGAAAGTCAGCCTGGCATATCGGCCTCGGTGCCTGGCTGCTGGCGGGCTTCATCGCGCGTCTGCTCTCCACCAACATGACGCTGATGCTGCGCCCCGAAGTCTGGCACGACATGTACATGTCGTCGGCAGCGGGCATCTATCTGCCCACCGGCGATCCCACCACCGAGCCGCGCTGGCTTCTGATGATGGCCGGAGGCCTCTTCATCAGCGGCCTGTGGATGATCTACCTCGCCCCGCGCTCCACCTTCACGGCCGACGAACAGAAGTTCCTCGCCGGCGTTGGCGGTAAGGTTGCCGCGGTCTGCGGGCTCATCTACATCGCGGCAGGCTTCTGGGCCAATGCCGTGCAGCCCGAGGCAGTCAAGACCGGCCTCGCCACGCACCCGCTTTACCACTTCGCCACCTTCGCCGGCTTCGGCTGGGTAGCGCTTGTCGCAGTGGCCGTCGTGCTCGGCGCATATGCGGGCTTCGGCAAGGTGGCCGCAGGCTGGCTCGCATGGGCCGGCGCGCTCGTCGCCCTGCTCATCGAGATCACCTTCACCGTCTATCGCGACGCCGTCCGTGACCTCACCCTGCTCAGCAAGGGCTACGACGTGTGGGATCGCGTCGTTGTCACCAACTGGTCGGTCGTCGGCCTGTTTCTCGTCTTGTTCGTCGCCGGGCTCGGCGTTATCGGATGGCTCATCTCCGTCGTGGCCCGCGCGCAGAAAGTGATGGAGGGCGCGGCCTGAGCCGGCGCGAATCGAATCTATGAGTGATGTCCTGAATGTTCCACACATCGTGAAAGACTCTGCCGAGCCCGGCGAGCAGCGCACCCGCCGTGCGTTTCTCATCGCCGCCGGAGCAGCGGGCTTGGCCTACACCGCCGCGCTCGCCTACCCCATCTACCGTTACCTCGCCTCACCGCAGGAGATGGAAGCCAGCGCCACTGCCGTCACTGAGGTCACCCTGAAGGACGCGCAAAAGCTGCTCGCCGGTTCTGTGCTCATGTTCAAATTTGGCAGCTCGCCGGCCATGCTCATTCATCACCAGGATGGCCGCTGGATCGCGCTCACTGCTGTCTGCACTCACCTGGGCTGCACCGTCCAGTACGAGTCCGCGGCCGACCGCATCCACTGCGGATGCCACGGCGGTGTCTACAACCCCTACACCGGCGCCAACGTCAGCGGGCCTCCGCCCAAGCCGCTCAAGCTCTTCAAGGTCGCCGTCGGCGATGCCGGAGTAAATGTCTCGCGCGCTTAAGTGAAAAGGATCAAAGCATGACATCGAAAACTGCTTCCATTTACGACTGGGTCGATGAGCGCCTGGGGCTTAGTGAGATTGCCGCCTTCGCGCGCCACAAGCAGGTCCCGGTTCATTCGCAATCCTTCTGGTACTACTGGGGCGGCATCTCGCTGTTCCTCTTCCTGGTGCAGTGCTTCACCGGCGTGCTGCTGCTGGTCTACTACCACCCCGGCGCAGACGCCTACGAATCGGTCCGCCAGATCACCTTCGTCATGCACTTCGGATGGCTCATCCGTTCGGCGCACTCCTGGTCCGCCAACCTGATGATCTTCTCCATCCTCGTGCACATGTTCTCGGTCTACTTCATGAAGGCCTACCGCAAGCCGCGCGAGTTCGGCTGGCTCAGCGGTATGGCCTTGCTCGGACTTGCATCGGTCTTCGGTTTCTCCGGCTACCTGCTGCCCATGGACGAGCTCAGCTACTTCGCCACCAAAGTAGGCCTCGAGATTCCCGCGGCAATCCCCTGGGTCGGCCCCATCATCGGCAACATGTTGCGCGGCGGCATGCAGGTCAACGAGTTTACTGTGCAGCGCTTCTTCGCTCTCCACGTCGTCGTGCTGCCTGCGCTCTTCCTGCCCCTGCTCGGCTTCCACCTCTGGCTGGTGCAGCGCCACGGCAACGCCATGCCCCCCAGCGAAGAAGCCAAGCCTGTTGCCGAGCGCAAGACCATGCCCTTCTTCCCTAACTTCCTGCGCAAGGATCTGGGCATGTGGCTGGTCTCACTCAACATTCTCGCGCTGCTGGCCTCAGTCTTTCCCTGGACACTGGGCAAGCCCGCGGACATGCTCGTGCCCGCCCCCATCGGCATTCATCCCGAGTGGTACTTCATGAGCCCGTTTGAAATGCTCAAGATGCTTGGATCAGTGCTGCCCGGCGAGGCCGGCGAAATCGCGGGCATTCTCGTCTTCACCCTCGGCATAGTGCTCTGGCTGCTGATTCCGTTCTACGACGGCAGCAAAGAGGCGGGTCGCCGCGGCCGCGCCGCTCATTACTTTGGCCTGCTCGCAGTCTTCGCATTGCTGGCCACCACGGTCATTGGCTACTGGACCATTCGTTAAGAGGCAGACGCAATCATGAACTATCCTTTCTGGAATATTCCGCATCTTGGCTCTGGCTGGGTCATCGGTATCATGGCCATCTTTCATGTGGTCATCTCGCAGTTTGCCGTAGGCGGCGGACTCTACCTGCCCATGGCCGAGCGAAAAGCGCTGCGCATGACCGATCCCGCGCTGCGCTCTGCGTGGCTCAAGCAACTCGCCAGCCACTCCAAATTCTTCCTTATCCTCACCGGTGTCTTCGGCACCGTCACCGGCGTGGGCATCTGGTTCGCCATCGGCCTCACGCACCCTGAGGCCACCAGCACGCTCATCCACAACTTCGTCTTCGGCTGGGCCATGGAGTGGGTCTTCTTCATACTCGAGCTCACCACCGTAGCCGTCTATTACTACACGTGGAACCGCATCGACGAGGAACTCCACCTCAAGGTGGGCTGGTGCTACGCGGGCTTTTCCGCCGCCACACTCATCATCATCAACGGCATCCTGGCCTTCATGCTCACGCCCGGCAGCACCTGGCTCGCCGTCGCCGGTACCGGGCAGGAAGCCAGCAAATTCTGGAACGCCTTCTTCAATCCCACCTACTGGCCCAGCCTGCTCATGCGCGTCGGTGTCTGCACATCGTTGGCTGGCGTCTGGGCGCTCATCACCTCCAGCCGCATGGACGGCGACAAGGAACCCGCGCTCAAGGCCAGCATGGTCAAGTGGAGCGTCAAGTGGCTCGTGCCCTCGTTCGTGGCCACGCCATTCCTGCTCGTGTGGTACCTCTTCATGGTGCCCGCCTCGCAGCGTGCGCTGCTCACCCTCGGCATCGACACCATCAACTCCGGCACCTTCTCCACTGTCACCCGGATGGCCCTCATCATCGTCATCACCTCGGCCACTATCATCGGCGTCGCCTACTTCCTCGCCTATCGCAACCCGGTAGACTTCAACCTCTCGCATGCTTTAGCCGTATTGCTGCTTGCCTACATTGCCACCGGAGCAGGTGAGTATAGCCGCGAAATGCTGCGCAAGCCGTACGTCATTGGCAATTGGATGTACTCCAACGGCGTGCGCGTGCCGTACGCCAAACGCATCAACACCGAGGGTTACCTTGTCCATTCCAATTGGGTGTGGAGCAAGGACGGCGCACCCACCACCAGCTACTCGCGAGGGGAAGCTATCTTCCGCGGCGAGTGCGGCTCCTGCCACACGCTCGACGGTTACCGCCCGCTCCGCCAGCTCCTCAGCGGCCGCGACCAAGCCTCGATCCGCAACATGATCGTCATGCTTCACGATTACA
>WSSedB1CaDRAFT_10000518_pt1 | contig 16652 bp, 13 predicted proteins | sample WetSurSB1Cattail_FD_9460 | JGI IMG/M metagenome (IMG submission 9460)
AGCTTACAGGACTAAAATCTTATTTGGTGATTCAAATTTTGACTATGTGGAAGTTCTGGATGGATTAAAAGAAGGGGAGAAGGTGATACTTTCGGATATTGGAGATAAGTATACAAGGGAGGAGATACGGGTTAAGAAGTAGACCCCTGCCGCTTCGCGGCTGTCCCCCTAATGGGGGACTAATTCGGAGTCCTAAACAAATCTATACCGGACTGAGAATTAACCCTTTAGGGGGGCAGGGGGGGCAAAAACAAGAAAAGATATAAAATTTAATTTTAATTAATATGATCAAACTCGAAAACATTAGTAAAGTCTACCGGACGAAAGAGATTGAAACTCTTGCACTTGACAACATAAATTTTGATGTACGGGAAGGTGAATTTGTCTCTATTATGGGTCCATCAGGTTGCGGAAAAAGCACAATGCTTAATATTATCGGCCTTCTGGATGAACCCGACAAAGGAAATATTCATCTTGACAAACAGGAAATTCTCACATATGAGGATAAAAAGACTGCAAGAATGAGAAACCAGCTTGTAGGTTTCATCTTTCAGAGTTTTCACCTGATTAAGGAGCTGAATATATACGATAATGTTGAACTCCCGCTGATATACAGAAAAACTCCCTCTGCCGAACGCAAAAAGAGAGTTCTCGAAGCTCTTGAAAAAGTCGGACTCACAAACAGAATGTCACATTATCCGGGACAGCTTTCAGGAGGTCAGTGCCAGAGAGCTGCGATAGCACGGGCTATTGCAGGAAATCCGAAGATAATCCTGGCCGATGAACCGACAGGCAATCTCGATAGTAAGATTGGTCATGAAGTTGTGGATATCCTTGCTGATCTTAATAAAAAAGGGACAACAATTGTAATGGTCACCCACGATGAAATGCTGGCAAAATCCACTCACAGGATTGTGAGGCTTTTTGATGGAAGGTTAGTGGGATGATTGAGGTTGAGGTAGAGGTTGAGGTAGAGGTTGAGGAATGAAATCCATTCACCACAAAGGGACACAAAGGATGTCACAAAGGAACACAAAGGGAAAGATTGCTTCGCTTCGCTCGCAATAACAGTAAAAACGAAGCTTTTCCATAAAACGGATTTTAAGCCCCCATTGGGGGGTTTGGGGGTAAATCTGGAGGATACAATAAACAATAAACTACAAACGAAAGAACATGCTAAAAAACTATTTCAAAATATTTCTGAAAGTCGCTTCACAAAGTAAATTGTTTTCATTCCTGAGCTTATTTGGCATAAGTCTCACTATAATGTTCGTCATGATTTTCAGCATGACAATATCAAAAATTACCAGCGGATCGGGACCTGAAAAAAATCTCAATGAGATTGTCTTTTGCCAGAGGGTGAAAACTAAGGAAACTCACAAGGGTAAAAAGAGTGAGGGTTATAGTGTTGCATCCGTAAGCAAAAGGCTCAGTGAAGAACATCTCAAAAAAGCGAAGAGTGCAGATATCATTTCAATGTACTCCGGCCCTGTTCCATGGGAATTCATCTTTAACGGAAAATACCAGAATAAGCTTCAGAACCATACTGATGCTGAATACTGGAAAATTTTTAACTACAAGTTTCTTCAGGGAAGACCATATAATGCAGAAGAGGTTACAAATGGCATCAATCTGGCTGTTATCACTAAATCGTTAAAAGAACTGCTTTTTGGTAATGAGGAAAATGTACTTGGCAAGACGATTAAATATACATCTATGAATCTGGTTGTTACAGGCGTAGTTGAGGATCCGCCAAAAACGGATCAGAATGCAATTGGTGATCTATATTTTCCTTATACTATTATGAAAGGCGACGACTTTGATGATTACATTGGTGGATATAAGGTTGCATTTAAAAGTTCCACGAAAAAGTTTAAACTTATAAGAAAAGAAGTTCAGGATATGGTGTCCCGAATTGACGCAGCTGATACATCACGTGCAATATTTCTTTCAGGACCATACACACAAATTGAAAAAATGATGGTTGGATATGGAGACCCCGAAGATTACGCGAAAGGAACCAGCCTCTTAAAATATCTGATGATGGCCCTTGCCTTCATCCTTCTTCCTGCAATTAATCTGATGGCTTTGAACTTCGCCCGTATCCATGAAAGAGGAGAAGAAATAGCTGTCAGAAAGTCATTTGGAGCAGCCAGCAGAGTGTTAAGGGGACAGTTTTTATTCGAAAATATCCTAATGACACTGGCTGGCGGATTAATTGGAATCATCCTATCATATATAGTAGTAGCCCTTCTGGGAAATAGTCTTTCACTCAGTATAGATTTCATGAATAACGTTCCCTTGTCCTTTTCGTTTAATTTCACAGTATTTGCCGGTGCCCTTACAGCGTGTCTGATTTTTGGGCTTCTCTCAGGTTTTCTGCCGGCTGTAAGACTATCGAGGATGAAACCAGCTGTTTATCTGAAAGGAGGTGAGTTATGATACGCTTGTTTTTTAAAACTTTATGGAATAACAAACGAAGAAATATCCTGGTCTTTATTGAATTGTTCATGATATCGTTTGTCCTGGTTAACCTCACATTGTATCTGGTAAGTATGTACTCTATTTATCGTATCAAGAATTGTTATGATGCTCATGATGTTATCCTAATAGATATAAACAAAAAAAATCCTGAATCTGAAAAAATTGCCGAGGTATCATTTCAGAATCTTAAAAAAGTGCTCGCTTCCAATTCATTCGTTGAGTCAGTATCTATCAGCACCAATGCTGTTCCTTACAATTACAGCATTAGCACAACCGGTTTCAATTACGATAGTGTTGAGATAGGTTTTGCAAACCGCGAAGTTGATATAGATTATGGAAGAGTAATGAAAATAATCCCCCTGAAAGGGAGATGGTTCAATGAAACAGATTTGGGAAAAGCCGTACATCCTATAGTAATCACTAATGAAGTCAGTGAAAAATATTTTAAAGGCAACGCAGTGGGTGAAAGAATATACGAAAAAGACGGGAGGTCTGGCAAAGTAACAAATTATGAAATTATCGGTGTTGTTGACAGATTTAAGCGAAATGATATTGAAACACCTTACCCAGCAGCATTTATACTGAAGGATTCTGTTAAGGCAGGTTCAAGCTGGCAGACTTCAGTTCTTATCCTGACAAAAGAGAATAAAACCAGCGATATGCTGGCCAGTGCTGAAAGCCAGGTATATTCCACGCTTAACCCTGAAAGCTGGACTATCACCAGTCTCAATTCTCTTGATAATATGCGCCTGCAGGTGAATAATGAGAATTATCAGAGGAATTACCTGACAGTTATACTTGCATTATTTGTTGTAATCAATATTTTTCTTGGCACGATCGGTATTTTATGGTATAATACCAATCTAAGGATCCATGAAATTGGCATTAAAAGAGCACTCGGGTCAACAGGAAAAGGAATAAAACGGCTGCTTGTAACTGAAAATATGGTAATTGCCGGGGTGGGACTATTAATCGTTCTCCTGATTGTACTGCAAATGCCAATGCTTGTCAATTATAGAGGAGACACGCTTGAACCTGGAGTGTTGTCAAGTTCCATTGCAATAAGCGTAGTATCTATGATTATTCTTGTATTTTTAAGTACATGGATTCCGGCAACGATAGCTTCAAAAATACGTCCGGCTATTGCCCTGAAGACAGAATAGTTTAGTACTTTCGTCACCAATGATAAAATCATACCGCATATTAGTTTGTGATGATGATGATGCCGTAAGAAGTTCCCTCGGATACTTATTGAGTAAAGCCAGTTATACGCCATTCTTTGCCTCAAAACCGGAAGATATTAAAAAGTATGTCGAAGAAACTGACTTCGCCGTTGTGCTGCTTGATATGAATTTCTCGTTGTCGATAAACGGTGATGAGGGAATTGAACTTCTGAAAAGAATAAAAATCCTTAAACCCTCCGTACCAGTAATTCTTATCACTGCCTGGGGCTCAGTTGAGCTTGCTGTTAAAGGCATAAAACTTGGCGCATCTGATTTTGTTACCAAACCCTGGAATAATGTTCAATTACTTAAGATAATTGAAACATCTATAAGCTTGTCAGATAATGTCGGTTCAGTTGATAATCACCAGACCAGTTCATATAAATCCGAAAGACCCACTGAATTCGAGTCTATTATCGGTAACGATCAAAAACTGATTGATATTCTTGACGTTATAAAAAGAGTTGCAGCAACACATGCTCCTGTCTTAATAACTGGTGAAAGTGGAACCGGGAAGGAGTTGATTGCTTCTGCAATTCATCAATTCAGCACAAGGAAGGATAATCCGTTCGTCAAAGTTAACCTGGGGGGGATACCAGCAAGTCTCTTTGAATCGGAAATGTTCGGTTATAGGAAAGGTGCATTTACAGATGCCAAAAGCGACCACACAGGCCGGTTTGAAAAAGCAAACAGAGGTACTATTTTCCTTGATGAGATAGGTGATCTTAATTTTACTTCCCAGGTAAAATTACTTAGGGTACTGCAGGATCAGACTTTTGAACGCCTTGGGGACCCCAACAGCATTACTGTTGATGTGAGAATCCTGTCCGCCACAAATCATAATCTTTACTCACAGGTAAAGAAGGGATCATTCAGAGAAGACCTGCTGTATCGTATTAATCTTATTCAGATCGAAGTACCTCCTCTACGTAATAGAATAGGCGACATACCTGTCCTTGCAGAGTATTTTATTAACAATGCAGTAAAAGCTTATTCGCTACAGAAAAAATCATTGTCCAGGGCAGCAGCTGAATGGCTTTGCGAACAAATCTGGCCCGGAAATGTCAGGGAACTGAAAAACATAATTGAGAGAAGTCTGTTGCTTACAAAAGGTGACCAAATTAATCCTGAAGATTTTATTACAGCACAGCTCCCGGGTAAAATTCCTGAAAACTCATCACATACTCTGGATGAAATGGAGAAACAGATGATCATCAGCACGATTGAAGAATGCCGGGGTAATCTGTCAAGGACAGCAGAAAAGCTTGGTATAGGCAGGGCCACATTATACCGGAAAATGGAAAAACACGGAATACAAACAGAAAAGAATGAGTAAAAAATGGACACTGATATGGCTGACGTTCGTATATTCTCTGTTCCTTGTGCTGGCTATATATTCTTTCCATAAAAATAACCCGATTCTTCTTATCACTTCCGAATTTACGATACCAGTATTGTATGGAATTACAATATGGATGATGATGAGGTCACTCAAGCCTATCAACAGTATCGGAAGAAGCCTTAATCTGCTTAAAGAGGGAGATTTTAATATAACTCTTGTTAAAACAGGAAACCGCGATATAGATAATATTATCGACGTATATAATTCGATGATTAATCGTTTGCGCGAGGAGAGGCTATCTGTAAGGGAAAAGAATCATTTTCTGGATCTGTTGATTGAATCATCGCCTCTCGGAATCCTAATTATGGACATGGATGACAGGATAATGGAAATAAATAAAGCTGCGACAAAATTCCTTGGCATTAAAGAGGAAAGCTTTAAAGGAAAATACCTTACTGAACTTAAAAGCAATCTTTCTGTTGAAATTGCGAAGATAGCATATGAAGAAAAACAATTAATAGTTCTGGCAGATGGTCAGAAATATCTTTGTCATAAATTATTTTTTATGGATCATGGATTCAAGCATCCTTTCTATTTAATAGAGGAATTCACTGAAGAAATAAAAAAAGCGGAAAGAGAGGCTTATGGAAAACTGATCAGAATGATGGCTCATGAAGTAAATAATACTGTCGGGTCAGTAAACTCAATAATGACAAGCATCCAGTCAAATCCTGAAACATTTTCAGTAAATGAAAAGGATGATATAATCAGAATTCTTGGTGTTGCAATACAACGCAACTACCAGATGAACAGATTCATGCAGAACTTTTCAAATGTTGTTAAACTGCCGGCACCTGATAAGGAAGAAATGGATCTTAATGGTTCATTATCGGTGGTTATCGAATCATTTGATGGCGAACTGAAAGAAAAAAATATTGCTGTAGAAGTGAATCTTGAGAACTCAATACCATTGATAAATGCGGACAGGAGCCAGATGGAGCAAGTCTTTCTTAACATTATCAAGAACTCGAAGGAAGCAGTACCTGTAAATGGGCATTTGAAAATAACAACTCAGAAAAATCCAGTAACTGTAATATTCGATGACGATGGTACGGGATTATCAAAGGAAGTTTCGGAAAAATTATTTACACCATTCTTTTCTACAAAACCTGGCGGACAGGGGATTGGTTTGACTCTTGTCCAGGAGATACTTACTAATCATGGATTTTCGTTCAGCTTCAGGAACAAAGAAAACGGGGGAACAGAATTCAGAATAATTTGTAGTAACCATCAGTAATACTGCAACTGGATCAATACGCTGGCACCGAATTGCAATCTGTGCCATGATTTATTTAATTTTAATGAAACACCAAATGAAACTGACTTTTTGAATTATTGCGTAGATAAGAATACCTGGCAAGTGGAAAACGAAAATAGAAATCCCAAAAAATAACCTTAAAGAACACAAAGACAACCTACGCTACCCAATTCGCTAAAACTTCGTTGGTCAAAGAATGCTGCGGTGGTTGAAAAAGGCTCTAGGGCCACAAAATCAAAGAGAGGCACAGATTGCGCCTCTCTCCAGATTCCCATTTAACTCTAAAATTCCCCTTTGTGATTTTTATATTATTCTTTGTGTCCTTCGTGATCAAAGGATTTAATGTCTCTATAACGCAAACCAATACGAAAACTTAATCAGGAATATATTATGAGGTACTATCCTAAAAAGATCTTTCATGTCATTTCCATAAGTAAACATGCCATTAGTATCTGTGCTGGTCCTGCCTTGTGACCAAACCAGGTATAAAGTCGATCCGGGCAGGTATTCCCATCTGACAACCAGGTTAGAACGGAATTGTCTGAAATTGAAATCAGGATTTCCAAAGGAATAGGTTCCACCATCATTTACATTATAGGTACTACTTGATTGATCGTACATGAGTTCGGCTGGCGTAAAGTTGTAAAATCTTTCTTTGAAGGTATTTGCATCTGTTTGGGTGATCTTCTTGAAAGCAGAATACTTTCCCGCTGAAATAAAAGGTTGACCATAATACTCAATACTTAACTCGGGATTAATTGTATAGTTTACTCTGAAGGTGAAATACAAAGTCTTCTGGTCTAATTTACCAAAAAGATATGTAAGATCCGTGCCAGAGCCGATTGTACTGACATACTGCAGTTCAGTGTTCTGAATGCTGTAATCAGGTTCAAAAGAAATTGAAACAGAGTTGGTTGGTCTGTAATAGATTCCTGCCCAATATTCATGTGATCTGTTGCTCAATGCATCACCTGTACCATGATAGTTGCCCAAATTGAAGGAGAGTTTTTTGGAGTGGTCAGTATTGAGGTTCAAACTGAAACTCTGGTTTCCGGGCATAATAATTGAAGGACCACCCCGTAATAATGTTGTAGAAATATTTTCACTTTGTCTGTTGAACTGTCCATTGATCTGCCATTTATTTTTAAACTGGGCGTTAAAATTGGTATTGTAATTTCTTGAAAGGAGAGTACCTGAGAAATTAAAGTACATCCAGTAATTTGTATTAAGATAGAAATTATTGAATATCCAGAACGGGTTTCGTAAGTAATAAGCCATCCAGTTGCCCTGATAAATTACATCTGAGTATCTCATATAGCCTATATCGTTGAACTCAAGTCCCGGTGAGCGTACAATTACGCATGTTTCAAACTGCAGTCTTTTCTTACTCGATTTACCGAATTTGACCGTTCCTCCATAACCCGGAAGTGATGTGAGTGTTGAATCAACAGAAAGATATTTTGCGTCGGGCCTCTGATAATAGCGGGCCGATGAAGTTTGTGTTTCAGTAATTGAGCGGGTTGAACCTTTGACATCGCTGAATTCAGCATTTCCCGCTAAATACCATGTTCTCTCTTTCCAGTTGTGCTGAAAGTCTATTCCGGCAGTATAAGCTGATTTGTGAAGAAAATCGAGGTTGGCCGATTTTATATCTCTGTTCACTGATGTAAACATGGCGCCTAAAATTGTCTGGCCTTTATTGAAATCCTGCTGAACTCTTCCTACAAAATAATTTGTCAGAGGCTCTACAGTCTCTTTTCGCCTGTATCCCGAACTATCTATCAGAGCATCTTCTCTGGATGTCAGACTTTCAAGAATACCGACAGAAAGTCCCTTCTTAGTTTTTCCTGATAACTTCATTGCGCCAAGAATAGTTGTAGACTCTGGCATTTTAACGTGCGCCCCGTCTCCAACTGAAGGATAATACTGAGGATATCTTCCAATCCTACGGGAGTAGAACAGATTGTCTGAATACATGTTATGGATGACTATTGTCTGATCAGGCATAAACTGATAGATATTCTGACCTTCTATAAAGAATGGACGTTTTTCAGAAAAGTATGATTCAAAAGCTGTAAGATTAACTTCCGATGGATCGGCTTCAACCTGTCCAAAATCAGGATTAATGGTAAAGTCAAGTGTAAAATTATTGGAAAGACCTATTTTACCGTCAAGTCCTGCAGATAGTTTCGAAAATTTACCCGTATTAAAAGGATCTCCTTCAATTTTTTGAAATCTTTCGGTGCGTGCTACCGTATAGGGCATTAATTCGATCTGGGGTTTAGGCTTTATGTTATCGATGCCATATAATTCACCAAATAAATGAATTACACCCGGTGATCCTTTTGGAATATATTGCCATTGAGAACGCTCCTGCAGACGGTAAATTGAACGGGTAACCTGAAGTCCCCATGTCTGGGTACTGCTCTTATCGAAACGAAGCTGACTTAAAGGAATTTTCATTTCAGCACACCATCCTTTATCATCAACTGAGGTCTTCATATACCAGACCGGATTCCAGTTGTCATCCTCATTCTGCCCATCATCTGACATAGCTGCATCGCTTTTTGCTCCTGAAGCCGAAGCAGAAAACAGGAAATCCGTCTGCTTGTCGAAGTGACTGTCAAATTCAACAAATATCATATCGCCGCTGAAATTATCTCTGCGCGACATTATTTTACTTATCTTATCAGGAACAGTATCATAACAACGGACAAACATATAGATGTTATCATTATCGTAAAGTATCTTAAAAGCTGTCTGTTGCGATGGAGGTTTGTTTTCCACCGGCTGTGACTGAGTAAAATCGGATGTCCATTCCACAAGATTCCAGCAATCGTCATTCAAAAGGCCATCAATAACCGGGGCGGTTTTTGTGAAAGCCGTCTTATATGTCCTTTTCACAACAATAGTCGAATCATTAGTATGAGCATAAACACCAGTAAACAGAAAAATTAATATCAGGCTGGTAAGAATTTTATTTAAAAAGACGGATTTCATAAGGTTATAGCTCTTTAGAGTAAATCATTTAATAATTAATTATACAACTGGTAACGCTTCAATGGCAGCAGGGTTACAAAATTCTTTTAAAAGACATTTAAATATTCAAGATGATGCATGAAGGTCTGATAAGTAACCAGAATATTATATGAAGCGAGGATAAGATTAAACTTCGTAATCCCTGCACAATAAAATAATAGACCTAATTAACGGCTGATTTTCTGAAATAAATATCGCCACTTATCGTTTCGAGCTTGATCAGATCACCTCCATTGTTCATTTTCTCTGTAATTTTCATTGGAATTCCGCTATGCATTTTATTCAGAGCGAGTTCATGGTTTGAATACATTCTGCCGGAGATGGTTGAAAAATCAAGGTCCGCCTTTTTTTCAACAGGTTCTGAGAGGTCTATGTAGCCACTTATTGATTTTACATTCATATCCCCGGTTTTACCATTAATTGTAATGTCAGCATTAATGGTCTCAACTGAGAGTTTTGTTTTTTCAGGGACATAGACCTGCCAGTATATGTCAGTCTCATTGCAGCAATTCCTTTTTCCTTTAAAATAATTATCCTTAAAATTTGCCCTGATTGCTACGTTTTGTCCCGAATCATCAAATGCTGTCACATATGCGTCGTTATCCTTGTTCTCATTGATGTTAACTGATGCCTTAACATAAACTTCATTTTTAGACCATGTCTGAATATTTATAGAATCGGCTATCTGTATTTTTAGTGTAAGTGCTTCCTTCCCGGAAAAATCTATATGTTTTTCAATTATTTGCTGAGCATGGATTGTGCAAGAGAACAGCCACAACACAGCTAAAATTGCTTGTGATTTCATAAGAATATGTATTAAAATTTAGACTATTATATTTAAGAAAAGATGATTTCGGATTGGTGATTTCGGATTGACCTACGGTGAGCAGGTCATGAATCCGAAATCTAAAATCCGTAATTTTAATCAGCTAATTCCCTTTCCTCAGATAGATATTTCCGCTTACAGATCCGATATTGAATTCGAAGCCTCCTCCGTTAAGCGAATAATTCATCTCATTTCCACCAACTTTCTTAAGATTCTTCTGACTTTCAGAAAAGTCGAAATCAGAATAGAAGGCGCCCGACACAGTTCTTAACTCCAGGTTAGTTGCTGTTTTCGAAGGAAGGGTGATATCGATATCGCCACTAATTGAATTGACTGATGAAGATTTGACCGAATTGACACTGCTGTATGTAATATTTATATCTCCACTGATAGTTGAAAGAACAAGTGGTCCGGTCACATCCTTCAGATCAATATTTTGACAGGTTTTGATGTCAATCTCATTTTTCATATTCTTTATTGCGACGTTATTGTTTCTTTCACACCCGCTGGTAATCTCAATAGCCAGGTTTTCCGGTACTTTCATCTTGTATTCACTTCCTCTTGTGAATGGAAGCAAACAGGTTATGGTTATAAGGTTGCCGATTTTCTGCACATCCAGACCAATTCCAGTATTATCGGTTCCTGCAGGGAAGACCGGTTTTAATCCTTTTGCCTTTGCAGGAGGAGTGAGATCTCCTGAAGTTGAGGTTATGATGATATCAGTTCCGTTGTAACCCTCTATGGGCAATGAATCGCTGAAGTCTTTTAGGATAAGTCTTCCATCTTTAGTATTCTGGGTAGTAATTTTGTATTCCTGAGCAGAAAGGATTCCTGCCGAAAAGAATATTAACAGAGCTATAAGGCTGATTTTCATTTTTTTCATGACATTTATTATTTAGTAATTAACACTTTAATCAGGCAAACCCGGAATCTGCCACGATTTATTTTTAACTGAATTCAATTGTTTCCATTTTTTGCTCAGATAAGAACTCGCAGGCTATTCTCAGCTACTGCTCTTACCTCTTTTAATGTGCTTTTATTTGAAATTATCTCCTGGATTGGTCTCAATGCACTTTTCTCCTTTCTCTCCGCAAGAATGTTTATAAGCGTTACCTGTAACAGGGGATCAGTCTGAAGTGAAAGTGATTTAACCAGCGAATCAGCCACTGCACGCTGATCGGCAAATCTGGCAAGCGCGTAAGCTGCTGCCATTCTTACATTTACGTTCTTATCATTATTAAGTGTTTTAACCAGAACATTGATGACATTTTCATCAGCTTTAACTATCCCATTTGCATAATTAACCGCCTGAATTCTGTCACTCGATGATTCTTCTTTCAACATAGTGAACATTGTCGCTTTTTTCAGATCAGTTACCTCCGAGCGAAGCTGGTGTAATTCATTTGAAGTATAAGCGTTATTATACCCTCTATGTAATAACATGCCAATTAATGTTCCACAGATAAGCAGAGCAATTCCGGCTGCTACTCTGTAACGGCCAAAGTCATGCCGGGAAATGGAAGGCTCATTTTTTGCAGGGACCTTGCTTTCTTCAGTCTTTTTGATCTGACTATACAGCATATGATAAAAATTGATCCTCAATGAGTCATCTGGTTGTACCATTTGATCCTCTGAAAGCAGATTAAGTATCCTTTTTAAATCTTTTAATTCATCAAGACATCTTTCACATGTTCCAAGGTGCGTTTCAATCTCCCGACGTTCACCTTCCTCAAGTTTATTATCGAGATAATCGATCATCCTGTTATCAACTTCTTCACATTTCATGGTTCGCCTTTTAAAACTGTTTAAAATATACGCCTCTTAACCGTTTAATAGCTCTGTGCATTGCTACTTTGATGGCTGGTACCGACTGGTTGAGTATTACAGATATTTCTTCATACTTTAATCCCTGGTACCTGCTGAGTATAATCAGTTCACGCTGGTCATTGCTCAATGAAGCAAATGATAATTCCAGCCTTTCATAATCTTCTTCAGGAAACCCCTCATTTTCATCAGTGACATCAATAGAATAGGAGTCGGTGTTTAGAAAAAGTTCCCCTGATCTCTTTTCTTCTTTGCAATAATCAATATGAAGATTCCTTGCCATCTTATACATCCATGCCTTTACACTATATTCGCTTCTATATGAATTTTTATACCTTATCATTCTGTAAAACAAATTCTGTGTAAGATCCTGACTGACAAGATTATTACGTGTCAGTTTAAGAAAATAATTATAAAGCCTGACATTATATCTTTCAAACAACACTGACATTTCAGACAGGTTTCCGTCCTTTACATGCTGCATGATTATTTCATCTTCAACTTCCGCCACAGTCTGATTTTTTTGTCTTTACTATGATTACTTGTAAAGGTACAAATGGTTACATCCAAAAGCGAAATATTTTATTAAATGCAAAAAAAATGGCCCATAGTATATATGGACCAGTTTAGGATTTCTCTGTGTACCTCAGTGCTTCTCTGCGTCACTCTGTGTAAGTTCTTGATTTTTAATTGCACAGAGAGCCACTGAGGTCACAGAGGGCCATAGAGTCTATTTATTAAAGATTTTTCCGAAGAACACTTTCATATCATTCCATGAGTCTTTGTCAGCCTGAGGATTGTATTCAATAGGCATATTGAACTTTTTTCCTGTTGCCGTCGCATCAGGGTTAGTAAATGCATGTGTGGCATTAGCATATACTTTTACTGTATTTTCAACGCCAATAGAATCTAACTGATGTTTGAACTTGTCCACGTCTTTCATAGAAACAAACTTATCAATTCCGCCCTGACAAACTAGAACCTTTGCTTTAAATAAACTCTTGTCGACAGGCACACCGCCCATACCGCCGTGAAAACTTACCACACCTTTCAGATCGGCGCCAAGTTTAGCATAATTAAGCGCCACAAATCCACCGAAGCAATAACCTATTGCTGCTACATTGTCAGGATCGGTCTGGGGATATTTCTTTAATGTATTAAGAGCAGCATCCAGCAGACTTTTTATCAGATTCGGATCTTTGTATAAGGCACCTGTAAATTGCTGGGCTTCGGTTGGATTTGCAGCAACTTTCCCATTTCCGAATACATCAACAGCCATTGCTATATATCCAAGAGCTGCAAGCTTCCGAGCTCTCATTTTCGGATAATCATTAAGGCCCCACCATTCAGGTACGACAAGAACAGCGGGTCGTTTTCCTTTTACATTTTCATCATAAGCGATAAATCCTTTATAGGTCATACCGTTTGCCATGTATGACACGGTTTCCTCTTTTATTTTCGGCGATAAACTTCCAGGTTTACCCGGAGTTGAAATACTAACCATAAACAGCGTGATTAAAATTGTTCTGTAAATAATTTGCTTTTTCATATTCTATTAATTTTTGGTTTTATAGATTCTTGATTTAGTTTAACAATAAGATGCTAAAAAAGTTCTGAACATTTAAATTCTTCCGGATCATAACGTTTGTTCTTAATATATTGAACATTGTATAGAATATAGTTGTTTAGTATAGTATAAACAATAAAAAACATATGGAAACTTCACTGTTTGTGTTTGCATCAAGACCATCGGGGTGGCCTTCTTCTGATAATTTCAGAATAGAGACAAAAATACTTGGAGAAATTAAGGAGAATGAAGTATTGCTGAAATCGTGGTTCATCTCTGTAGATCCATATATGCGTGGACGAATGAATGATGTTAAATCATATGCGCCTTCCTGGAAGATCGGTCAACCAATAATTGGAAGTTGTATTGCGAGAGTGGTGGAAAGCAGGAGCAAGTCACTCCATGCTGGTGATGTTGTCGTCGGTACTCTTCCCTGGGCAACTTACTGCATAGAAAAAGCAGACAATCTCAGGACAATTGATGTCAGGAATGTTTCCCCCGGCTACTATCTCGGTATTCTGGGAATGCCTGGACTTACTGCATATTTTGGAATGATGGATATAATCAACCCACAAAAAGGCGAAACTGTAGTTATTTCCGGAGCGGCAGGTGCGGTTGGACTCGTAGCTGGTCAAATAGCAAAAATAAGGGGATCAAGAGTCATTGGAATTGCCGGAAGTGATGAAAAATGCAGTTTAATTAAAAATAATTTTGGTTTTGATGAAGCTATCAATTATAAAACCTCGAAATCAATCAGAAAAGAACTTGAAATCTTGTGCCCGGAAGGAGTAGATGCTTACTTTGACAATGTTGGTGGTGAAGTTACTGATGCAGTTATAGCCAATCTTGATTTTCATGCCAGAATTGCATTATGCGGACAGATTTCACAATATAATAATACAAGAATCAGCGTCGGACCTTCAATATTGCCGATGTTACTCACAAAAAGTGTAAAGTTGCAGGGTTTTATTGTAAGGAATTACAATGACCGGTTTGAAGAAGCTCTTTCACAACTGACTCAATGGGTGAATGACGGGAAGCTTAAATATAAAGAAACAATCCTGGAGGGTTTTGATAAACTGCCTGAAGCTTTCCTTGGGCTGTTTGGAGGTAAAAATCAGGGTAAGATGCTGGTAAAAACAGATTAATAAGACTTATAGTGGCGTGCCGGATATGTAATTACCTGATTACTCAATGTTTTAATAGGCTGTTTTAGATTCTGATATAAGTAATATTAAGTTTGAAAACCTTGTAAAAAAAACGGATAAATTGAATAAATGTAAAATTTAAAAGAAATGAAAAAGTTATTATTAGTAGTCATCACATTAATTACATTTGGCAGGTTGAGTATTTCTCAAACTACGGAAAAGGACTTTAGAGATTTTTCATGGGGAAGTACATTTGACCAGGTAAAAAATGATGAAAAATCTAAGTTTGTCAGTGAGAATCCAAATGATCTTATTACGTATGAAGACCATTTGGCAGCCTATAATGTGCAGGTTAACTATCAATTTAACGAAGATAGCAAATTGGTAAGTGGTACCTACTTTTTCACCAAGAAGCATTTAAATCCTCAACTGTATATAGAGGATTTTAAAGTGTTTAAAAACCTTCTTACAACCAAATACGGTGACCCAAGTCTGAATAAAGAAGAATGGAGTGCAAATACAACACCTAATGACAAGGAAAATTATGGTCAGGCAATAGAAGACGGAAATCTCTCCTTATACTCTGTCTGGGTAACTAAAAGGTCATTAATTAAAATAATTCTGACATCGAGCAATGATCGTCCTTTCTTACAGATTCATTACACTACAAAGTCGTTAGATGAATTGGAAAATAAAACAGAACTGATGAAAGCATTGAAAAAACTCTGAGACTCTGCATCAATATTTTTGAATCGAAGTTAATAAATACAAAAAGAATATAAAATAAAAGAGTCAGATAGAAGAAATTATCTGGCTCTTTTACTTATACTTATGCCTGGTATAACTACCGGTAATTTGAGTTAAACTAACTACAATTCTAACAATCATAGTGTTATATTGGCATATATTTTATTGTTTAATAAACCGATAACTGCAATCACCAAGAGTAATTATATAAATCCCTGATGAGAGATCCTGAATATCAATTTCTGATTTGCCGCTGTGGATTTTACCGGTTTTTTTCAATATCCCCTGAATACTTATGATTTTATATGCCCTGACTCCTTCGATATTGTCATTTACTATCAGTACTTTTCTTGTTTGATTCATATAAACTCCATTATTAACATTTGCTTCAATTGGCTCTACTTTGGCAGATTCATAATAAAAATCATATGGGGCAAACAATGTATCCAGGGAAGCGTTGATTGAATCAGCATAAGTGTTCAGAGCCCTTGTCGCCATACTCGAAGAACTTCTGCTAAAGGTTATAGACCTGTTACAGTAACTTGAGACTAAATGGTAACTCGCAAATTTACCACTTGCCAGACTAACGTACAGAATGTTATTTCCTGTACCATAGTAATACCAGGAGGTCGGATTACCACTGGTCAATGTCCAGCTGAATATATTTCCACTGCCTCCGTTTAACGTGGCTACAATGGGGCTATTGGAAACCATATTTACTGTATTAATCGGATAAGCGATACCTCCAGAACCTGTTCCAACTTTATATGTTCCCTGGCATGGATCAACAGGTGGAGGAGGGCAGGCTTGATAAGAAATTGTTCCGTGGATAGTGAATATATTCTTGCGATATCCAGGATACCACACTTCTACCGTAATATTCTGAGATGAATTTCCTGGACATTTGGCCTTCAAGGTAATTGTAGATGAAGAAGTGTTTGCAGATAAATTCGTAAAAAAGTTTGTATCAAATGACCAGCTATAATTAAGATCCTGAACTCCTACAGGATTTGCGTAAAATGTTATTTGTCCACCAGGTGCCAGACTAAAACTTGTTGGGGATACATTTCCAATATAAACCATATGTTGTGGCGGATCAGTTACTTCATTAATGTATCCCATATTATAAATATT
>WSSedB1CaDRAFT_10000520_pt1 | contig 16532 bp, 10 predicted proteins | sample WetSurSB1Cattail_FD_9460 | JGI IMG/M metagenome (IMG submission 9460)
TTGGATCAGCCAGTACACTTCGGCCCCTGATGTGGTTTGATCATCTCGATCCGCGCGATCCGCTTCAGCTTACAGATGGTGTTTACGGACTTCTTGGAAGGTATTATTTCCAGAATAATGCAAACCTGTGGTTGTGGTTTCTGTTGGGGAACAGCAAGACCAAAGGCTGGGAAACTGTCCCTACAATAAAAAGTGACCCTGAATTCGGTGGCAGGTTTCAGCTACCTGTGCCGAAAGGGGAAATGGCTTTATCATACGATCACCGGACTGCCAATCTTGCCGGAGTATTAAACCCGACCGAAATCCACGGCTCCCCTGTTTATCATGAGGACAAATTAGGACTTGACGGTAAGTGGGATATCGGACCGGGAGTTTGGTTTGAGTATTCGTTAACCCACGGCAGACCCGATTCAGCATTTCTTCCTTTGTGGACCAAGCTCTTTACACTTGGCATTGATTATACCTTCGGTATCGGTAATGGTCTGTATGCAGCTTCAGAATTCTTCAGATACAGCTCTGCAGATGAGATCTTCAAGCCAGGAATAAACCAAACGTTCTCATCGCTTACTCTTAATTATCCCTTCGGTATAAACAAGATCGGAAGTATCGTTTACTACAACTGGAATGAAAAGTCGTGGTACCGTTTTATCAATCTGCAGCGGCAAACTGATAATTGGACTTATTATCTTTTCCTGTTCTGGAATCCCGAAAAGTTTGCGATCTATAATAATATATCAGGTAGTAATATGTTTTCCGGAACCGGGTTACAGCTTATGGCCGTTTATAATTTTTAAATAAGATTCAGCAATTGAAGAATATCGTTTTAAGCAAATAAGAAAACCAAAAAAACAAAATACCAACAAATTTATCATGGAAAATTCAACGCTCATATCAATCGAAGCTCTTAAAAAAATTTTCCCAACATCAGGTGGCAAATTTACTGCTCTGAACGGGATCAATCTCACTATCGGGAAAGCAGAATTCACAGGAGTCGTTGGGCCCAGCGGAAGTGGCAAAACTACTCTGCTTAATATTATAGGCTCGCTCGATACTCCTTCAGAAGGCAGGGCGGTGGTTCTTGGCCAGTCAATCAGCGACCTTAATGTGAAGCAGGCTGCACTTCTACGGCGGTCTAAGCTTGGATTTATTTTCCAGAGTTATAATCTTCTGCCTGTTTATACAGTTTTTGAAAATGTCGAATTCCCCTTGCTTCTTTTAAAACTCGACGAAAGTCAGAGAAAGAAAATGGTACTGGAATCCCTTGAGTGGCTGGGGCTTACCGACAAGATAAAATCAAAACCTGCTCAACTTTCAGGTGGTGAATGTCAGAGAGTCGCCATAGCCAGAGCAATGGTGAAAAAGCCTGAAATAGTACTTGCAGATGAGCCAACTGCTAACCTGGATGCAGCAAATTCCCATAACATTCTTAAAACAATGGTTCAGCTTAACAATGAACTTAAGACCACCTTTGTATTTGCCACCCACGATGATAAGGTAATATCATATCTGAAGAGGAAGATCTCACTTATAGACGGCAAGGTGCTGAAGGATGAAATTATCAAAAATTAAAATGCCTGAATCATGAAACTCTTATTAAAACTAGCGGCAAAAAATCTCTATGGGGCAGGGCGGAGGACCTGGCTCAACGTGATTGTGCTTTCTTTCTCATTCCTGGTGATAATATGGCATAAAGGATTGCTGAACGGATGGGACAGGCAGGCCAGAAACGACATGGTTAACTGGGAAGTCGGTGCGGGTCAGTACTGGCAGTCATCATATGATCCTTATGACCCATTTTCGCTTACCGATGCGCATTCAAATATCCCCTCATCCTTTGATACTTTATTGACGAAAGGAGAAGTTGCCCCAGTGCTTATAACTGAAGGTACCATTTACCCGGGAGGCAGAATTCAAAGTATTCTGATCAAGGGAATCAGTTCAGATCAGAAGGTACTGAAACTGCCCACGGAAAAATTTCAAAAGAATGATGATGAAATACCTGCACTTATCGGCAGTAAGATGGCCAGCGACAATGGCTTGAAAACGGGCGATGAAATCACTATTCGCTGGCGCGATACGCATGGCACCTTCGACGCTAACGAGTTGAAAGTGATTGGGATCTTCACTACGAATGTCCCCACAGTTGATGCCGGGCAGGTATGGATTCCGCTCGACCGGCTGCAGAAGATGATGGGAATGCCGGGTGAGGCAACCATCCTGATTTGTGGTAACACCTCTGAGGCAAATCTGAAACCGGAGGGTTGGAAATTCAAGTCCAGTGAGGAATTGCTTAAATCTGTCACCGACTTAATCAAAATGAAATCAGTTGGAGGAATAGTTCTCTATGTCATCCTCATGAGTCTTGCTATGCTTGCAATCTTCGATACACAGGTACTTTCAATCTTCAGAAGACAGAAGGAGATCGGTACATATATTGCACTTGGGATGACCCGTTCGCAGGTTGTCGGACTCTTCACACTGGAGGGTTCACTTAATTCTGTACTTGCCGGCTTACTTGCTGCCGTATATGGAATCCCTCTTCTGGCTATGCAGGCCAGTCGTGGTTTGTCGTTTGCAGGGGCCAGCAAAGACTATGGCCTGGTACTGGCGGATAGGATCTTTCCCGTATACAGTCTGGGCCTTGTTGCCACAACGATAATCATTATATTGATAACAACTACCATAGTCAGCTATCTGCCATCGCGTAAGATTGCCAAAATGAAACCAACAGAAGCTTTAAGGGGGAAACTTCAATGATCAGATTTTTATTTAAAGGAATTTTCAGGGACAGGCAGCGCAGTCTGCTGCCTGTAATAGTAGCAACAATCGGGGTTATGCTTACAGTAACTCTTTTCTGCTGGTTAAATGGCTTTCTAAATGACAGTATCGAATTAAATGCCCGGTTCTCTACGGGTCATGTAAAAATCATGACCGCACCATATGCTAAACACATCGATCAGGTCCCGAATGACCTTGCTTTGACCGGTGTCGACACACTGATGAAGAAGCTAAAAAGTGATTTCCCTGACATAACCTGGGAAGAGAGGATCCATTTTGGCGGACTCATAGACGCTCCTGATAAAAACGGAGAAACACGTGAACAGGGTCCTGCTATCGGTTTCGGCATTGATATGCTATCGGGCGACAAATCCGAAATCGGAAGATTTAATCTGGTTAAGTCCCTCAGAAGGGGCAGGCTTCCTGAAAAACCGGGCGAAATATTGATAAGTGAATTATTCTCACAAAAATTAAAGGTAAATCCGGGAGATACGGTAACATTTATTGGTTCTACAATGAACGGAGCAATGGCCATGGCAAATTTTAAGATCGCGGGGACAATATCTTTCGGAACCATCGGGATGGACAGGGGCTCAGTAATAATTGATCTTAAGGATATCCGCTCGGTTCTTGATATGGACAATGCGGCAGGCGAGATCGTAGGTTATCTGCCGGGTAATTATTACGATGAAGCGGCGGCCAGTAAGGTCGTCCGGCGTTTTCATATGCTTTTCCCGCCATCAAATGATGAGTATGCACCAACTATTGTGACACTCAGCGAACAAAACAACCTGGGTCAGATGATGGGACAGATAAAGCAGGTTGGAGGCTTTGTAGTATTTGTATTTGTTCTGTCCATGTCGCTTGTGTTCTGGAATGCAGGATTGCTTGGAGGGCTAAGAAGATATATTGAATTCGGTACAAGGCTCGCAATAGGTGAAGATTATTCCCATATATACAAAACCATGATCTACGAATCGATACTTATTGGCATTGTTGGTTCAATAACAGGAACAATTGTCGGACTGACGATTTCGTTATACCTGCAGAATCATGGCCTGGATATCGGATCGATGATGAAAAATGCGTCAATAATGATGCCTGCTGTTTTCCATGCAAGGATAACACCATTGGCATTTTTTATAGGATTCATTCCCGGGCTCCTGTCCACCGTGGCAGGGACCGCTCTGTCGGGGATAGGGATTTACAAAAGAAAAACAGCGCAACTTTTTAAAGAATTAGAAGCATGAAAAATATTGCAATACCTATGTTGTTCTTATGCATTTCTATTAATGCACAGACTCCTTCCGCAAAGGAAATTATTGAAAAAATTGATAAAAATATGTCCGCTGAATCACGGGTATTCACGTCAAAAATGATTATCCATAACGCCAGGAATACAAGGACTATAGAATCCAAAACGTGGAACATGGGAGAAGATAAATCCTATACCGAGTATCTTGCACCTGCCCGTGAGGCAGGAACAAAGATGCTTAAGCTCGATCAGCGTCTCTGGATTTACTCACCTGAAACCGACAGGATTATCCAGATCTCAGGTCATATGCTGCGCCAATCGGTAATGGGTTCAGATTTATCATATGAAGACATGATGGAAGATCCTCATCTTCTCAACCATTATAACGGAAAAGTTGAAGGACAGGAGAAGATTGGCACCAGCGACTGCTGGGTCATTAATCTTACTGCATATACTCCGGATGTAGCATATGAGACACAAAAGCTGTGGGTTGATAAAGAAAAATTTATACCCCTGAAAAAAGAGATGTTTGCAAAAAGCGGAGTTTTGCTTAAAAGGCTTGAACTGTCGGATGTAACCAAGATCCAGGGCAGATGGTATCCCAAGAAAATATTGTTTAAAGATGTTCTTAAAGAGGGCGAGGGAACAGAGTTTCAGATTATGGATATTGAATTCAATACTAAAATCCCCGAATACATTTTTTCCAAGGCAAGCCTTAAAAAATAAGATTATTTTAATGCATTGAGCATGGAATCAGTAACGATGATCCTCCTGGATGAAACGGCACATGCCCCAAAATAACCTAATGCTCCGTTGCTGAGATTATTATTCGGATTGGCAGGAGTTGAACCGAATATAGGATTAGTGTAAATCAGATCTTCAAGTGTCCGGTAATACCCGTATGTTTGTTTATCGAGCGAGAGGAGCACTATGGCATAATTGCTACCAGCTTCTGCACTTGAAACACGTAAATCTGTTTCCTCACCATTTGTATACTGGTCATCGAACAACCTGTAGTTTTGAGTATTAATGGAGTCATTTTTATAAACCAATACTCTGTAAAAATTCTTCGCTAAAGGATCCCTGAAAAAACAATGAATCTCAAAATGAATTTTGTTTTTAGGATCTCCACCAAAATCCAAACGTTGAGAATCACTTTTTACCAGAGTCAACGAATCGATGTCAACATGATTTAAAATAGTAGAGGAACCAACATATTCCTGATCTTCCGATATAACTTTTAAGGTGTATGTCCTACCCTGCACTCCCCTGATTTTTGAAGTAATATATATCCCTGAAGTGGTTTCTGTCAGAGTATCGGTAGTTCCATTACTATCTGTTATTATTGCCAGAGCACCGGAAACTTTTTCCAACACAGGTTGATTAAAGTAACTTCCTGATTTACTGATTGTAATAGTGTAAGGACCCGGTCTGTCGCTGATTAAACCTTCGATGACAATGCGTGGTGCGGCTTCATTCAGATCAACATTGATTACCTTCTGACAACCAGCAAATACCAGCAAGGCAACCAGCGACAAAATAATAACCGTAAAATCTTTAATATTGACTGTTTTTCTTTTTACCATATCAGATAAGATTAAAACTTGAAATTATAAGTAATGGCGGGAACGAATCTAAAAAGTGATAACTGCACTGCCTGCATCTTCTCAGGATTATTTGGGTCCTGCTGAAAATTTATTGCATAAGCATTGGACCGTCCGTAAACGTTGTAGATTGAGAAGTTCCAGTTACTCTCAAATTTTTCTGTTTTCTTACGTTGCCAGGTCAGACCTATATCAAGCCTGTGGTAGTCGGGCATACGATACCCGTTCCTTTCGGTATAATATGGCACAACATTACTATCGACATAATAACGTCCGCTGGGAAATGTAACAACATTACCGCTGATAAAAATCCAGGTTGCAGAAATAGTGAGTTTCGGGCTGAGTTCATACATTCCAACAACAGCCAGGTTATTTGGCCTGTCCTGTTTTGCAAGGAATACACTGCCTCCGTTGATATCGGGAAATTGTCTCTTTGTTTTCGAAAGAGTGTAGCTTATCCAGCCTGTGAGTTTACCGTACTTCTTCCTGATCAGAAACTCGGCTCCATATGACCAGCCTTTCCCAAACACCAGTTGTGATTCCACTTTATTATTAAGGATAAGATTGGCTCCGTTACGATAATCAATCTGGTTCTGCAGAGTTTTATAGTACACTTCGACAGATGTTTCAAACATATTATTTAAAAAATTCCTGAAGTAACCCATGGTATACTGATCAGCAATCTCCGGCAGGATATTGGTATTACTGGGAACCCAAAGATCAAATGGTGTTGTTGAAGTCGTATTTGATAGCAAATGAATATACTGACGCGTCCGTGCATACGAAACTTTTACCGAACTTGAATCAATTATTATGTAATTAAGCAATAGTCTTGGTTCAATTCCACCAAACGAATTAAATATTTTCCCTTTGGGATAGGATACCGAATCAATTACATCTGCTACCTGATCATAAGTATAGACTGTACCTGGCCCAATTGAACTGAAAAGTGAATAGCGCAACCCGTATGTTGCTTTAAGATGGGGTGAAATTGTCTGTTCATTGGAAATATATATCGCATTCTCGAGCGCATACCTGTTATCGACAGATTTGACATGAAAAAATGTCGTACTGTCAACTTTGCTTGGGACGAATGTATGATAAATGGAATTAAAACCAAATTTAATTGTATTGTTTGAGTTCAGGTAATAATTAAAATCTTCTTTCAGGTTCCAGTCTTTAATTTGTGATATTACATTCATGGTCTCAGTGCCAACTTCCACATTAAAATTATAACTATACTTACTATAAATGAGTGAAGTATTTGAAAAGAGTTTATCGCTGAGAATATGGTTCCATCTGGCTGTTGCAGTTACATTCCCCCAATTGAGACCCAGAGTGCCGCCGAGGTTGAAGTCATCTCTGCCAAGATAACATGAAAAATATATTCTGTCCTTTGCTGAAAATTCATAATTGGCTTTCATGTTCAGATCATAAAAATAGAGAGTTGACCTGCTGGCTAGTGAATCGGGTCCGTTCCGGGGAAGAAGTCTTAGGAAAAGATCGGCATAGGTTCTGCGGGCAGCAATCATGAAAGAGCCTTTGTTCTTTATTATTGGTCCCTCAACAGACAGGCGGGAAGCAATGAGTCCGATGCCTCCTGATACATGATATTCTTTATTGTTCCCTTCATTCATTTTAATATCAACAACCGACGACAAGCGTCCTCCGTATTCGGCCGGGAAACCCCCTTTGTATAAAGTAATGTCCTTTATTGCATCGGAGTTAAATGTTGAGAAAAAACCAAGCAGGTGAGATGGATTATATACCGGAGCTTCATCAAGCAGGATAAGATTCTGATCAACGCCACCACCCCTTACATAAAAGCCGGCATTCCCCTCACCGGCAGGCGTGACACCGGGCAAAAGCTGAATAGTTTTTAATACATCCTTCTCACCAAGGATTACAGGTATATTCTGAATCTCCTTAATATTGATCTTTGAAATCAACTCGTTCTGAACCACATTGATGTTATTCTTCTCACCCAAAATTGTAATTTCCTTTATGGCGATGGATTCTTCTTCCATGTTGAAAGTCATCTTGATGTTTTCATTTAAATCAAGGTGAGTAGTGATGGTTTTGTAACCCATAAACTGAACTATCAGAGAATATTTCCCGACAGGCAGAGAAAGAGAATAATATCCATAAGCATTTGAAGAAATACCTCTTGTAGGATGCTCCTTAGGATAAATAACAGCACCAGTCAGGGCTTCCCCTGTCTTCGCATCCCTTATAAAACCACTTATAGTTGCTGTATTTGAAGTTTCATTATTGGAAAACCCTGATATAAAGTTTAACGATAAAAAAATAAGTAATAACAAATAAGTTTTCCTGGCCATTCATTCTGATTTATCCTGACAGCGTTAATAATTAATTTTGCAAATGTTATCGCAGACCTACTTACATACTTTGACTTTACATTTACCTATAAACAGAAAATCTGTCGTAATGTTGTTACCCTGTATGCGTTTGTTGCTTAACCGTAAAATACAGATTTATTCCTTTATTATTTTTCTTATTGTATTCCCTGCAGGAGTGAATACCTGAACCAGGTAAATGCCCCTGGGGTATGAAGTCATATCGAGTTGATATGTTCCTGAATTAACATCGATGTTTCGTATCATTCTACCTTGAAAATCATATAACTGCACAATTCTGATTGTATTTGAAGATTCAATTGTCAGAATATCCTTTACAGGCGTTGGATAAAATTTCAGATTGATGTTGTTTTCAGTTTCTCTGACAGATACAATTGTGTTTGTAGATGCAGTCCAATTCGACGCAATGCTATTATCTGACAAGGGATCAATTAAATCAAGATAATACCCGTTACCGTCGGCATTTGGCCAAGGGGCCAAATTAGAATAACGTACACTGTCTATTACATTGCCAAACCCATCTGCGAGTACAAGTTTCTCTCCCTTGTTTGAGAGATTCCTTGTGAATTGTCCTGAAGCAGAGATGCCATATTTTGCCATGAATACTGCCAGATTACTTGCAAGTATTTTCCTTGACTTTGGAAATATTTCAGAATAAGCAGGGAACTGGTAAACAAATCCTGTTCCGCTGAAATAGACCCCTGTGAGATCTACTGTTTCGGTGCCTGTATTTTGTATTTCAATGAATTCCTGGTCGTTGCTTACAGGTAGATCAATTGTGGTATTCGGGTTATACATAATTTTGCTAATTACCAGAGGTGGTGTCTGCACATTGCTACAGTTTGAATATGGGCCAATATTTGATGACATCCAGGCAATTCTCTGACTCAGCCATGCTTTCATATTACTTATTTCCAGTGCTAAATCAGGCACAGTACCCCATCTTGTATTCTCTCTGACAGCTGCTTCACTGATAGTGGCTACAGTCTGGTCGATAAAGTTCTCAATAACAGAAAGATTTAAAGGCTGTCCTGGTTGTATAAGCTCATTCCATCTTTTAGACAAGTAACATCTGAACTGCGTGTCATTGAAAAGATCTTTAAAGAATGTAGGCCCGGTATTGTCTCCATTATCAAATTGCCATGTATCAGTTTTGCTTCTGTCAAGATTCCAGAGAAACAGGTCATTACCGAAAGTAAGGTTATTGTCCCAGATTGGCCCTGCTCTTAATTTCCCATTACGGTCCTTATGAAAAAATGTACTATACTGATATGCATCGGAGTTTGCTGTCAGTTCGCTTATTATCATGAAATCAACAAATGATGGGATATCTATTACTGACGGATATCCGCTTACCAGAGATTCATTACCTGTTGATGCCGTACTGCTAAGCTTTTGAAATTCAGAATAGATATAATCGTTTTGTTGTGGTGTGACGTTTTCCGGTTTTGGCTGATCATGTATGAATGCAACAGGGTCGTATGTTACATAGCTTGGCATTGTCCACGCTACCGGGTCATCGCCTGTGGTCTTATCGGCTTTAGTAATGTATCCTCCTGTAACTGCGGGGGCAATATTATCGAGGGTACCTATCTTCATAATATCAACCCTGTTTGATCCTTGTTTTATTTTTTCCTGAAGAACATAAAGGCCGTTGTAAGATCCGTTTATCATCACTTCGCAATAGACTGTTCTACTGGCATATTCGCCTATTGCACGTGATAAATTATAACAAAGGTAATCGCGGATAAGTGAAGGCTCAAATCCCAATCCGTTAAGAATCCAGTCATTATCGCTGGGCAAACCAAGCAGGGTTACATTGTTATTTGAGGTATTATCGGCCTTTAAAGTTGTAAGTCCGAATTGCTTCTTTGGCAGTACCTGCGAACTTGAGCCTCTTATTTCTATGTTAATACGCCCATTATAATTAAGATCTTCTGCAGTATTCTGATCGATAAGGTAATTTCGTAATCCGTTTCCTTTGTAAATTATTTTCATTGTGGCAAGAACCCTTGGTGAATCAGGAATTTCCACTCCTCCGTCAGTATTTATTAAAACAATCGGGAGATTACTGTCTGTAAAGCTTTGAGAATAAGAGAATAAGTAAGAACTATAAAGAAAAGAAACAAGAATAAACAATCGCTTCATACTTTCGGGGTTAACTATCGAAACAAAAGTGTCAATTATTTTTGTATAAATGAATATCAATAATCATATATAAAACAGATCGCGAGATGATTGAGATAAGTTCTTCAGGGCCTGATCACCTTCGCCAATACGCCGGGCACCTGGAGCAGGTCATAGTCGTTGGCATAAATTAAGAATTTATCATGCCATTGGGGATTGAATTTTTCTTTATAATCTCTCTGACCTTTGTAATTAGAGAAAGACCTGATTTTCTCGTATGCAAACTTCATTGATTTTTCGGTAAAATTGTGAGGGTCATTTAGCCCTGACATTGGTGCAAAACCAAGGTTAACATACCTTATTCCGTTTGCTTTAAAGTATTTGAAGAGCTCTACCACGATATGATCCATTATGCCATTAGGTGCATCCGCGGTCTTTCTCAATAAATCATAGGTACCTTCATTTTTTACGTAGTCAGGAATGATATTCAGAAATGCAATAATTTTTTCTTCACTATTTTCAATAGTGATTACTGTCTGTTCTTTTATTTCACTTTCCACAAACATCCCCTGTGAAAAAATGATTTCTTCGCGGTCAGTCAGTTTCAACCATTCCTCACTGACAGATTTAAGTTTCTGGATTAAACCATCACGGAGTGGCGGGGTATTAATATGAGTAGTATATCCTTGTTCTTTTATTTTGTTAAGAGCATTTCTGATTGACTTTTTTTCGCCTCCTTCAAGAGAAAACGAATCAAGGTCAACAATTCCTTCCTGTCCGAGGAAAAGACTTTTTCTTGATAATTCAAAATAGAGCGGAAGGCTATCTTTTGGTACACGGTAATAGATATCTTTCAGACCATTCTCATAAGCATACCTGCTGAAAGAGATGATGCATTTCTTCTTTTCATCGATGTTTTCCGCAACAGGATCTTCAAGAACTACAGCGAAATTTCTGCTGACCCTGTAAGAGATGAATGCATTAATCTCCGTTGGCGCAAATATAAATTTGTCAGAATAAGTTTTGAAAAAATCGAGTGCGGAATTTCCAAATTGTTGTGTAAGAATTTTAGCCCTTTCTCTTTCCTCGTCTGTAGGAGTAACCTTGAACACGTATGGCCTTACGAGAGAATAGACCAGGAATGAGATTGATGCAAAGCCACTTATCTTTATCAGGTAAATAAAATCACGTGCAAAGGTATCACGAGGTATCAGATCACTGCTCCCTATCAGAAAAAAGTTCTGGAGAGTATACCAGAATGACTGAAAAATATTAAAGTCGATCTGAAAATGTTTCTTATCGAGAAAATAGAATCCTACCACTCCATAGAGCATTACAGCGGCAATACTCAGCATGGCTGTCTGTAAACCGACAGTACCTAATCTCGGGTTTGTTTTTATGTAATACTGCTTTCTTGTAGCAATCAGCGACCCAAGAATGAGTAATGCTACTGTAGCTTCTTCATAATCGATGCCCTTTGCGATGTTTCCAAAGATTGAAATAATACTCAATGCTACCGCAAACCACCAGGCTGTTCTCAATCCTCTTAACATAAAAGCTGCAGTAACAAGCAGAAACAATCCTGCAATAAATACAAAGCTGTTTGAAAAGCTGACAAAATCTACAAGCAGATAATCTTTCAGGAGTCTGAGTCGATCAGGAAGAGCCGGAGTCAATACAGAAATGATGTTAACAATACCAAGAGAAAAGATCAGAACTGCAGGAAAAATCCTCATTATCAGTTTATCAACCTTCAACATAAAGCTTACAACCCCGGTAAAGAGTGGTAGCCAGAATTCAAAGAATCTGAAAAGAAGGGTAATTGCAATCGAATCGGCATTGGTAAATCCCGAATGTATGAGAACATAAACCATTGAGACCTCAATTGCACCAAGCCCGCGCAAGAATGGAGATATAATGAGAAATATAACTACAACAATATAAGCTATAATGGCGGTAGATAATGACGGGGAAAAGTTCAATGCAATCATCGAAATATAAACATGAGCTATCCCAACAAATTCAATCAGGACTGATATTAAAACTGTATAAACAAATTGTTTCCTGTTTATTTTATTGTTTCCCAGTTCCTCAATGAAGAGTTCTGCTTTAGGATAAACTTTTAGAACCCATTTATAAAGTTTCCATTTTCTTATAAGTGAATAATAAATTAAAATAAACAGCAGCAGAAGGAGGATGACTGCTAAAAGTGCATACCATTTTCCCATGCCGATACTCCCTCCTGAAACAACAAAGAGGAAAGCAGGGATTGCAACAATTACAACCGATAGAATTCCAACAAAAGCATAAATTGAGGAGGCAAAATATACCTGAGTTTTGGTAATCCCCTTTTTTTCTATTTCATTACTGAAGAATGCAAGTGAAGATACTGCGCCGGCAGGCAAAAAAACACTGATAAAATTGCGTTTAAGGAAGAGAATAATAGCATCCCAAAGATTCAATTTTGTGTCAATTGAAGCAAAAGATGTGACATACATCGCTCCCTGAATAAAAATATAGAAGATAACAAGACCCAGACCAGCTATGATCCAGTATTTATTGGCATCTGAGAGAATATTTCTGACCGATAACAGTTCATGTTTCTGATGAAAGGTAAACCAGGCAGCCAGAATTATAAACAGGGCTGTAAAAAGAAACTGGGTAATGAGTTTCGCATTTTCATTAAGAAATATGAAGACTTTATCGTTAAAAAAAGACCGGACAGGTGAAGATGAATTTTCTTTTATCATAGAATGTTAATCAAAGTTACTATGCATAATATTGAAGTTTACTCCGAATAGCATTTTTCTGTAAGTAAAATTTTACACAACTGAACCAAAGTTACTAATTTCAGAACGCATTATTGTCTTTCATAGTCTGCATTATCAGTGGAAGATTAAATTTATAGTGATGATCTCCCGGGATTTTTCTGATGACTACTGATGTCCCGCTCAGTAACTCCGGGAAATCTGTTTTCTCGCCGTCACCGAATATTATCAGTGTGTGCACACTTTGCATTTTTATGATCTCATCGATTGTGTGGTAAGTGTTTTGCCGATTTCCCATTCCCAGCATGTTTGAGATGTGGATCTCAAAGTCGGTAGTGGTGGCAGGAGAAAGAAGAACAGCGGATTCAACTCTCGATTTTAACTCTTCCGGCAAACGATTTAGAATAAAAGGAACAATTTCGGCTCCAAGAGAATAACCAATCAGTACAAACTTATCCCTGCCCCACTCTGTGCCATAAAAATTCAGAGTTTTAGCTATATCTGAGGCAGTTTCTTCAGGGGTACGCCGTTTCCAGAAATATTTCTTTGAATCGAGACCAACAGTCGGAATGCCGCGTTTGGCTAGATTATCGGCAATAGATTGTTCAAAACCATACCATCCACCATCTCCGGAAATCAATAGAACGACAGGTGCATCCTTATCCTGAATTTTGGAATTTGTGATAACTACAGGAAGGTTCTTCACCTCGTCAATATTTACCTTTGGAGGTTTATCTTTCTCATATCGTTCTATTAAACTGTTAAAGGCATCTTTCCATTGAGGCATAAATTCGCTCCGTTTCGAAAATGTATGTCCTGATTTCGGTAACCCGATTATTTCAGCATTCTTCGTTTTGGAAACAAAATCCGAAACTGAAGAATAGTTGCAGATTTTATCTTCCTGGCCCTGAATGACAATCCAGGGATTTCCGAGTTTTTCATCAGGTTGAAGAGTATAACGTTTCCCTGGTACCTCAACTTTTTCAGTCAGGCCATTAATCTGGCAAAGCATTTCAGAAAGTTCAATGTTCGGACAGAATCCAAGTGATATCCCTCCTATGAATGTCCCTGGTCTGGCCTGGGCTATCACCCCATAAACGAGTGTTGCTCCCCTCGAATATCCCATAATTAAAGGTGGTTCATAATCAGGAAAATCATATTTTTTCTCCACTTCGGTGGCCAGCTGTACAAAATCAGCGGCAACATTATAACAATTACCCTGACGTACTTTGAGATTCTTATAATATCTGACAATATCAACTCCTATTACCAGTGTATTCATCTCCGAAAATGTCTGAGAGAATTCGGAGGCTTCTGTTTTCCAGCCACTTTCACCTGAAATCATTATTATTACATACTGAGGTGTGGTCGTCCTGTTATAAACATAAACTTTCCCAAAGGAAGGAACGTTTAATGAGTCGCCTGATGAGTATGCCAGGGCTGTGGATTGTGAAACGATAAGAAAGATAAAGAGAGCTAATGCAAAAGATAAGATGTTATTAGTTTTCATTCAGAGAATCTGTTAATTAATATATTATTAATGACTATATCCCATCTGTTAATTGAAGATTCTGAGTTTTCCGGACAGAAGGCATCGGTCAGGAATATTATTATATTTTTGGCAAGGCCATCAGTTCATAACAGCTTCTTGTACTTAATTCTTGCCGGAGTAGTATCGGTAACTCTCTTTTTGTAATTCTCTTCATACTCAGAATAATTGCCTTCGAACCAAACAACTTTTGAATTTCCTTCAAAGGCCAGCATATGAGTGGTCACCCTGTCAAGAAACCATCTGTCGTGTGAAATTATTACCGCGCATCCTGCAAAATTCTCAAGACCTTCCTCCAATGCTCTCAATGTATTAACATCAATATCGTTTGTTGGTTCGTCGAGAAGCAAAACATTTGCACCCGATTTTAGTGTAAGAGCCAGATGCAGTCTGTTTCTTTCACCTCCTGACAGTACACCACATTTTTTTTCCTGATCGGCTCCGGTGAAATTAAAACGGGCAACATAAGCTCTTGCATTCACAAGGCGGTTTCCTACCATTACGTCGTTCTGACCCCCCGAAATCACTTCATATACGGTTTTAGCCGGATCAATGGCAGCATGAGCCTGATCAACGTAACCAAGGGTAACTGTTTTTCCAATTGTAAATGTTCCCTTCGTAGCTTTTTCCTGTCCCATTATCATTCTGAAGAGAGTGGTTTTCCCGGCACCGTTAGGTCCAATTACACCTACTATCCCGTTTGGTGGCAGACTGAATTCCAGCTCCTCAAAGAGCAGTTTATCTTCAAAAGATTTTGTAACAGAACTAGCCTCAATTACCTTATCACCAAGCCTGGGGCCATTCGGTATAAATATTTCGAGCTTATCTTCCTTCTGTTTTACATCCTGATTAAGAAGGTTTTCGTAAGCACCCAACCGTGCTTTTGATTTGGCATGACGAGCTTTTGGGGACATTCTCACCCATTCAAGCTCACGTTCAAGAATCTTTCGTCTCTTTATATTTCCCTTCTCCTCCGACTCAAGCCTTTTTGCTTTCTGTTCAAGCCATGAAGAATAATTACCTTTCCACGGTATTCCTTCACCCCTGTCGAGTTCCAGTATCCATCCTGCCACATTATCAAGAAAATAACGGTCGTGTGTTATGCAGATTACGGTTCCGTTATATTGTTTTAAAGTAGTTTCAAGCCATTGTACAGATTCCGCATCAAGATGGTTTGTAGGCTCATCGAGTAGCAAAATATCGGGTTGCTGCAGAAGTAGCCTGCATAATGCCACTCTTCTGCGTTCGCCACCGGAAAGAACATTTACCATAGCGTTGGCATCGGGACAGCGGAGTGCATCCATTGCCCGTTCAAGTTTATGTTCTATATTCCATCCGTCATGATAATCGATCTTTTCCTGCAGTTCTGCCTGACGATCCATGAGTTGTTGCATCTTATCAGGGTTTTCATACACTTCAGGTTCTCCAAAACTATTATTTATCTTTTCGAATTCCTTTATTGTCTCAATGATTTCCTTAACCCCCTCCTCAACAATTTCTCTCACACTGCGGTTTTCCTCGAGCAGCGGATCCTGTGATAGATGTCCGATAGAAAAACCGGGAAGGAAAGTAACCTCACCCTGATATTCCTTTTCCATCCCGGCAATAATTTTCAGAAGCGTTGATTTACCCGATCCGTTCAAACCGATTATGCCGATTTTGGCACCCAGGAAAAAGGAAAGGGAAATATCTTTTAGCACCTGTCTGTGAGGTGGAAAGGTTTTCCCCACTTTATACATTGAAAAAATGATCTTATTGTCTTCAGCCATAAATACAGTTATTTATACTGCAAAAATAAGAAGAGACGCCCGGTTTGGACGTCTCTACAGTAAAATATTTTAAAAAATTATTTATTCCCGAAGAGCTTAACTGTATCATCCTGCAGTAATACCCAAAGAGTATATACACCTTTAAGCGTTCCTATTGGGATATTAAGGCAACCAAGAGCAGCAACAACCATTACAATATATCTTGCCCAGGGTTTGTAAGCCAGAAGTCCGATTCCGCCAACCAGGCCGAGAGTGGCCAGAAATCCAAAGAGTATTGGCAGGCTGACTGACAAAAATCTCAAAA
>WSSedB1CaDRAFT_10000521_pt1 | contig 16487 bp, 15 predicted proteins | sample WetSurSB1Cattail_FD_9460 | JGI IMG/M metagenome (IMG submission 9460)
GGAGCCATAATGGCGGAAATTGTTGTGGAGTCTAGACCAGCGCTAAGTAACGCTCCAATCGGCACATCCGATATCATTTGACGCCTGACCGCTGTTTCGATCAGATTCATGATCTCTTCGTCAAATGACGCCTTTGAATAATCCTCATCCCCAGCTTTCGGAGCCGGGATATCCCAATATGATATCCTGCGCACGCCCGCGACTGAGCACTTGAGAATCGATCCAGGCTCCAGTTTGTTGATGGCTGAATAAGCTGTCGCCGGCGTCGGTGTGTACATTAACGAGGTGTAATCGTATAACGCCTGTAGATTTGGCGTACGATCAACTGGTGTTTTTAATAGGGCTTTAATCTCACTTGCAAAAAAAAAATTCCGGTGCGCATCGAAACAATAAAATAGCGGTTTGATTCCGAGCCGATCACGAGCCACAAAGACCTGTTTTTTGTTGGAGTCCCAGATAGCAAAAGCAAACATCCCATTCAAAAATGTTACACAATCATCGCCGTATTCTTCGTATAAATGAACAATAACTTCCGTATCTGAAGCGGTCCGAAAAATGTGACCCTTTTTGATCAAGCCAGCTCTCAACTCCTGAAAGTTGTATATTTCGCCATTAAACACTATCCAGATAGAGCTATCCTCATTGCTTAGGGGTTGCCGACCGGTTTCAAGATCTATTATGCTGAGTCTGCGCATAGCCAACCCGACCATACCATCGACGTGGTATCCCTCGTCATTCGGCCCACGGTGAATCATGGTTCGATTCATTTCTCGCAATAAGAGATCTGAAACAGGACGACTGTCGCCTATGGAATAGGCGCCACAGATTCCACACATGTTAATTCCGCCTATTCGTAGAACTCAGTCTCTTTCCTGAAGTCGAAGTGAGGCAAACTGATCAAGAATGAGGCCAAAGAAAATAATATTGATGCCACCGGCAAGGAACAACACGACACCACCAGAAAATTGCTGAAACATTATCAGGTTCCGTACGGTCAGGAAAATTCCAAACAGAATCATCACCAATCCGGCAGGGAAAAATATTTTGTTAGGATTCGTCATGGTTATGACCCTAAGAATAAACATTATGAACCTAAAACCATCTCTGAATGGTCGCAATTTGCTGATTGTGTCCGTTGGTCGCTCGCTCACGGAGATTGGAACAAACGCCACGTTGTAGCCCGATGTAATAAAAGAGAGAGTGCTGGTAGAAGGGAATGAATAACCATTAGGATAAAGATGCAGAAACTTTATTGCGATATCATGTCTAAAAGCTCTGAAACCTGAAGTTAAATCCGGTATATCTCTCTCAGACAAAAAAGAAGCAAGTTTTCTCAAGATTAGATTTCCCAGGTTTCTCAAAGGCGACCCTTCCTGCCGTGAAAAGTTACGTGAGCCTACAACCAGGTCATAATCTCCAAGTTTCTCAATCATGCCCGGCAGTTCTTTTGGGTCGTGCTGCCCATCAGCGTCGAGAACGGCTATTATGCCCCCTTTGGTGGATCTCAAGGCTGTTTTCAGGCAAGCTCCATTACCTTTATTGATAGGATGCCGGATTACCTCGGCTCCTGCCGAAATTGCCTCTTTTGAAGTGTCATCTGTAGAACCGTCGTCTATGACCAGCACTTTTGCGTTTGTAACGTTTGACAAAGCGCCTTTTACAACATCGCCTATGGTTTTTTCTTCATTGAACGCCGGTATCACAATAGTAACCAATTCCTTGACTGAACCATCCTGCATTACTTGCATAAAAATCTTTGAACCTCAGCGCTGTCACAAATTCATCTGGTGACACATCTAGGCGGCTCCAAATGGGGTTAGTCTACCCAGGCCGTTCTTACCCGCTTACAAAACATCATGGGCGCCGCGATATCTTAATGAGGTGCCTATAGCATAATCGTATTGGTGAGTCGATATCAAAAGGAGGATGGAAGAGGACATGTGGTGGCGGTGCAGGGACTTGAACCCCGGACACTGCGGATATGAGCCGCATGCTCTAACCTACTGAGCTACACCGCCGCAATAATCACTCAGAGTAACATCAAGCGCTTTTCGCTGTCAATATTGAAAAACAGGAATTGAAAATAAGATCCGTCCAAAAGACAAACCGTCTCAAACCAAATTCTGCTTTACCAGCTTCATGGCGTCAACAATAGAGGAGTAAAGCTCCGGACTGTCGTCCAGATTTCCTTCTCCAGCCTTTTTTTCCATCTCCTCGGCCAACGATGATATTTCCGGTAACATTAAATTCAAGGCCGCGCCCTTTATTGAGTGAGCCCTTCTCTTGACTACCAATGCGTCTCCACTATTTATTCCGTCTAGCAGACCAGGCAAGTCCTCGTTCTCCGTATAATCAAGGAAAACCGACACAAACTCAACCACATCTTCGCGATCGATGCCCAATTCTTTCTCCAACTCTTCAATCGTTATCATCGTTTCCCCATCGAGCGGCCTTCATCTCGTAGCGCTTTTACAAGGCATGTTCTTAATCAATCTGAGCGTATTCTTTCCGGTTTCATCCGATTTATAGACCCACTCGTCCATAAACTTTTTCATGAACCATATTCCAAGCCCGCTCTCCCCAAGGTTTTGAAAATCCGGCTCGGCGATTTCATCAGGATTAAAGCTTTCTCCATTGTCTTCCAGCCGAATTTCCAAGTCATTCTGTCTTACAAAGATTTCCACTCGGACCGGGCCTTTGGGGCTTGATTTGTACGCGTGCCGGCAAATGTTAGCGAAAGCTTCGTTGAAGGCCAATTCAATATTGTCAACAATTTCTTCCGCATGAGAAAAACCAGGTAATTGTTCAACCAGGTTTCTTACAAAAAGGTCGAGAGGTCTGAGCAATATGATATCAGCCCTAGCCTCGATCCTGACGTAAAGTTCCGTTTGCATATTCAATTTCCTGAGAGACCAGGCTCAAATTCTAGCCCCGAAACGATCGTACCTATAGCTGTTTCTCAGTGAAAAGATTTAATGGCCGTATCCAAATTATCAAAAATTTCAAAGACCCTGTGCAGTCTGGTCAACTGAAACAGCGTTTGAGCCTGGGGAGAAGGCCTAGCAATTTTTAGATCCCCATGATTTTTCAAAAGTGTCCGCAAAGAAGCTACAAGAGCCCCACATCCTGAACTATCTATAAACTTTGTCTTAGCGAGATCTATAACCAGTTTCGTCTTCGCTTCTTCAGACATATTTTTTACAATTTCTTTAAGTTTAGGAGCGGCCAGGGCATCGAGTCTTTCATCGGTACTTATTACGGTTACCCCGTCCATTTTTTCGATCTCCATTTCAAGTTCTCCTGTGGCAAAACGGAACGTGTTGCAGTTACTGAGGTTTCATATCAAATATCCGGCAAAATGACACCAAGACTTTTCAATTAATCACAAAAGATTAAGGACAAGCCTTCAGTGACGTACTGATAGTTTCTTGATTGCCTTGAAAAGAATCTTCAAATCCTCCTTGAGGTTCCGCGTGGCTGAATAGTAATTTTCCACGGCAATCTTCTCTTCTTCAGAACTATTCTCAGCGCACTCTGCGTCCACTGGAGTGAAGAGACCATCAAGAACTTCAAATCGCTGCTGTTTCCAGTCTTCCTGGTAGCTATCAAAATCTTCTTCTTTGAGAGGTCTAACTCCTACAAGCCTCAGTTTTCCCAATACCACTTGAATTAGCGTCGGTAGACGCTCAACAAAGGGACCAGCGTCATCAAAATAGAAGAAATTCCTAGGACGAGCAGCGTCTTTGGAGGCAGGATCAAAATAAAGATCACGAACCATTAATGAGTGAGACGCAAAAAATGACTTTCCCATCGCCAATCGAAAAATTCCCGTGAAAATCCACACCGGTGAGGTTAACAGGAACAAAAGAGCGCCAAGAACCCGGTCCGCTATCTTTTGAGAAAGCCTGTAGGTGATTTTCTTGTTCACACCAGAAAGAAGAAATGGATCCCCCACCGATGTCCATGTTCCTACATCGAGATTGATCATTACATTCGCCATCACCATACTGTCTTCAATGTTCGCGTCGGTACCAACAAAGGTATCATTAAAAATTACACTGGAAACAATTGACGCCGAATGGTCTATTAGAACTCCATCCCCGAGAACACTGAACGGGGCTATTTTGGCTCCGGGGTTAATCCTGCAATAATCCCCTATGAAGCTTGGGGCCTGTATGACTGCGTTGGAATCGACGACTGTGTGGTGACCTATCCGGGGCTCTTTTTGATCCAGTGTCCCATAATCCGGCCCCAAAAAATTGTGGAAGCATCCCCCGATGCAGGCCATGTTGGCCTTCCAAAGATCTCTAGGGCTCTCAACAGACAAGTAATTCCCATCCCAAAAATAGTCGACCATTTGGCTGGAATCCAGATTACACTCTTCGAAAACATAACACCCTGTGTCCAAAGGCGGATCAACCGGTACTCTGAAACAACGCTTTAGGCCATCATGATCAGTCCTGAATTCCACATGTCCAGTCGACAGGATTCTGATTGATTTTCCTTTGGCGTCGGGGCGCAAGTTTGAGAATTTTTCGTATTCAAGGTCCAGCATACTCTCTGAAGGAAGCAAAACTGCAGGAAATTCCATCATCCCGGAAACACGTCTTAGAACATCCTTCGAACTGTACGGATCCTTGTAAACAAGCATTTCGATAGATGCTCCCCATCTTGAATCTAGCCCTACGAAGCTTCCGACAGACAACGGGTTTTCTACCGCAATAATGAGGATCTTCCTAATCCCGTTCCTGACGCAGTTCATTATTTGCCATTCGAGCAGGGGCCTGTTAAGAACAGGAAGCATTCCTACCGGCCTGCGCCTTGCAATTGGCTGAAAGCTTCTGGATTCATTGAAAAGAGTAATGATCGCGTGCATTTTTGTGGAAGCGCTCAATCCAGGTTTTAAACAGAGTTCGCTATAATCTGCATGGACACGACTTTTTGGTCACCGGCCCACGAAACGATTTGTTGCTTGACGTTACGATTTTCAGTAAGCCCCCTTTCCTGTCAGAACCGCTGGGATCGTCTTTAGAAGAAGCTTGAGATCCCCCCAAAGTGATTGACTCTCGATGTATTGAACGTCAAGACGAACTTGAGTCTCAAAATTTATGTCACTCCTTCCGCTAACCTGCCAAAAGCATGTAAGCCCTGGCGTCGCATCTAGTCTCCTTCGATCGGTCAGTGTATAAAGCTCGACTTCCTTCGGTGGATGGGGCCGGGGACCGACCAAGGACATGTCACCCCGTAGGACGTTGTAAAGTTGAGGGAGTTCATCAATACTGAGCTTTCGAATTAATCTTCCGACCCTTGTGATTCTAGGGTCATGTTTCATCTTGAATATCACGCCCCCTGTCTCGTTTTGATCCAGAAGATCCTCTTTCAATTGGTCCGCCTCAAGAATCATCGAACGAAACTTGTACATTTGGAATGTTTTCCCCCATTTTCCCGCCCTATCCGATGCGAAAAACACCGGACCACGATCTTCAACTTTGATGGCCAAAGCGGTGAGGGCAAATACTGGAGAGAGCAAAATCAGTCCGAATAAAGAACCGATAATGTCGATCCCCCGTTTCAGCATTCTGCTACCCCCAACAACTATTATCCAAAGAGATTTTTTTATTTTGAATCGAATCGACTGCTTCCACCGAGAAACTCTAATCCCATCGCGAGCGTACTTGCGGTACAGTTTTTCCATTAGCTCGTAGTCGCGTTCAAATTTTTCCTTGTTCTCGGGCATAGTCTCTGGAACTCACTGATCGCCAAGTTGAACAAATGAACAAATATTGGTTGATTTAGTCCCTTCAGAAAGTCAAATCACGATGCTTCGATCAAAGTTCTAAAACACTTTGGCGGCAACCCTTGTTTCAAGATAGATTCGCAATTTTTATACGAATCCGGAGTCATGTTGACTCAAACAATATGGATTAGAAACATCGTTATATCATCTTCGAAAATTTTCGAGCCGTGAAAGCTTACCAAATCATCCAGAATTGCGGGAAGAATTTCGTCTATGGCACAATTGGAATTGTTTACCAGCATCTGTTTAAGTCTATCCAGCCCATAAAAATCATCTAAACTGTCACCATCGGTGTCCGATAGAGTCTCGGTGACTCCATCCGTAAAAACTAGAATTCTGTCCCCTTTCTCAAGTTGAACCCTACCATCCTCATAGTCCATTCCAGACAAGGCTCCCACCAGGGGGCCTCCAATTTCGAGTTCTTCGAATGTTCCGTCATTTGGTCTAAAAAGAAAGGGTCGAGGGTGCCCAGCGTTAGTATAAACCAATTCAAGGGTTTCCAGATTGATTACACCATAGAAAACAGTCAAGAAATCGGAATCCGGCAAAATCCCGAACATCTGATCATTTATAACTTTGAGCAGTTCCGCTGGTGAGTCTGTAGTCCTAGCAAATGACTGAAACGCCATTTTGAACATCGCTCCCACCATGGCGGCTGCTACCCCGTGGCCAGACACGTCTACCTCTGCAAATCCAATTTTCGAAGGCCCAAGTTCAATGACATCGTAAAAATCGCCACCTGCGGGGGAAACAGGTTTATATAACGCTGAAAAAGCCACATTATCGCAAGTCGGGAAATCTTCCGGTAACAACGATCTCTGCAACTGTGAAGCCATTTCCATTTCTCTGGCCATGACCTTGTTGCGGATTTCAATTTCCTTTCTGGCCTCGTACAGAGCAAGGTGGTTCTTTACCTTTATTCGAAGTTCCTGCTTGTCATAAGGTTTTGTAATATAGTCTACTGCCCCGGCTTGCAAACCTGTTTCACGATTTTTTGAATCTTCGAGGGCTGTGAGGAATATAACTGGCACGGCCTGTTCAATGATTCCCCCCTTGAGAATTTCAAGGGTCTCAAAACCATTCAGTCCCGGCATCTCTATGTCTAGAAGAACCAGGTCAGGCGGGTCAAGCTTGGCTTTATCGATCGCTTCCTGGCCGGAAGCGGTGGATATTACCTCATAGCTCTGTGTGAGCATAGTCTCCAATATACGCCGGCTCATAGGGTGGTCTTCGACAACTAGAACTTTGGATCTGCTCATTTTGACCTGTTTGCCCGATTAGTTCCAAAAAGGTGAAATCAACTATGTTTTCACTATTAAATTAAATATTTAGCATACAACCAACTAAAAGACAATCGGCATTGTTGAAGATATCTACAATACCTCCCTTTTTTGATCATATAAAGACGCTTGAGAAATTTTCCTCCTTTACACGATGTAAAAAATATTGACATGGCAAGTGTTGAGAACTCGTTCACAACAAAAGTCAACAAATTACATCCCCGAGGTCTTTGGCAGGTTCCAATGATTTTGGGCCCTCAATAAAAGAACTGACCTGAACATGGCACAAGCCTTGCTCAGGTCTTGTTCGAGTTGGTTCGGATTCATATCGAACTGACTTGAATGATCGCTAAAAACAGTTAGACAGAATTAGCGTACATTTATAAATGTTTCAGCCAGAATCAATGAGGCGATTTTGTTTTGAACTGCGATCGAGGCTTTTGGGAGGACCGGAATGACCCACAAACACTATGAAAACCTCGGCTCCAAGATGATCGCAATGACGCTCAGCTTCTCATTAATTCCTCTATTTGCTCTTGGCGCCACCATATATTATGAGTTTAACGCCACTTTTGAAAGCAAGATAATTGAATCTTTAAGAAGCCTCATTCAAAACAGAAAGAGTTCAATTGAACTGTTCTTCGACGAAAGAGTCTCGCAACTCAACACAATCGCTCAGACCCATTCGTTCGACAAACTTAAGGATGAGGCATTCTTAAGCAAAGTTTTCAATGTCATACAGTCTAGGTCTAAATCCTTTATAGACCTTGGAGTAATTGATTCTGACGGAAACCATATTGCCTACGTCGGGCCATATTATGAAAAACTAAAATCCGTTAATTATTCACACGAAGACTGGTTTCAGGCCGTTCAGTCAACGGGTGTTTACATCAGCGACGTGTTCCTTGGATTTAGAAAAGTCCCGCATTTCATTATAGCAGTTACGAGCGTTGAAAATAATAGGGTGTGGATATTAAGGGCCACAATTAATTCAGCTATTATTGATGAAATTGTTCGAGGAGCGCAACTAGGTAAGCGTGGGGACGCTTTTATAATTAACAGGGAAAACATCTTACAGACCACCCCCAGATTCTCCGGCAAACTCCTGGAGCATCCCAATACTCCCGATTTCTCGTCATCGCGGGCTTCAACGATCGAATCAATGGACTTCAAAGGTGATGAAAGTCTTTTTGGAGCCATTCCCATATCAGTCCCTGCACACTGGGTTCTGGTGGTGAAGGAAGATCCAAAGGAAGAAATGGCTCTTCTGTTTAGGGCTCACTATATAGAAGCCTTGATTCTGTCTTGTGGAGTTATTCTAGTGGTTCTGGGGACCGTGCTCACAACGAGGTTGATGACCAGAAGATTGATGGATATCGAGAAAGAAAAATCCAAGAATGAAGACCTGATGATTCAGTCCAGCAAGATGGCTGCCCTTGGCAAAATGGCCGCTGGAATAGCGCATGAAATAAATAATCCGCTCCAAATTATTGGCGATCAGGCTGGATGGATGAAAGACCTGCTTGAAAGCGAAGAAATCCAGAAATCAGATAATTTAGAGGAATTTGAGGGCTGCATTAAGAAAATTGAACGTCAGGTCAACCGGTCTCGAGAAATTACTCACCGTCTACTACGTTTCGGAAGAAGGATGGAAACTACCCAGGAAATTGTGGACATAAATCACCTGGTGTCAGAAACAATAACTTTCCTCGAAAATGAAGCCCATTTCAGGGACATTCAAATCCAAACNGAATACGAGGAAACTCTTCCCAAGATATCGACAGACCCTAATCAGCTTCAGCAAGTCTTCTTGAATATAATTGATAACGCGATCGACGCCGTAGGTCAGTCTGGCATAATCAAAATAAGTACTAGGTCTGACTCACAGAATCCCGGGCAACTCACTGTTCAAGTTTCCGACAATGGGCCTGGAATATCAAAAGAAGCAATATCGAGAATTTTCGACCCGTTTTTCACAACCAAAAAACCTGACGAAGGAACGGGATTGGGACTCTCTATCAGTTATGGAATAATGGAAAAACTTGGTGGGCTGATTGAAGTTGAAAGCGAAGAAGGCCACGGAACAACTTTCTACATTCGCGTACCCAAGAATGGAGGCTCTCCAAGGCAAGTCGAATCCATTTCAAAACAAAAGGTCTGAACGTGGGGTAACAAACCATGGACCAATTCAAAGTCTTGGTAATAGATGATGAGATAGATTTTGTCGAAACAATGGTCAAGCGATTAAAAGACAGGGGCTTGATAGCAGAGGGGGCCACTAGTGGTCCGGAAGGACTCGAATGCTTTGACCGTAACATTCCGGATGTTGTTGTTCTCGACGTGAAAATGCCGAAAATGAGCGGAATAGAGGTGCTGAAGGAGATCAAAAAGAGAGCGCCTCTGACCGAAGTGGTGATGTTGACGGGACACGGATCAGTTGAAGCCGGCATTCAGGGGTTGCAACTAGGAGCTTACAATTATGTTATGAAGCCGGTTCCTTTTACTGAATTACTTGGATTGATAGTTCAGGCGTATGAACGCAAACTCATTGAACAAGATCGTGGCGCTTAAAACTAGTTCATGGCAATCTTGTGTTATGTTAGCTCAAGCCTTTGGGACTGAGTCCTGAATGACACATGAAATTTAATCGGAAAGTACATTATCTGACGCCCTTATTGGCTGGAATAATCGCTGTTCCAATTTTATTGTTCAAAGACCCTGTTTTGGCGGTAATAATAGTCGCTTTAGCTTGCGTCTTTTTTTTTCAGGTTAGGTTTTTGGTATCGAAAAGTTTCTCCAAACCCGACTTGGAAATTAGCCAGCTACCCGAATGCGCCCGACCAAAAGTATTTTCTTCCATTGACGAACTCGCCTCAGGAATAGCCCACGAAATTAACAATCCTTTAGCTATAATAGCTCAAGAAGCGACATGGATTGACACCTTACTTCGCAAAAAGTTGTCCCAGAATTCTGGAACTCAAAACGAGATAGAAGATTGTCTGGATTCATCGTCGGAGATCCAGAGACAGGTAGAACGCTGTAACCTGATCATCACAAAATTGTTAAGCATGGCTAGAGAGTTGAACATTGTAGTTCAAAAAATAGACATAAATGAAGTAACTAAAACTGTTTATGAAATAGTCACAAGAGAAGAATCCGCATCTAGAATAGAAGTAACCTTAGAACTTGACCCAAAGGCCCCTGTAATTCTGTCGGATGGTCCCTTGATCCGGCAGGTTTTGTTAAACATTTTAATGAACGCCAAGCAGGCGGTTGGAGAAAAAGGAATAATAAAGATAAAGACCAGCCTTAGAGAGAACAGTTGGGTTGACATAGCCATTCAAGATAACGGATGTGGAATTTCAGAAGAAAACATCCAAAAGATTTTTCGTCCGTTTTTTTCCACAAAGAAAGGTAAGGGAACCGGACTCGGCCTGGCGATTTGCCGAGGAGTTATTGACGAATTAGGGGGGCGCATAGAGGTAAAAAGCCAGCCAGACACTGGAACACTGTTCACTGTTAGCCTTCCATTGAGCTTAAATGGTATCAGGGACAAATTGATATGAATGTGAAACCAAAAGTGCTTATTGTAGATGATGAAGAACGCTTCCGCTCAACCATGAGGAAACTGCTTCTTGCGGAGGGATTGGAAGCCTCTACCTGTGGAAGCGCAATCCAGGCATTGGAAGAATTGCGCAAGAATCATTACGACATTGTTATCCTGGATGTTCAAATGCCTGACATGACGGGCGTAGAGGCGCTTCCTGAAATCAAGCAAGTTGATCCCGAAATTGAAGTCATAGTGCTAACCGGTCACGCTTCCGTAGATACAGCAAGAAGCATCATCAAAAACGGAGCTTACGACTATCTTCTCAAACCCTATTCCATGGAAACTTTACTGGAAAAAATAGAATCGGCGTTTGACAGAAAGCTTGCCAGAAAAAAACTCATCCCCTGAAATTTCTTGATACCAGCCTAGGAATTCAACTGAGACCAAAACTCTGGGTCAAGGTGATACTTACCATCCAGAAAACTCTTAGCGATTGCCGCTACACTAGCCTCAGACTGCATTAACATGTCCATCTGCCTGGTGAATTGGAGCAATCTGCCTATCAGGTCCAACTTTACCTTGATGTCAGCTTCATCATATTTGTAGTAGCGCGCGTCCACTCTGTCTTCGCGCGTCTCTACCTGAAAACCTATTTCCTCAAAGATGACACCGATGCATCGGGCGCGCCTGTTTCTGCGGATGTCGTCCGCAGCCCCTCCCTTAAAGGAAAATGTCACGTAATTTTTGTTGGTGGAGTCACTGCAGAATGCGTCAAGCACGCTGTAATGATATCCTATCCTGGAGCTAAAATTGAGGTATCTGTCAGAGATTATGGCGTAACTCCTATCTCCAAAACGTTCTGCCATCGCATTTGGAGCAAACATCTGCTCCCTCATCACGGAAAAGAAACCTCCAAGATCAATAGGTTTAGACCCGAGCTGACGTAGGTCTTCTCTCAACATCCCTGAAAGAAGGGCTTGTAGGGGTACCGATGAAATCTCGTCTACGGAAACAAACCTTGCCTTGCTGGACACTTCCTTAAATCCACCTCCGAGATCTATTATGTGTAAATCTAGCGGGATAGGGGCCCTCAACCTCCTTGCGCCTGCGCCGTCAGTTTCAGAAACGATGTCACTTATTTTAAACATTTCCTTGTAACAAAGTTCATGAACCAGGCGCATAATGTCGTGAAGTGTTGAACAGTATTCGGGAGCAAAGTTAGAAGCTCTGGGATCTACGAGATGCAATGGTATTATCAGGTCCGAAACTTTCTGGAGCGCCTGGTAGACCGGTGTATCCCGCATGCTCGACTCTTTTGTTCGTTGAATTGACAGAAGTTCCGGAACTTTCCCTGAGTAAATTCTTCCGGAGTATGCGTCGACAGTGATTTCAGCTCCCTGCTTGATAACCCTGCTGGCGCCGTCTATCCCTAGCAGAGTCGGTGTGCCGAATTCACGCGCAAGGGACGCCATATGCCCCGTGACGCTGCCGGCATCAGTAACGATAGCCGACGCTTTTTTCATAACAATCACAAATTGAGGTGTCGAGTGAGGGGCTATCAAAATTCCATCTGTTGGAAAATTCAGGAGGTCCGAATCCGTCTTCACATGGTGAGCCAGGCCGTATCCAATTCCTGGAAACGCAGGTGATCCTCCTTCAAGTATGACATCATAACCTTCTACGGCTGGAAACGCCTCAATGCCAGATTTTTCTACAATATCCTCTATTCGTAATGGTCTTGCCTGGAGAATCAGCAATCTACCGGAACCGTCGAGGGCCCATTCGATGTCCTGAGGGCAATGGTAGTGGTTTTCAAGCTTGATGGCGTAACCCGAAAGTTCCTTTATCTGCCCATCCGTGAGACAAGCCTCGCTCCGTTTCGGTTCCGCAACTTCGGCTTCCTCGACTCCTCCACCCTCCTTCAACTTCAATTGAACGGGTTTTACGCTTATTGACTTATTTATTATCGTAGGACCTTCGCCCTTTGACACGAAATAATTGTCCGGGTTTACAACGCCATCCACAGCGTACGGCCCCAGTCCCCATACAGCGTTGATTAGGACCTCATCCTTGGACATATCGAATGGATGTCTTGAGTACATGACCCCACTTGCTTCAGAATCTATCATCTCTATACACGCCACACTCATTGAGATGTCTTCATCTCTTATTCCTTTATTCAGCCTGTAGGTTAAGGCCCTAGTATTATACAGACTTGCCACAACCTCCTTATAAGCCTCAATTATTTTGCTTTCGGTAACATTTAAAATAGTCACATATTGTCCGGCAAAAGAAAGAGCGCTGTCTTCACCAATGGCGCTGCTGCGCATAGCCACGCGTAATTTTCCGGTTTTGGACATGGCCCCCCGGTTTTCGACCATTGTGACCAAAGCGTCATAGGATGAGATGATAGCGTTTTTAAGCTCTTGTGGGACCTGGGCTTTCAATATGAGATCCTGGATTTGTTCACTGGCTATGTTGATAGCGCCAGGATCCTCCGGGTCAAGATTTACTCTTAGCCTAGTTATCCGATCCAGGAGATCATTTGATTCGAGAAAATAGCCGCACGCCACGGTAGTAATTGCGAAGCCGTCCGGTATGGCTAATCCAACCCTATTTCTCAACTCTCCAAGGTTAGCGTTCTTTCCCCCAACCCAGTCAGCCATTTCTTTGGTTATCTCTGAGTAGGGCAGAGTGTAATCCGTGATCTGGAGATTCTGACCTCTATTAAGCTCTTCGTTGATCCGATTGTTGATTTCGTCAAGAGATTGGAAAAGCAGGGGATAGTTGTGACGTGAAAGATCATCCAGACTTTTTACCATTCTGAGTGTGTGAAAAACACAGCGCGCCACTTGCGTCTTGACATAGGACATGCCGAAAATGTTTTGGCCGCGAAGTTTCTGCTCAATGTCAGTTATTATGTCGAGCATCTCAGCGTTAGAAGCGAGCAAATCTTTGAAGCACGCGTATTTAAACCTAAAAATACGGGACACTTTATCATTGGCAAGTCGCTTGTCCTTTCTTTTCAGGGGCTTTATCAGTTCCATAATCCTGGTCAGGATCTTGGACATAAATTGTACCTTCCTGGGATGACCCATTTTCGATTCGGGCGAGATCTGGCCTCAAGTCTAGCCGGAGCAATTATTGTGCCTCAAGATGTTGACGCACAGAAACCTATCGAATGGCCGGATCTCCCACAAACCGTTAATAATTCCGAGTTATCTCCATGTAAAAAAGATTCCTTCAGGCTCTGCTTTTTACACGTTGTAAAAAAAACGGACACTATTACTCAAATCTGTGGGCTTCTCTGAACCTCGTTTTCTTCAAGCTCTCATTATCATCTGATTTAGACCTCCAATACTTTTCCCAATTTCCTGGCATAAGGGTTGCATCATATATGGCAGACAGATCACAAACATTTGTAACGCTATGTGATCAGAAATCTCCAAGGAGGTCTAAATAATGGGAAAACATTTTCGTAAGACGCTCGCTTTGGGCGCAGCCGTTTTCACCGTATTTTTACCCGAGCTTGTAAGGGCGGCGGGTCCTGCTGCAGAAATGCTCATCGTCGTAGCGGACAGTCGAAGAGTTGGTGACGGTTGGGCCAGATACTTCGTGGATTCTTACAACACTAACCCCCTTTGGTTCGGACTTGAGTGCACGATAATAACCGCTCTCATGGGGGTAACTTTGGGTCTAATCACTGATCAAATCATGAAACGAGTTGGAATCGATCTGACATCCAGAAAAATTGTCGAGCATTGATGCCGATTTCACTGGGAATCACCGTAAAACGCATCAGCTAGGAGGAAAAAATGTTGGAATGGTACACAATGTATATGCCCATTTCAGGCGTGGACATATTCTGGCCTGGATTGGTCTTGATAGGCTTCTCTGTAGGATGTATCGGCGGGTTCTTTGGAATGGGCGGGGCCTGGATGGTTACTCCCGGTCTGAACATCCTGGGATTCCCGATGGCTTTCGCAATAGGGACCGACATAGCGCATATAGCCGGTAAATCGATGATCTCAACATTTCGACATGCGAAATTTGGAAATGTCGATTATAAGTTGGGACTTATAATGATCGTAGGAACGGTTATTGGTATAGAAATCGGCGCTCAGATAGTCATGTACCTTGAGCGCTTAGGCCAGGTGGGTCCGGTTGTCCGATGGGCATATATTGTACTCCTCGCCCTAATTTGTATTATGGTTTTCTATGATTATTACAAAGCGGACAAGAAAAAGAAAGCTGGAGACGTTGGGGAACACGGAGCTGAAGGTATAACCTGGTACAAAACGCTTCATCGGATCAAGATTCCCCCAATGGTTCATTTTAAAACAGCAGGATTTACCTGTTCGGCCTGGCTGCCGATTATGGTGAGTTTCCTCACAGGCGTGCTCGCGGGGTTCCTGGGAATCGGTGGTGGCTTGATTCGTATGCCCGCCCTCGTTTACCTCATTGGATGCCCAACTCATATCGCAGTTGGAACAGACCTTTTCGAGGTCATGATTTCAGGGCTTTATGGAACATTCACGTATGGAGCTAAAGGCCGAATTGAAATCTACGCTGTTTTCGTAATGCTGCTAGGCGCGGCAATTGGGGCCCAGATAGGAACCGTCGCCACAAAATACGCCAAGGGATATGGAATCCGAATCGCTTTTGGTCTGGCGGTTCTAGCTTGTATGATTTCCATAATTCTTAAGCAGTACAAAATTGATATGGCAGCGACAGTGCTGATATTGGGAGCGGTAGGAAGCATTTGTGTCTACATTTGCTGGATAATGTTTAGTGGCGCGGCCAAAGAATTGCGGGAAAAGAAGGCCGCTTCTCATCAAGTCTAACAGGCCGCATCAGATAACGAGGTAAGGTAAAAATGAAAAAGAGACTTTGCTTGTATTATATCGGTTGCGTCTTGACTCTTCTCCTTCTGGCGCTTCCCGCAATGGCAGCGGAAGTATTACAGGGCAAAACCGTAACCAATGACCTGAACACCAAAATGATAACCGTTGAGGAATATGACTTAAAGGTTACTCCGCAGAATAAATATGGCAGTCCAACGGGTAAGACAATGGTTTTCGACCTTTCAGACGCACTCATCGGGAAACAGGCGGTTCCTGGAGATATAGTCAGGATTGCCTATAAAGTTGTAGACGGCAAGAATAAGGCAATAAGGATAATGAACGTAACCAGACAAGACATCATGAAAAAATAAACACATCATAACTGGGCCCGCATGATTTCCTTAATAGACGTCTTGCGGGCCCAATACACATTTGAGCCTAATTTGCAGGCTCTTCTCCCAGTTCAACGATCAATGTTTTGTAATTCCTTACCGTGACCTGCCCTGGAACGCCTCCCTTTACTCTGAACACATTTTTTACGTCCGTGTAAATTACCTCTGCCTTTGCTGAATTCTTCAATCTGGAATGAAGAGCGGCTAGTGATGCGCAATAAAGCAAGTCAGCGCTTGCGGGCTCCGCTATGTGCCTCGAGCGAAGGACGACGTGCGATCCTGAGGCGCCTTTGACATGGAACCATGTGTCCCCTTCGTGGCCTTTGTTCCTGAGAATAAAATCGTTTCCCCTTGAACTTTTGCCGACGAACACCTTTAAGCCTGATGGACTGATGTACTCACGGAAAGGTGGTTGGGAACGCTGAACAGGACTCTTCTTCTTTTGGCTCTGAGGGGAACCGTGATCAATTTTTCGATTCACATTTGTTTCTGAAGACAAGGATTCCAGTTCTTCCTGAGTTCGAGCCTCCTCGACAAAAAATAGCGCATCTTCCAGCGCCCGCTTCTCTTCTAAAGTACGTTCCAGCCTATCCTTTGCAGTAAGAATTCCTCGTTTGCCTTTTG
>WSSedB1CaDRAFT_10000522_pt1 | contig 16469 bp, 14 predicted proteins | sample WetSurSB1Cattail_FD_9460 | JGI IMG/M metagenome (IMG submission 9460)
AAGTGACCACCATCGACAACATGGATGCCCAGCTCAACAGCGCGCTGCGCATCATGATATTTTACATCCCCCGTAACATAAGCATCCGCTCCGGAAAAGAATGCTTTACTGATGAACTCCGCACCACTACCGCTGCAAAGCGCAATTTTTTTAACGAGCCTTTCACCGCTCTTTACAAACCGCACATGCTCTGTTGGCAGCACATCACGCAGCTTTATTGCAAGTTCTTCTATTGTTATGGCCTTTGGCAATATACCAACACGACCCATGCTCTCAATTTTCCCCTCATTTTTTAATGGATAAAGATCATAGGCCACTTCTTCATAGGGATGTGCCGCCAGCATTGCTTTTACTACGCGTTTCTGTAGTTTCGCCGATACTATGGTCTCAACCCGAACTTCTTCAACCGTTTCAAGTTTCCCCTGCTGTCCGATGAAAGGATGCGTTCCTTCTAACGGAAGGAATTCCCCCTGCCCGGCCATCGTGAAACTGCAGTGTGAATATGAGCCAATGTGACCTGCATCTTCCCTGCCAATAGCTTCACGTACAGCCCTTGCATAATCGCACGGAACAAACACAACCAGCTTCATAAGTTCTTCTGTCTGCATCACCTCAAACGGCTGCAAATCAACCAATCCAATAAGACCTGCAAGCACATCATTAACGCCACCTGTTGCAATGTCAAAATTCGTATGCGCCGCATAAACTGCAATATTATTTTTTATAAGTTTCTGCAGCATGCGACCTAACGGCAGATCCGTTCGAATGCACTTCATTGCCCGAAAGATAAAAGGATGATGTGAAACAATCATATCATAGCCTTCCGCGACTGCCCTGTCAACAACGGCCTCGCTCACATCAAGACACACAAAAATCTTTTGCACCGACTGTGCCGGGCTCCCCAGTAAAAGACCAACATTATCCCAATCCTCCGCAAGACCTCGGGATGCAATCCGTTCTATAGCATCCATCACCACCTGACACTTCACCATTTCAATCTCCTCTCCAGTTCTAAAATTCTCTCGATTGTCACTGTATATTTCTTAGTTTTCATTGCTTTGGTACTATTTTTCATACCAAGAACTGCACGTCTCTTTTGAAATAGTAGATTTTCGATATGCTGTTTCAATAATTTCGGCTTTTTCCGCCAAAGCACCGGACCAATCTCCAGTAACAACTCTTCCGGTCTTTCCTGCACACCCTGTCGTGCATAGATAACTTCATACAATCGATTGTCATCGATCGTCAGAGCCTCGTCCTCAATATACCACTTATTTGCATAAAGCCAGCCTCTGAGTTCTGCTGCACCATTCATCGGCTGAAGTATAAGGGCAGTGAGCACTCCTACTACGTCTGCCGATGCTTCTAATATCTCACATATAAGACCACCACCCATGCCAGCAATCGTTACAATATCTACTTCATCCGGTTTCAGAACTTTAAGACCATTACCAAGACGCACTTCAATCGTCTCCACTAAACCTGCCTCTCTGACCATATTGCAAGCAACTGTATAGGGTCCTTCATTCACATCACAGGCAATCACTCCTGCAACCTTCTTCTCTTCTGTCAGCATAATTGGCAGATATGCATGATCTGTACCAATATCTGCTACCCGGCTTCCCCTTGGAACAAAATCCGCTACCGTTTGTAAACGTGCACCAAGCTGCATCGTTCTCCCTCCTCATGATAAAAAAAATACAAAGCAAGAAGCTGCTTTGTATCGAATATTCAATCGTATTATAAATGGTGGGCCCATTTGGACTTGAACCAAAGACCGACCGGTTATGAGCCGGTTGCTCTACCAGCTGAGCTATAGGCCCGCATAAAAAAATGGCTCCTTGAGTAGGACTCGAACCTACGACCGATCGGTTAACAGCCGATTGCTCTACCAACTGAGCTATCAAGGAATATTTCCAACATTATATATTATACAAAAGCATAACTTCTCTGTCAATTATTTCCTAAAAATTCATCAATCAAGAAAATCTTTAAGCTTACGGCTGCGACTCGGGTGACGTAACTTACGGAGGGCCTTCGCCTCAATCTGACGGATACGTTCACGCGTTACACCAAAATTCTGTCCAACTTCCTCAAGTGTACGTGCCCGACCATCATCAAGGCCAAAGCGCAGGCGAAGAACCTTTTCTTCACGTGGTGTAAGTGTATCAAGCACTTCCTCCAACTGTTCCTTAAGCAACATGAACGAGGCTGCTTCTGCTGGTGCTGGTGCATCCTGATCTTCAATGAAATCACCAAGATGAGAATCTTCTTCTTCACCAATTGGCGTTTCAAGCGATACTGGTTCCTGTGCGATCTTCATAATTTCACGCACACGGTCCACCGTAATTTCCATTTCCTTGGCAATTTCTTCCGGTGCCGGTTCACGGCCAAGTTGCTGCAATAGCTGGCGTGATACACGAATCAACTTATTTATCGTTTCCACCATATGCACAGGAATACGAATCGTTCTCGCCTGATCGGCGATTGCACGCGTAATCGCCTGACGAATCCACCATGTTGCATACGTACTAAATTTATAGCCCTTATTGTAATCGAATTTTTCTACAGCCTTAATCAGTCCAAGATTGCCCTCCTGAATGAGGTCCAGAAACAACATACCACGACCAACATAGCGCTTAGCTATACTTACAACAAGACGCAGATTAGCTTCGGCCAAACGCTTCTGTGCTTCTTCGTCGCCTTCTTCCATACGCTTCGCCAGAAATATTTCTTCTTCCGCCGTCAGTAGAGGCACCCGGCCAATTTCCTTCAAATACATCCGTACCGGATCATCAATACTGATTCCTTCCGGAATACTCAGATCGATATCATCCTCACTCTTCTCATTATCATCATCTGCCTGCTCTGCTGTATCATCGACAATATCGATGCCCTTTTTACTAAAAGTTTCATAAAGATCATCAATCTCGTCTGGTGAAATATCTTGTGCCTGCAAAGCTTCAACGATTTCCCCATAAGTGAGAACACCACCATGTTTCTTCCCTTTTTCCAATAAATTCAATACAATTTCAGAACTTTGATTCGGTACTGAAACCATCTTTTTAACGTCAGCCATTTACATGCCTCCTTTCACTGTATTCCATAAAATAAGATAAAAGCTCAATTTATAACTCATCCATTTCATTTTTTATTCTTTGACTCTCTGCAAGTTCCTGCAAAAAACCATCATCCCCCATACGTTCCAATTCATCCGCTTTCAGACGATGTTCTTCATATAATTTTCGCAAATAGGCTAAATGCAGCGTTTTTAGACAATCTTCAAACAGTTGCTGTTCATCCTCCTGCCCAAATTCTTCTACAAGACAGTGCGACAGTTCAGCGCTTGCATCCTCGCTCAGCATCTTTGCTGCCGCAACATCATTGACCGGATCGTTCTGACTATTCCTGTCGGCAATAAACTGTAGAATTTCCTCATGCAGGTTATTTTGCAACTCTGCAATCGGTATTTTTGCCTCCAAATAAGCAAGAATACCATTATCCTGCCAAATCGATTTGATAACATAGCGTCCAGCACGAAGAATCGCATTATCAACACGCCTTGCAGCATACCTTATGCTACCAGTCTGCAGCCGCACTGTTGATTGTTTTTTCCCTGTAAACTTGCTGAGCTCACTGCGAATCGCCCCTTCATCGACACCTAAAACCTGAGCAATACGCACGATATATGCATTAAGCTCTACTGCGTTTGAAATATCCGCCAAAACCGGAAGTAATGCCGACAGAGAATTTACTTTTCCTTCAAGCGTCGCATACTCTGCATGTTCAAGAACATTGCGCATGCGATACTCTACAAGTGGCAAAGCATCATCAATAAGCTTCCTAAAAGCATCACTGCCATGCTTACGGATGAATTCATCCGGATCCTTTCCGTCGGGGATCACGATGACCTTAACATTTGCTCCGGTTCCCTTTATGATTGACATTGCCCGCAACGTTGCATTCTGCCCAGCGCTATCACTGTCATAAGCAAAATAAAGATCAGATGCATAACGCAGCAATTTCTTGCACTGCTCCTGCGTAAAAGCCGTCCCCAATGAAGCCACAACATTCTTTATACCAGAACTATAGACCGCCATTGCATCCATATATCCTTCAACGATAATTGCATAACCAGCAGTCTTTATTGCCCTGCAGGAACGATCCAACCCAAATAAGAGCTTCCTTTTATTAAACAATATAGTTTCCGGTGAATTCAAATACTTTGGCTGACTATCATCCAGCACACGTCCACCAAAACCAACGACATGTCCTCGCTCATCGCAAATCGGAATAATTACCCGATTACGAAAACGGTCATATACACCTTCTGCTTTCGGTCTTTCTGCAACAAGACCACTCTCCAGTAACAACTGTGCCTGAATCCCGCGTTTTCTGAAAGCAGATGATAGCTTATCCCAGGCTGGTGGTGCAAAGCCCAAGCGAAACTCTTCAATAATCTCATCTTTTATCCCGCGCTGCCTGAAATATTCTCGTGCGGGCACACCATACTTTGTCTTCATTAGACAATTATAGAAAAAATCCCGAGCCATCTCATGTACCCTGCGTAAATCAGTCAACTTTTGCTCCTGAATCAGTTCCTGCCCGGTTTTCTCACTTTGTGGCAATGAAATATTTAGCTTTTCAGCTTGCAATTTAATAGCTTCAAAATAAGAAACGTTTTCCATAAGAGATATAAACTTAAAAACATTTCCTCCAGCATGACAGCCAAAGCAATAAAAAAAGCCCTGATCCGGTACAACAGAAAAAGAGGGTGTTTTTTCTTGATGAAAAGGACAGCAACCCCAATAACGATTCCCTTTTTTCTTCATTGGAACATACGATGAAACCACCGATAAAATATCCGACTCAGAGCGCACGCGTTCTACAAACTCGTCCATACTGCTGTTATCTTTCATTACACAGTTCACCCTTCATCGCACTCTTGCCCAACAAAAAATACTTTTTCAAATAAGACACCTAACCTAAATTCGCTAAGTTTTAAAAATATCCTGCTTTTTCCTCAATTTATTTTTATCTCTTATTAATGAGTGTGTCCGCTTACATGAAGCTGACTTATTACTCTTTATATGACTATATTCCATATAAATTCCTAATATCCTTTTTCCTCTTGACAAACTTTTATAAATTTGCTGTTTACACAAAAAGAAAGAGCTCTTCTCTATTAGAAAACGCTCTTTTTTACGATCTATTTATTCAAAGTACCATAATGCCAATCGGTGGCATGAATATTTGATTAAAAACCTGTACAGCGTAACTATCCGTGAGTCCGGCAATATAATCAACGACAATCTGCTGCTTGCCCCAACAGTTTTCCCGCTGCAAAAACTCCGCTGGAAGCTCGGCAAAATTCTGCATAAAATACTTATAGAGCTGCTCCAGAAGAAAAGCGGCCTGCGAGCGTTCTTTTGCCAATGTTTTTGAATGATAAATATTGGCAAACATAAAGCTGCGAAAAGCATCCATGACTTCCTGCATCTTGGACGATAAAAGAATATCCCCTTTTCCCATTGATGTAAGAATCATATCGGATACCATTTCCGTAATCATCTGCGATGACTCGGTGCCAAGATGCGCTCTGACCTCCTGTGGCAGATTTTCCGGTTTCAACATATTCGCCCGCAAGCTGTCATCATAATCATGGCATAAGTAAGCAATACGATCCGAGATGCGTACAATTCGCCCTTCTAATGTCTTTGGCAAATGCTTTCCTGTATGATTAACGATACCATCCTTTACAGCAAAGGTCAGATTAAGTCCCTTACCACCCTTTTCAAGAAATTCAACAACCCGCAGACTCTGTTCATTGTGTGCAAAGTGTCCGATAATTTTCTTGATCGCGCCTTCGCCAGCATGTCCAAAAGGTGTATGACCAACATCATGTCCTAGTGCGATTGCTTCGACAAGATCCTCATTAAGCTGCAAACCACGAGCAATCGTTCGGGATATCTGAGCAACCTCTAAACTATGTGTCATACGTGTGCGATAGTGATCGCCCGATACAATGTATACCTGTGTCTTATGTTTTAGCCGACGAAAAGATTTCGAGTGAAGGATGCGATCCCTGTCTCGTTGGAAATCTGTACGAAAAGGACACTTTGTCTCCTCCCGCAGTCTTCGGCTCTCTCTACTCTTCGCTGCATACTGCGATAATATTTCATATTCCATATTTTCTGTGCGCTCACGTACATCCATACTTAGCACCTGCCCTTTTCTTTATTATACTACAGCCTTGTCAATATAGGAAAATCCTTTTGGCTGTGTTTTTTTTCCCAGCTCTGTTATAATAAAGAAAATACAGTTTCAACTTAATATTGTATACAAAGGAGATTGTCATGAAGAATTTTAAGATTTTATTTTTATTCATGCTTGCATTGCTTTGTTTGAGTACGATTGCATTTGCTAACAAGCCATCAATCACATCTGATAACAACTATCTTGATATCAATACAGGGCGCTATATTCTTAATGGTCATGTCCGTATTGATACAGGCTCACGCGTCATTACTGCCGATGCCGCCCAGGTCAGTATCACTTCGCTTGAGGTTTGGGGGCAGGGAAACATCACCGTCACACAGGATGACATTGTTTTCACCGGTGATAAAGTCTATGCCAACGGAAACAATACAGAAGCATCAATTGATGGCCGTGTTGACCTTGAGCGTAAGGGGCTGTCTATCACCGCCGACTCTGTCAAATTCAACTGGGATACAAAAATTGCTGAATTCTACGATAATGTCAATGCCAATATTAATGGCAAACATACTTCAACAAATCATCTAAGCTACAACATAACTGATAATCAGGTACTATAGACTCCTACTACCATGAAACAATGATTTACAAATTTCCATGCATATAATAAAAGTGCAGGCATCCTTCATTTGGATACCTGCACTTTTTATCATTTTATTTTACTTTTATTTATGCAAGAACAATTTTACTGAAATCAGCAACTTTTGCAATGAGTACATCTACCGATTTCAAAAGACCAAGACGGTTGTTTTTAATTTTCTCATCCTTATCCATAACCATAACTGCATCAAAAAAAGCATTAATTGGTGCAGCAAGATCCACAAGTGCATCAATCGCACCTGTATAATCCTGACCTTCAATAAGGCTTTCAACTGCACTGGCCGCCGAAGTATAAGCCTGATAAAGCGCCTTCTCTTCGTCCGTGTTAAAAAGCGTCTCATCAATTACCGCAGTTTCTGCCTTTTTGGCAAGGTTGCTGGCACGAACATAAGCCTGGATCGTCTTTGTCATATCTTTTTCAACAGCCTTCGCTACAGCCTTGCCCCGAAGGTAAACGGCATAAACATCATCAACAGAATCAAGTACAGCATCAACAACATCATAACGAACACGTTCATCCGCAAACACATTTTTAATACGCAAGCGAATGAAATCAGCGACATCAGTCTGCATCTTCGCCCGTGCTTTTTCATCTGCAATAAGGAAAAGATCCATAGACCTATTAATGAGTGATGCAAGTGAAAAGCTGTATTTCGCTTCAATAATCATATTGACCATGCCCAGAGCCTGTCGACGCAGCCCAAATGGATCTTGTGATCCTGTCGGAATAAGTCCACGGCTGAATGTCCCAACAATATTATCAATCTTATCGGCAAGACTTACAATGCGGCCAGCCGTACTTGCCGGTTGTGCATCACCAGCAAAACGCGGCATATAGTGTTCATAGATGGCTGTTGCAGTTTCTTTTGTTTCACCATCAAGCAGTGCATACTCGCATCCCATGATACCCTGCAGTTCTGTAAATTCACAGACCATGCCCGTAACAAGATCAGCTTTTGCCAGCTTTGCCGCACACCTGGCATTCTTTGTTTCATCTGTAGAAGCCTTTATCGTACCCGCAATAAAGTTGGCAAGTTTTTCGAGGCGAACAGACTTATCATAGAGCGTCCCCAGCCCCACTTGGAATACAACCGTTTTAAGCTTTTCAAGGCAGTCTGTAAGGGATTTCTTACGATCTTCATCAAAAAAGAACTGCGCATCGGCCAAACGAGCACGAAGAACGCGTTCATTCCCATGTTGTACCGTTTCAAGATATTCACTACCGCCATTGCGTATTGTGATAAAAAGAGGCATGAGATTGCCTGCTGCATCTTTTACGGGAAAATAACGCTGATGGTCGCGCATTGGAGTGATAACTGCTTCCGGTGGAAGCTTAAGATATTTTTCTTCAAAACTGCCGCAAAGCGCTGTCGGATATTCAACGAGATAAACGACTTCTTCGAGAAGATCTGCTGTAATTTCAGCCATGCCACCCTTTGCTGCTGCAACTTCTTCGATCTGCTTACGAATAAGTACACGGCGTTTTTCCTGATCCACAAGGATGAACTGCTTTTCGCAGGCATCTTCATAATCAGCCGCTTTTTCAATCGTAAAATCGCCCTGGCTAAGAAATCGATGACCACGTGACGTGCGACCGGATTTGACATCAGCTACCTCAAAATCGATAACAGCATCATCAAGAAGTGCAACAATCCATCGCAGCGGACGAATAAATTTGAAATCAAGATCCGCCCAGCGCATATTATTCGGAAAGTTCAACCCGCAGATGATATCCGGCAAAACCTTCTTGAGAAGTTCTGCTGTATCCTTTCCGGCTTTATGTACCATGGCATAGACATAACCATCCTTTACAACCAGATCTTTTGGATCAACTTTTTGTCCATGAGCAAAGCCTTGTGCAGCCTTCGTCGGATTTCCATTTGCATCAAAAGCAATCTTTACAGACGGCCCTTTATTTTCATTTGATATGTCTTCCTGCTTTTCCGCGACAGCCTTTATCATAAGAGTGATACGACGCGGCGTGCCAACCGTACGGACAGTTCCACATGAAATATGCATTTCCCCAAAGATATCTTCTGCATTTTTCTTCAACTGTTTCAGAATTTCCGGCATATAATGTGCTGGAACTTCTTCTGTGCCAATTTCTAATAGCAATTCTTTACTCATACTTTTTTATCCCCCTTAAGCATTGGATAGCCAAGTTCCTCTCGCTGTTTCAGATAGCATTGGGCACAGGAACGGGCCAGCTTGCGAACTCTGCCAATGAACGCCGTGCGCTGCGATACACTGATCGCGCCGCGTGCATCAAGAAGGTTGAACGTATGCGAGCATTTCAATACATAGTCATAGGCCGGATGAACACAACCATGGTCAATAATCCGAACAGCTTCCTTTTCATATTTATCAAAAAGATCAAAGAGAAGTTTTTCATCAGACAACTCAAACGCATACGTCGACTGTTCAACTTCATTCTGATGAAATACATCACCATAGCTATAGCCTTCTGTCCATTCAATATCATAGACATTTTCTACCCCCTGGATATACATTGCCAGGCGTTCGAGTCCATACGTAATTTCTGACGCTACCGGTTTAATATCCTGACTTCCAACCTGCTGAAAATATGTAAACTGCGTGATTTCCATACCATCAAGCCAAACTTCCCAGCCAAGACCCCATGCACCAAGTGTCGGCGATTCCCAGTTATCTTCGACAAAACGAATATCATGCTTTTTCGGATCAATACCCAGACATTCGAGACTTGCCAGATAAAGCTCCTGAATATTATCTGGTGATGGCTTCATAATAACCTGAAACTGATGATGCTGATAAAGTCGGTTTGGATTTTCACCGTAGCGGCCATCTGCCGGACGGCGTGATGGTTCTACATAAGCAACATGCCACGGTTCCGGCCCAAGTACACGTAAAAAGGTCGATGGATTCATTGTTCCAGCACCCTTTTCAACATCATATGCCTGTGCTAAGATACAACCCTGCTCAGACCAAAACTTCTGCAAGGTCAGGATTATTTCCTGAAATTTCATAAGAAAAACTCCTCCTCAATTTAAATTGCAAAACAAAAATCCCGTCCCTGTAACAACTTCTGTTACAGGGACGGGATATATCCCGCGGTTCCACCCTGATTGGCTAAACGCCCACCTCAGTGTATAAAATTATGCTCAGAAATGCCTTTCGTTCCATTAACAGTCTCACACTACCACTGTCTCGCTTAATTGGAACTACTCCTTTTCCTCATCGCTGTGTTTCAGTTTATCAAATACAAATACACTTGTCAATAAGTCATGTACATTTTAAGCATTTATTCTGCTGCTGGCAACTGCTGGATAAACGCGAGCGAACGAAGGTTTTTTTCCAACAACTGCTGCAAATAGATTAACAATAGATTCTCTGCACGAACAAGATTCCTGCCATTCACACGAAAAGATGGCGGCTGTGACCAGTCAAGCAGGATAAGCTGTTCGATAAAGCTGCGAAGCTCTGCAGAAAAAGATTCCATATCGTCTGTCCTACAGTCCCTGCAAACAGCACCGCCCTGTCTAATGGAGAAAAACACATCACCAACAAGTTCTTTTTCACAACAAGCACAGTTTGAAAAATGCAATTGACTCCCTGTATATTCGAGCAGTTGATAGCCTGCTGCAAGAGCAACAAGTCGCGGATTACGCTTTCCAAAAAAATTAAAAATCTGCAAAAGCTTGTCAAAAACCTGTGGTTGTGGCTCATGTTCATTGCACAATTCGATAACAAGCTCAGCAACAAAAGCACCATAAGCCATTGCCGAAAGGTCCTCGCTCATGATCTTGAAGTTCTGCCGCAGCTCATACTGCTTGACCGTATCAATACGCTGCCCCTCCGTAAGCTGCAACTCGAGATGATTAAACATTTGCATGCCAGCAGCAAGCGGGCTCTTCGGTCTGCGACAACCAAATGCAGCTGCCTTAATCTTGCCACGTTCTTTCGTGAGAATTGTCAGCATCTTATCAGCATCGCCCCAGTTACGTACACCAAGGATAATTGCTTCCGTCATATACTGTGCCATTATTCTTCCTGCTTTTCCCCGTCGGATTTTTTCTTTTCTGTCATTTTGCGTGTAATTTCTTCAATATAGGCCTCATGATGACCATTGCTGTTTGGCATGACTGTCCCGGCCGTAAGAACGTACTGCAAAGCCGCTTCTCTGCTGATATTCAGATAAATGACATCCTTCTTCGCCACAAAGAGATTTGTCCCCGATGTCATGTTAAGGCTCCACGGAATAAACACACAGATGTATTCCCCGCCAAGCTGCTCCTTGAGTGCCTCCGGCACATCGGCCATGACAAAACCCATTGCTTTTGACTGTTGATAGGGTACGAGTACAACATGATTGAACATACTGTTCGACTCAAACACTGCCGTTGAAAGATGCTTGACACTATTATAAATAAATTTAACAATTGGTATCTTATTGAGCAGCTTTTCGCCGTATGCAATGAGCTTCTTCGAAAACCAGTTTGAAGACAGCCAACCAACAAGATAAATAAATACCAACAGTGTAATAATCCCAATACCAGGAAATTGCACCGGCAAATGTTTGCCAAGTACCCCTTCGGTAAAATAAAGTGCCTCACCAATGACAAATACCGTAATAGCAATCGGTACAAGCAGGATAAGACCATTAACGAAATATTTTGATACACCCTTCATATGTTTTTTCACCTGTGAATCCCCCTAAAAAGTTCCCCTTATCAACCACAGCAAAGCATCTTTTCTACTATCTTTATTCGTACTTACTCAAAACCAAAGCCCTTGAGTACACCCGCCCGGTCTCGCCAATCCTTCTTGACCTTTACCCATAAATCAAGATAAACCTTTGATCCAAGCAATGCTTCGATATCTTTGCGTGCAAGCGCTCCAATTTCTTTAAGAAGTGCTCCTTTCGAACCAATGACAATACCTTTTTGCGATTCGCGTTCCACATAAATAGTTGCGCGAATATAAACATCTTTATTCTTGCGTGTCTTCATTTCATCGACATCAACAGCAATTGAATGCGGCACCTCATCACGCGTGAGCTGGAGTACCTTTTCACGAACAAGTTCAGCAACAATAAGACGCTCCGGCTGATCCGTGATCATGTCTTCCGGATAGTATTGCGGACCTTCCTCAAGATGCTTCTTTATTTCCGTAAGCAACCCATCAAGATTTGTTTCTTCCTTCGCTGAAATCGGCACAACACCCTCGAACGGATATTTTGCTGTATAGCGCGCAATGATCGGCAATACCTGTTCTTTATTGATGAGGTCCAACTTATTCACAACAAGCAGTACCGGCTTCTTTGTTGCCTGAAGGCGCTCCAAAATATAGCGCTCACCAGCACCCATATCTTCCGTTGCATCAACAACAAAAAGAACGACGTCAACTTCTCTGAGCGTATTTTCTGCAGCACGCACCATGTATTCACCAAGTTTATCCTTTGGCTTATGAATTCCTGGTGTATCAAGAAATACAACCTGTGCATCCGGCTGTGTCAATATACAGAGAATCTTGTTACGCGTCGTCTGCGGCTTGTCCGACATGATTGCAATCTTCTGCCCAATAAGACTGTTGACCATCGTCGACTTTCCAACATTTGGTCGTCCGATTACTGCGATAAATCCTGATTTATGTCCTTTTTCCATAAAAACCTCCATTAGTTTTACTATTCTCTTCTTATTCCAATATTTTCCATTACATATTTTTCTTCTTTTTGCATTTTAACACGATCCGGCTCTTCCATATGATCATAGCCAAGAAGATGCAGCATACCATGTACAGTTAGAAAGACCATTTCTCGCTTTACACTGTGCCCATATTCGCCAGCCTGCTCTGTCGCCCGCTCTACTGATATAATAATATCACCCAGAACATTAATTTCCGGTCCGTCTACAACATCCGGCTCCATACCTTCATTAAGCGCAAACGACAATACATCCGTTGGCCGATCAATTTGCCGATACGCCTTGTTAAGCGTGTGAATGTAGGCATTATTTGTCAATGTTATACTGACTTCTGCAGTCGATAAGCCATAGAGTTCACCCATCTTTTCTGCTGCTGCTTTTACATTTTCCTCAATTTCCCGGGAAAATACAAGTTCCTCTGGGAAATTACTTATGATCACTTCCATACACTCATACCTCCGCCGACTTTTTTTCCTCATACACATCATAAGCCTGCACAATGCGTGCGACAACATCATGTCGAATGACATCTTTTACATCAAGGTAGATCCCGCCGACACCTTCAACATCCCGCAAAACCTCACTCGCCTCTGCAAGGCCTGAGCGTGTACCACGCAAATCAATCTGTCCAAGGTCTCCTGTTACGACCATCTTTGAACCAAATCCCAGACGTGTAAGAAACATCTTCATCTGCTTTCCTGTCGTGTTCTGTGCTTCATCAAGAATAATAAAAGCATCATCCAGTGTCCGACCACGCATATAGGCAAGCGGTGCAATCTCGATAATATTTTTTGCCATAAGCTTCTGATATGTATCAATTCCCATTATATCCTGCAATGCATCATAAAGCGGACGCAAATACGGATCAACTTTTTCCTGCAAATCCCCCGGCAAAAAGCCAAGATGCTCTCCTGCTTCTACAGCTGGACGGGTCAATATGATCTTGTCCACCTCATGATTCCGAAGTGCCGCAACTGCCATGACAACAGCCAGATATGTCTTACCAGTACCCGCTGGACCAATGCCAAATGTAATTGAGTTATGACGTATCACATCAAGATACATACATTGTCCCAATGTTTTGGGCCGTACCTGACGGCCTTTCGCTGTCACGAGGATCGCACTGCTAAAAAGATGATGCAGCACATCACTTTTGCCCTGTTGTACAAGACTAATGCTATAGCGTACCTCATGCATTGTAAGCATCGTACCCTGACGATAGAGATATTGCAGTTCTTCGACGATCTTCACGACCTGCGCCGTGATTTCTTCCTCACCTATAATTTCAAGCGCATCACCGCGACTGATCATACGACAGTCAAAATTCTCACTAAGAACATGCAGATACACATCATTTTTCCCCAGCAGTGATACAGCTTCTTTTCTATCTTGAAAAATAATCTTCTTCTCCAAAACTTTTTTCAAATAATTGTCTGTTACCCTGCTACTACATGAATCCCTTGGAATTACAACCAGGCAACAGTGACTTCACCTCATTTCCTGCTTTAATTGTACAACAAGGCAGTCAAATGTCAAACAGATTTTAGCAGTAAGCATATTGTTAACCATTCAGTATGTTTAAGTTGACTAATACATTACACTTTTATATAATGAAGAAAGTATTTTATTCTCTATAAAAAAGTGAGGCTATTCCTATGTTAAATGAAATCAATCTGCAAAAACTTGCTGAAGAAATTATTGCCGGCCGCCGTCTGAACCGCAGTGACGACCTTTCCTTCTTTATTACTTGTAATCTGTCTGATTTACAGAAAGGTGCACATCGTCTGCAGGAACACTTCTGTGGCAATCACATTGATCTTTGTACCATCATCAACGGTCGCAGTGGCCGCTGCAGTGAAGACTGTTCCTACTGTGCTCAGTCCGCCTGCCATCATACAGGCATCAAAGAATACGGTTTTATGGATAAAAACGAAATCATTAAAAATGCTCTTTGCAATGAAAAAGAAGGTGTCAACCGCTTTGCCATCGTTACCTCCGGCCGCGCTCTTATCGGCGAGGATTTCGAAAAAGCCCTTGATGTCTATTGTGAAATGAAGAAAGTCTGCCGTATTGGGCTCTGCGCCTCACATGGGCTGCTCACTGCCGAACAGTTCCACCGCCTGCATGAAGCCGGTGTATCAAGCTACCATCACAATATTGAAACATCGCGCCGTTTCTTTCCGCACATTTGCACAACACATACTTATGATGATAAAATCCGTACAATAAAGCTTGCTCAACGCGAGGGTCTCTGTGTTTGTTCCGGTGGCATCATCGGCATGGGCGAAGACTGGAGTGATCGCATTGATATGGCAGTCAGCCTTGCGGCACTGGGTATCGAATCGATCCCAATCAATGCCCTTATGCCGATTAAGGGTACGAAACTTGCTGACTTGCCGCAGCTGCCGAGCGAAGATATTTTGCGGACAATTTCCTTTTTCCGCTATATCAATCCAACCGCCAATATTCGCCTTGCAGCCGGCCGTAAAATTCTTCCACAAAATGGTGAATCGGCTCTGCTCAGCGGAGCCAGTGCTTCTATCACCGGCAACATGCTCACAACCTCTGGAACAACGATTCAGGAAGATATGCATATGCTTAGGCGCCTTGGTCTTACAAATCAGAACAATACAGATACAACTGCAAAACCAGTAAGATGATCTTCTTTTGCCCGTCTCACATCACTGTGGTATGATGTATATAGTACTTCATTCACAAAAGAGAAAGGACATGATGTTATGCTTCATATAGGAAATCATTTATCATCGTCTAAGGGCTACACCGCCATGGGAAAAGAAGCTGCTGACCTGAATGCGAATACATTTGCTTTCTTCACACGCAATCCACGCGGTGGTAAAGCTAAGGATATTGACCTGGAAGATGTACGCACCTTTCTTGCCTTTAAAGAAGAACATCATATTGGCAAACTCGTCGCGCATGCACCTTATACAATGAATGCCTGCGCTGCAAAAGAAAATCTGCGCACATTTGCACACGATATGATGGCAGATGATATCAAACGTCTTGAATATACACCGGGCAACTACTACAACTTCCATCCCGGCAGCCATGTCGGACAAGGAACTGATATCGGCATCAAATACATCGCTTCCATGCTCAATGCTGTACTTACACCAGAACAGCATACGACTGTTCTTCTGGAAACGATGTCTGGAAAAGGCAGTGAAGTTGGCCGCACCTTCGAAGAACTTCGCGCTATTCTTGACCGCATTGATCTCAAAGACAAAATGGGTATCTGTCTTGATACATGTCATATATGGGACGGCGGTTATGATATCGTAAATAATCTTGACCAGGTTCTTGAAAATTTTGACCGCATTATCGGAATTGACAAGCTCTGTGCAATTCATTTTAATGACAGCCTCAATCCTATGGGAAGTCATAAAGATCGGCATGCCTGTATCGGACAGGGTACGATCGGTCTTAAAGCTCTTACACGTGTTATTAATCATCCAAGCCTGCGTACATTGCCTTTTATTCTTGAGACTCCAAACGATCATGACGGCTATGCCAGAGAAATCGACCTGTTGCGTAATGCTTATATAGAATAAATTTCCCCAAGGTTTGTATAATTTGTGTGTGTTAATTTTGTTTAGCAGCATAAATATATTTTAACACGAATCCTCAGGCTGCTTAGTCTGGGGATTATTTTTGCATAAAAAAGCTGCTGCACTAAGCAGGTTAATTTCTGCTTAGTGCAACAGCCTCTTTTTGTTTATTTAACTCCGACGAAACCCGCCGTATCGTTTCATGTAGTTATACGCCTTTGGCCGATCAAGTATCTGTGCATAAGCAATAGCATTGAGGATAACATTCGTATGAATATCCGTCTTTCGCTGTTTCTTTGTTGAGGGCGTAATCTTTGCCTGTTCTTCATAGACAATCCGCTCT
>WSSedB1CaDRAFT_10000523_pt1 | contig 16453 bp, 14 predicted proteins | sample WetSurSB1Cattail_FD_9460 | JGI IMG/M metagenome (IMG submission 9460)
ATCTGCCGGCAGACATCGGTTACGGTAAGCTGCTGATGGAGATTTTCGAAGAGGTGGCCGAGCACAAACTGATCCAGCCGACCTTTATCACCGCCTACCCCACCGAGGTATCGCCACTTTCCCGCAAAAACGACAACGACCCGGATATCGTTGACCGCTTTGAATTGATCGTTGGCGGCCGTGAGATCGCCAACGCCTTCTCCGAGCTGAATGATCCGGTTGACCAGAAGGAGCGTTTTCTCTCCCAGGTGGCTGAGAAGGCCAAGGGCGACGAAGAGGCCCATTACATGGATGAGGACTATATTCGCGCCCTGGAGTACGGTCTTCCCCCCACTGCCGGGGAAGGTATCGGTATTGACCGGCTGGTGATGCTGCTGACCGACTCGGCCTCAATCCGCGACGTTATCCTGTTTCCGCAACTGAGAAAGGAGAAACGGGACTAGGGAACGGGGACGAGGGAACGGAAACTGGGGACAAGTAAAAGACTTTACTAGTCCCCAGTTCCAGCCCCCCACTCCCAGGTTCTTTGTTCCGGCCTCACCATGCCTTTCGAACTATTCATCGGCCTGCGCTATCTGAAAGCGAAGCGCAAATCAACCTTCATCTCGATCATCAGCGTCATCTCCACAGCCGGGGTTGCCTTGGGAGTCATGGCGCTGATTGTTGTGATGGCAGTCATGACAGGCTTCGAGGAACAAATCACAGAGAAAATCCTCGGAACCAATGCCCATGTAGTGGTAGTCCGTAACGGAGTCCCCATGGATGACTACCGCCAGGTAATTCAAAAACTTACGGACATGCCGGGAGTGCTGGCCGCAACCCCTTTTATCTATAATCAGGTTATGCTTTCCTCGGGAAAAAATGTTTCCGGAGTTGTTTTACGGGGTATTGACGTTCCATCGGACCGTCAGGTTACCCGGTTGAGCCGCTCGGTCGTGGAAGGAAGTATTGACACACTTGATCCGAAACTTTCTGGTGGCGCCGATGCGCTACCAGGGCTGGTTATCGGTAAGGAACTGGCCAAACACCTCAACATCCTGGTAGGCGACAAAATTAACGTCGTCTCGCCTATTGGCAACATAACACCGCTGGGAATGCTCCCCAAGATGAAAACCTTCCGGGTTTCAGGCATCTTCAATACCGGCATGTTCGAGTACGACTCGACACTGGCGTATGTCAGCATCTCACAGGCCCAGCTTTTCTTCGATCTGGGGGACACGGTAACCGGCATCCAACTCAAGGTGAATGATATCTACCATGCCGGCGAACTTGCCCGCAGCATAAACCAGTCCTTGGGACCCGGCTATTACGCCCGCGACTGGATGCAGATGAACCGGAACATCCTTTTCGCTCTCAAGACGGAGAAGGTGGTCATGTTTGTCATCCTGACCCTGATCGTTCTGGTGGCAGCTTTTGGTATTGCCTCCACCCTGTTTATGGTGGTAATGGAGAAAACCAGGGACATCGCCATCCTCAAATCCATGGGAGCCACCGGCAGCAGTATCATGAAAATATTTGTCATGGAAGGTTTGATTATCGGCGTCGTCGGTACGCTCCTGGGGGTCGTTTCCGGCCTGTTGATCGCCAGCAACCTTGAGCCGATCATTGATGTTATCCAGAAAATCACCGGACAGAACTTTTTCAACAAGGATATCTACTATCTGGATCACTTCCCGTCGCAGGTAGTGCCGTCCGATGTTGCACTGATCTCTGTTACGGCGGTGTTGGTCTCCTTTATCGCCACGCTCTACCCGGCGTGGCAGGCATCACGCATGCTTCCGGCCGAGGCGTTGCGATATGAGTAAGCTGCTTGAGGTACATGGCCTCTGTAAGATCTACAGCCGCGGTTCCAACCGAATAGAAGTGCTGAACGGTATCAACATGGATCTGGAAGCGGGAACCACCACCGCACTTGTTGGCGCGTCCGGAGCCGGAAAGAGTACTCTGCTGCATCTGCTTGGCGGACTGGACCGCCCTTCGGCCGGCACGGTTCTCTTCAGGGGCGAAGATCTCTTTCGCAAAAGTGACAGGGACTTGGCCGCGTTTCGCAACAAAAGCATCGGATTTGTTTTCCAGTTTCACCATCTGCTGCCTGAATTCAGCGCACTGGAGAATGTGATGATGCCTGCTTTGATTGCAAGAACACCCAGGAAAACGGCTGCGGCCATGGCGGAAGAGCTTTTGACCGATGTTGGACTGGCTCATCGTTTGGCCCACCGCCCCGGCGAACTATCCGGAGGAGAGCAGCAGCGGGTTGCCATAGCACGTGCTTTGGTGTTATCGCCGGAACTGTTGCTGGCAGACGAGCCGACCGGAAATCTGGATATGAAAACCAGTGAGGGTGTCCACGCCCTGCTGAACGAACTACAGCTAAAGCGGGGGCTGTCACTGGTGGTGGTTACCCACAACGAACGCTTGGCAGCCGCCATGGGACGCACCGTACATTTGATTGATGGTAAGCTGGAATAATTTTGTTTTTTTGCGAGGGAAACTTGCCCATTTCATCGTTTATTCTGATTGTTGTATTTGTAGTGCAGCTTGCCTTGGCAGGCTCGGTTTTTGCCGAAGGCGAAAAAATTTCCGAAATATCCATCAAAGGCAACCGACGAATCGAGAAATCGGTTATCCTCAATGCCATAAAGCTGAAGGCCGGTGATACCCTCTACAGCGACAAAACCGACGCCGACCTCCGCGCTATCCACAAGCTGGGGCATTTCCTGGATGTGCAGGTTTCCACCGAGGAGTCAGCCAAAGGAACGGTGCTGATCTATACCGTTCTTGAGAAGCCGGTTGTCCGTGAAATTCGGTTTGAGGGAAACAAGGAGTTGTCCTCTGACAAACTGACCAAAGATGGCCTGGAACTCCGCAAGGACACTATCTTCTCCACAAAAGATTTGAACCGGAGCGTGGCAAAAATAAAGAAACTTTACAACGACGAAGGGTACTACCTGGCGGAAGTCACACCAGTCGTAAAGAAACGTTCCCCGTCAGAAATGGTGGTGACTTTCAAGATCATTGAAGCACAAAAAATCCTGATCAGTTCGATACGTTTTGACGGGAACAAGGCCTTCAGCGATCGCAAGCTGCGCAAAGTAATGGAAACCAAAGAGAAGTGGTTTCTCTCATGGCTAACTGGCGCCGGCACCTATAAAGACGAAGTATTAAAAAACGATGCATTGATTATTACCGACCACTACCTGAACAACGGCTACATAAACGTCAAGGTGGGTGAGCCGACCGTCACGTTGAACAAGGCAAAAAACGCACTGGAAGTCATGATCGGTATTACCGAGGGTGATCAGTACCGTATTGGCGAGATTGATTTCAAGGGAGACTTGCTGGAACCGGTTTCAGTGCTACACAAAAAACTGAAATCTGAACCTGGAGCGATCTTCAGCCGCGCCACCATGCGCACGGATATTTTCACACTGACCGATGTGTACGGCGACAAAGGCTACGCTTTTGCAAACGTAAATCCACTCACGAAACCCAATTCCGACAAGAAGATTGTCGATGTTACCTTTGACATGGAAAAGGGCGAACTGGTCCACATAGACCGGATTTCCGTCTCCGGAAACCCCAAAACCCGCGACAAGGTCGTCCGCCGGGAAATGAGGGTCACCGAAGGTGAACTTTTCAGTGCAACCGGCATGAAGCGCAGCAAGCAGAATCTGATGAACACCGGTTTTTTTGAAGAAGCCAACATTTCAACAGCCAAGAGCAGTACCGCCAACAAACTCAATGTCAACGTAGAGGTCAAGGAAAAATCTACCGGCACCTTCAGTATCGGTGGCGGCTACAGCTCCCTTGACGGCATCATCGGACAGGGTTCGGTTTCGCAGTCCAACTTCCTGGGATTGGGGCTGAAAGCCAATCTGTCGGGCTCCCTCGGCGGCAAGTCACAAACCTACTCGCTTGGCCTGACCGATCCCTATTTCCTCGACTCAAAATGGACACTGGGCGCCGACGTTTACCGTTCGGAGCGTGAATACCTAGACTACAGCCGTAGAGTGACCGGCGGCGATATTAAAGCAGGCTACCCGATCAACGACTTTATCAACACATTTTTCATGTACAAGTTTGAGGAAAAAAATCTCTTCGACCCAGAGCCGGCATATAAATCTCTCAATGAGAACGACCCGAACAGCTTCCCTCTCGGCTCCACCACAACCAGCTCGATCCTGGCAAGCATTTCCCACAACAATACCGACTATCGCCTTGATCCAAGCACCGGTTTTATCAACAATCTCTCTATCGAATACGCCGGCTTGGGCGGTGACAATAAATTCGCAAAATACACTACCGATCACACATGGTTTTACCCGCTCTACAAGAAAAGTATGGTTTTTTCGACCAAACTGTCTTTGGGATACATCCAGAATGTGGGGTCGACGGTGCCGATCGACGATAAGTTCTATCTTGGTGGTATATACTCATTGCGTGGTTACAAATCCCGGACAGTTTGCCCAACAAGACTGCAACCATTTCAGGATGCGAGTGGTGTTTCCTCGTCCCAACAGGTCTATCTGGGGGGAACCAAGGAACTCTTCGGCAATACAGAGATCACTTTCCCAATACTGAGCGAGTCGGGTGTCAAGGGAGTGGTATTCTTTGACTATGGTAATGCTCAAGACAATATGAGCAAACTGTTTAGCCCATTGCTAATGAGTTATGGAGCCGGTGTCCGCTGGGCATCCCCTCTCGGTCCGTTACGTCTGGAGTATGGCATCCCGCTCAACCCACGCAGCGGGCTTGACTCAAAAAGCGGCCGGTTCGAGTTTTCAATCGGCAGTATGTTTTAGTAAATTGCAAATTGCATTATCAGTTTTTTTGGACGAATATAGTCTGCCAACATACGAAACCTATTTATCGGGATTGAATACACCAACCCTTACGAAGGAGACAGTTTTATGAAACGGTTCATTCTGGCGGCGGTTCTATTGGGCGGCATTACAACGGGAACTGCGGTATCGGCCGACGTGAAGATCGGCCAAAAGATCGGTTATATCGACATGCAGCGGGCAATCAATACTTCCGAGTCCGGAAAACAGGCCAAGGAGCAATTGGCGGCGCGCCTGAAGAAGTATCAGGACGAAATCAACGTCCGCCAAGACGAATTGAAGCGGCTCAAAGAAGAATTGGAAAAACAGGGCATGCTTCTGGCAGAATCGGCCCGCTCCTCCAAGGAAAAAGACTACCAACAGAAACTGAAGGAATTTCAGCGTTTTACTAAGGACGCTCAGGATGAATTACAGGGTAAGGACGAAGAGTATACCCGCAAGATTCTGGAAGGAATGGAAAAAGTCATTCAGGAATACGGAAAAAAGAATGGGTACGCCTTCATCTTTGTCAAAAACGAAAGCATGCTTTTTGCGGACGACAAGGCAGATCTGACCGATGAAGTGCTGAAGCAGTTCAACTCGAACAGAAAAAAATAACCGGCAACCAAGCTGACGTTTTATTTATCTCTACGACCCGGCGGAACAAACAGGACCACATTCATGCAAAACACAAAAACACTCAAGGAACTGGCGGAATACCTGGGCGGAACTGTGCGGGGTGATGCGACATGCCGAATCAACGGCCTGGCTCCCCTTGAATCAGCCGGAGCAGACAAGATCACTTTCCTGGCAAATCCGAAGTATGCCGCAAAGGTGGCTGAAACTGGAGCCGGAGCCGTCCTGATGGCGCCGGGAGGAGAAGCGTACGGCCGTAACGTAATTGAGCTCACCAACCCCTATCTGGCATTCGCCAAGCTGCTAAACCTTTTCTACGTCCGCAAACCAGCGCCACAGGGTGTTATGGGCCAGGCATGCCTCGGAAGTAATGTTACCTTCGGCAACGACATCACCATTCATGCTGGCGCTATTATCGGCAACAACGTAACCATCGGCGACCGCTCGGTCATTCATCCGGGTGTGGTTGTCTATGACGGCGTCACCATAGGCAACGACACGCTCATCCATGCCAATGCGGTGGTTCGTGAACGCTGTCGTATCGGCAGCCGTTGTGTCATTCAGCCTGGAGCGGTTATCGGCAGCGACGGGTTCGGCTATGCTCCGGATGGAGCCTGCTACTACGCCATCCCCCAGATTGGTATTGTTGTGCTTGAAGATGATGTGGAGATCGGCGCCAACACTTGCATAGACCGGGCCGCCCTGGAAGTTACCCTGATCAGGCGCGGCACGAAGCTGGACAACCTGGTTCAGATTGCCCATAACTGCCAGATCGGAGAGAACTGCATGATGGCCTCTCAGGTTGGCATCTCAGGCAGCGCCAAGGTTGGCAACCATGTCTCCCTGGGCGGCCAGGTCGGCGTTGCCGGACATCTCACCATCGGCGATAACGTCATGATCGGCGCTCAGTCGGGTGTGCCCAACTCGGTGCCCGCCAATGCGGGTTACAGCGGAACACCTATCATGCCGCACAAGGATTGGCTTAAGGCCATGGCGGTCGTACCCCGCCTGCCTGAGTTACGCAAAACGATTAGCGCGCTTGAAAAGAGAATAGCGGAACTGGAAGCAAAAAATTCCGAAGCATAAAGCCGTACGCATACAATTGAAAAGGGGGAGAGCAATGTTACTGGATGTCAACGAAATCATGAAAATTTTGCCGCACCGTTACCCGTTTTTGATGGTTGATCGAATCATTGAACTGGAGCATGGCAAACGTTGTGTAGGTATTAAGAACGTAAGTATCAACGAGCCGTTTTTCCAGGGGCACTTTCCCGGACATCCGGTCATGCCAGGTGTACTGATCGTTGAGGCCATGGCTCAGGTTGCCGGAATCATGGCTTATCTCGCATCGGACGATAAAACCAAAAAAAAGGTCAGCTATTTCATGTCAATCGACAGCGCTAAATTCCGTAAACCGGTTTTTCCCGGAGATCAGCTGCGTATCGAGATTGAAACGACCCTGAACCGTCGCGGCATCTGGGGAGTCAACGGAAAAGCCTATGTGGCTGAAACACTGGTTACCGAAGCAGCTCTTAAGGCAACCTTTGCGGACGCGGCGACCTAAATCGTCACCGCAACAATTTGTTGAGTACAACAGGAAGAGCTATGGCAGCCGCGCCATCCTGCCCATGGTGTGGCAATAACAGATATTTCCCGGCTGTCCATCTCCCGCAATCCATACTAATTCTTTGATTTCAATTCGGGGAGAGACCCATGATACATCCAAGCGCGGTCATTGATAGCAGCGCACAACTGGCAGCGGACGTCGAGGTTGGCCCTTACGCCATTATCGGTAAACAGGTCACTATCGGCTCAGGGACAAAGATCGGCCCACATGCTGTGATTGGCGACTGGACCACGATTGGGGAGCACAACCAGATCTTCCATCAAAGCTCGGTTGGTGCAGCGCCTCAAGATCTGAAATACCGTGGTGAAGAAACCTGGACCCGCATTGGTGACAAAAACATCATTCGCGAGTTCGCCACCATCCATCGCGGCACGGTCACCGGTCATGGCGAAACCGTAATCGGCAATAGCAACCTGTTCATGGCCTATTCCCACGTAGCCCACGACTGTCGCATCGGTAATGGTGTGGTCATGGCCAACGTCGCCACTCTGGCCGGTCATGTCACGGTTGAGGACAACGTCATTCTGGGTGGACTTGTTGCCGTGCACCAGTTTTCCACCATTGGAGCCTACGTCATGATCGGTGGCGGAACCATGATTGGACTGGATATCATCCCCTATACCATTGCCACTCCTGGCAAACGCGATGCCAAGCTGCGTGGCCTTAACCTGATCGGCCTCAAGCGTCGCGGGTTTTCGGACGAAGCCATCAGCAACCTGAAAAAAGCTTATAAAACCTTGTTCATGGCCGGTTTGAAGTTGCCCGATGCCATCGCACGCATAAAAAGCGAAATCAGTGCAAGCCCTGAAGTCGATTATCTGCTAGCATTTATCGAACGCTCAGAGCGAGGTATCTGTCGCGGATGAGTGTGCTGTCTCCAACAAATGGGTTATCTGCGTTCACGAAGTCGTTTTCTGCGCATGAAGCGCGGAAAACGACTTCCAACGTGTTAAGAACAGCTGTTATCGGTGTGGGATACCTGGGCAACTTCCACGCCCAGAAATATTCCGTCATTCCTGATGTTGAACTGGTCGGCGTAGTGGATAGCAACCCGAAACGCGTCGTAGAAATAGCCAACGCACTCGGCACAACACCCTATTGCGACCATCGCGAGTTGATCGGAAAGGTCGATGCAGTCAGTGTTGTTGTTCCCACCCAGTTCCATCATGCCGTTGCCAGGGATTTTCTTGTGGCTGGCGTGCATGTGCTGATAGAAAAACCGATTACCGTAACCATTGAAGAAGCCGACGAGCTGATTGACCTGGCAAACAAACGGGACCTGGTCTTCCAGGTCGGACATCTGGAACGCTTCAATCCGGTATTGATGGCACTCGACAACATTCTGCAGGAGCCCCTTTTTATCGAATCAGTACGCATCGCTCCCTTCAAACCACGCGGCACCGACGTCAATGTGGTGCTCGACCTGATGATTCACGACATAGAAATCATCCAACACATAGTCAAATCTGCAGTCGAACGTATCGACGCCATCGGAGCTCCGGTCTTCACCGGTGAGGAGGACATCGCCAATGCCCGTATTCTCTTCGAGAGCGGCTGCGTTGCCAATGTTACCGCCAGCCGTATCAGCCTGAAGAGTGAACGCAAGATGCGCATTTTCCAAAACAACGCCTACATAACTCTCGACTTCCAGAACCGCAAACTGTTGGTGGCCCAAAAGGGGAACGGCGAGCTTTTTCCCGGCGTCCCCAATGTAAAGGTCGAGGAACGTGAACTTGGCGAGGCAGATGCGTTACTAAACGAAATCGAATCGTTCCTCTCGGCAATCCGCACATCTTCGCAACCACAGGTAAGTGGCCGCGATGGCCGGATGGCGCTCTCCACAGCCCTTAAAATCAATACTAGCCTTGGCAGGAGATTTTCATGATCCCGATGGTGGATTTAAAAACACAGTACCACAACCTGAAATGCGAGATCGACCGGGCTGTTCTGGATGCACTGGAAAGCTGTCAATTTATTCTCGGCCCCAACGTCAGCTCCTTTGAAAAGGAGGCAGCCGACTATTTGGGCGCTAATCATGCCGTGGCCGTGGCTTCAGGCACCGACGCGCTGCACTTGGCAATTCTGGCGGCCGGAATCGGACCTGGGGACGAGGTCATCACCTCAGCCTTTACCTTTATCGCAACAGCCGAGGCTATCTGCTATGTCGGGGCAACACCTGTTTTCGTGGACATCGATTCCAGAACCTTCAACATCGACCCCCGGATGATCGAAATGGCCATAACACCACGAACCAAGGCAATCATCCCGGTGCATCTTTTTGGACAACCGGCGGACATGACCACCATAACGGCGATCTGTGACAAGCACAAGCTGCTGCTGATCGAGGACTGCGCCCAGTCGTTTGGTGCGACCGCCGGTGGAAAGAAGACCGGAACATTTGGAATTGCGGGCTGTTACAGCTTTTTTCCCAGCAAAAACCTGGGCTGTTACGGCGATGGAGGCCTGATCACCTGCGCGACGGATGAGGTTGCGGACAAAGTCAGGATGCTGCGCAACCACGGCAGCCGGGAGCGCTATCATCACAGCGTGATCGGTTATAACAGCCGCCTCGACGACATCCAGGCGGCCGTTCTGCGCGTCAAACTCAGACACATTGATGAGTTCAACAAGGGCCGCCAGAAAGTGGCGCAGCTGTACTCGAAACTACTACGGGATGTAGCACAGATACCGGTCGTGGATGATAATGGGCTCCATGTTTTCCACCAGTACACCATCCTGACCAATCACCGCGAGACCATTATGGCAAGGCTGTCCCAGGCCGGGATCGCCTCGGCAGTCTACTATCCGATCCCGCTCCACCGGCAAGCTGTCTTTGCCGATGCATATACCGATGTCATCCTGCCAGTGGCCGAACATATCGCCGAGCGCTGCCTGTCGCTTCCGATCTACCCGGAGATGCCGGAAGAAACTGTACGTCTGGTTGCCGATTCCGTTACAGAGGCACTGATTGGGCACTGAACATATGTCCGGGCCACATGTTATGATTGTCGCGGGTGAAGCATCCGGCGACATCTACGGAGCGCATCTGGTAAAGGAAGCGGCCGTACTTGCGCCGGACTTGCATTTCTTCGGCATTGGCGGAGATCGAATGCGCGAAGCCGGGGTTGAGACCCTTGTGGACTCAGCCGACATAGCCGTGATTGGAGTGGTGGAAGTTTTAAAGCATTTTGACGTTATCGCCGCCGCCTTCCTGAAGCTGAAGAAGATTCTGCTAGACGACCGGCCCGACCTGTTAGTCCTGATCGACTATCCTGGTTTCAACCTGCGCCTGGCCAAGGTTGCCCGCAAAGCCGGCGTCAAAGTTCTCTACTACATCAGCCCCCAGATCTGGGCCTGGCGGCAAGGTCGTGTACGAGAGATAGCAGGCTTGGTGGACCATATGGCGGTGATCTTCCCCTTCGAAGTCCCTTTCTACCAAAAAGCCGGCGTACCAGTCTCCTTTGTCGGCCACCCCCAGTTCGATCTGGTGGAAGTCACGATAAACCGAACAGACGCAGCAGCCAGTTTCGATCTTGATCCATCCCGAAAGATTGTCGGCCTCTTCCCCGGAAGCCGTCGTAGTGAAATCCAACGACTTCTGCCGGTGATTACTACAGCCGCCGGCCTGCTGAAAAAACAGTATCCCGAACTGCAATTCGTTCTGCCATTAGCTTCCACCCTGCGCGAGGAAGAGATTAGGGCCCACCTGAGGAGTACAGACCTTAACGTCACCGTCACCCGGGAACGCATCCACGATCTGATCCGCGCCTGCGATGCAATTATTTCCGTATCCGGAACTGTCACCCTGGAGATCGCTCTGGTTGGCACTCCCATGGTGGTTATGTACAAAGTCTCCCCTCTCACCTACCAGATGGCCAAACGACTGGTCAAGGTTGACAATATCGCACTCTGCAACATTGTGGCAGGAGAGACGGCCGTCCAAGAGCTGATTCAGGATCAGGCCTCACCCAAGAATATTGCATCCGAGATCGTCAGAATTCTTTGCGATACCGCCTATAACGAGACCATCAGGACCAAACTGGCGACAGTACGGGCAAAACTGGGATGCGGCGGAGCATCGGCAAATGTTGCAAAACTAATTTTTTCATTACTGGACCGGACATGAATCCCACAACTTTACGCACACTTGGATATTTCAAACCCTACTGGAAGCTCTTGCTGCTCTCGGCCATCTGCTCTACAATTGTGGGTGGCATGGATGCCGGCATCATCGCCCTGACCAAAAACGTGCTGGAAAAGATCCTGACCAACAAGAACACCACCGTCTTCCTGCTGATCCCGCCCGGAATCATTCTCCTGTACGCAATCCGGGGCGCAACCCGTTTCACCTATGACACCAGTATCAAGCTGGCCGGCCAAAAGGCCATCCAGGATATTCGTAACGAAATGTATGCCAGCAATATCCGGCTTGATATGGCATTTTTCAACCGGATCTCCACCGGTGAGTTGATGTCAAGATTAGCCAACGATATCGGCACCATGCAGGACGGAATCGCCAATATCGTCACCGGACTGTTCCGGGATCTGATTTCCGTAATCGCGCTGTTGGGGTATCTCTTCTACCTCAACTGGCAACTTGCCATACTTTCCTTCGTGGTCATCCCGATAACCGTGTATCCCGCACGGTTGCTCGGCAAAAAGATCAAAAAAACTTCCGGTCGAAGCCTGGATATCATGGGCGGCATTACGTCGACTATTCAGGAGACATTCTCGGGAGTCAAGGTAATCAAAGCATTTGGTCTTGAAGACCGGGCCATCCATCGATTCAGAAACGCCAACCTGGAGTATTTCCGTCAAATCAGAAAATTTATAAAATACGAGTCGTTGGCCACACCTGTTTCGGAGCAGATCATCTCTTTCGGTATTGCAGGAGTAATTTTTTTTGGCGGCAATCAAGTTATAATGGGCCGGATGACAGCAATTGCTCTGCTTGCCTTCATTGGTTCCATAGTAATGCTTTCCCGCCCTCTCAACAAGTTACAGGGAACCTACAGTGCATTGCAACGTTCAGCCGGAGCCGCGGAGCGGGTCTTCATGTTACTTGACGAGCCAAAACGCATTAACGATCGCCACGACGCATTAACCATCGGCCGTTCCAGCGGTGAGGTTGAGTACCGGAACGTTTCCTTCAGCTATGGTGAAAATATGGTTCTTCACAATGTTTCATTGAAGGCGGAAAACAACCAGATGATTGCGCTGGTGGGACCATCGGGCGGCGGTAAATCAACGCTGGTATCCCTGCTCCCCCGTTTTTATGATGTAACAGAAGGAAATATTTTTATCGATGGTCACGATATCCGTGACATTTCGCTCGCCTCCCTGATCAACCAGATTGCACTGGTAGACCAGGAAACAACGCTATTCCATGATAGTATCGCCAATAACATACGCTACGGAAAACCCGACGCTACGCTGGAAGAAGTCATGGAGGCTGCCAAAGCAGCCTTTGCGCATGACTTCATCCTGCAACTTCCCACTGGATATGACACCAGCATCGGAGATCGCGGAGTGAGGTTGTCCGGAGGCCAACGACAACGCATCTGTATCGCCAGGGCACTGCTCAAAAACGCTCCCATTCTGATTCTAGACGAGGCCACCAGCGCCTTGGACACGGAAAGCGAGAAGATGGTACAGAAGGCTCTGGACAACCTGATGCTCAACCGCACTACACTTGTGATAGCCCACCGCCTCTCCACCGTGCTGCATGCCGACACGATCATCGTTCTTGAGGGAGGACACATCGTAGAGCGCGGATCCCATGACACCCTCCTGACCAACAGTGGACTCTACAGCCGCCTGCACGCATTGCAGTTCAGCGACAGAGATCCCGCAGCAACCACCAAACCGTGAAACCTATCCTCTGGACATTGCAGATAGCAGCATTTTACATCTTCACTCTGGCCATGTCAGCCATCCCAGAGTCACACGTTCGTTCTGCCGGCCGTCGAGTGGGGCTGATCATGCACCGATTGCTGGCCAAGCGGCGCAGGATAGCCATCGACAACATTCGCCAGGCCCTACCATTCATGAAGCGTCACCCGGCATGGTCCTGCCCCTGGGAAACCCCCGAGGAGATCGCTCGTGAAACATTCATCCACCTGGGCATATCCTTGGTGGAAACCTGCCGCCTTTATCACGGCAAGGGCGACAGCATTATTGACGCCATCGAGGTGCGAGGACGTGAACACTATGATGTGGCGCGAGCTAAAAACAAAGGCATTATCTTTATAACCGGCCACTGTGGAAACTGGGAACTGGTGGCATTGGCTTTCAACCGTCTCTTCAACGACAGCATGTCGGTCCTGGCCCGCCGCCAGAACAATCCTTATCTCAATACAATGGTTGAAAAGATGCGCATGCATTACAAAAATAGCGTCATCTACAAGCAAGGATCGCTTAAACAAATAATTGGAGTATTGAAAAAACAGGGAGTTATCGGTATCCTGTCCGATCAGGCGGTGTTTGTGGAGGAAGGTGTTCTGATCGACGTACTGGGCAGGAAGGCTTGGGCTACCAAGGCACCGATTATCATTGCCCAAAAGACAGGGGTACCTCTGATCCCGGCCTTCATTCACCGCGAACAGGATCGGCACGTGATCACACTCTCACCGGAGTTCGTGCCGAACGGCGGCATGTCCGAGGCCGGCATCCAACGTGATGTCCAGGCCTTATCACGCTATCACGAAGACTTTGTCTGTGCCCACCCGCAAAACTGGTACTGGGTACATCGCCGCTGGAAGCGGGCGGGGGAGGCTGTCCATGCAGAATAGTTTCTGGCGTGAATTACTATTGGTCTGTACGTCGTTGGTTGTCATGACCGCCCTGATTGCCATGAGCGGCGCTGACCTTACGGTCTCCTCGTTCTTTCACATCAATGGCGGCTGGCCGGTTGGCGAGCGTTTCCCCTGGAAATTTCTCTATATCGTTGACAGGTTTCCGGCGATACTGCTGGCCATTGCCGGACTGCTGGCGGTGGTAGTCTCCCTGCGGTGGCCAAGTCGGCGATACTGGGCGAAATGTGGTATTTTTTTAATCCTGCTGCTGGTCCTGGGTCCCGGTGTGCTGGTCAATACGATCTTCAAGGACGGCTGGGGGCGTCCCCGTCCCTGTGAAATACTCCAGTTCGAAGGCAAAAAGACTTTTCTGCAACCATGGCAAAAGGGAATCAGCGGCCAGGGGCGTTCATTTCCTTCCGGCCATGCGTCAGCAGCCTTCTACATGATGGCCCCCTTCTTTATCTATCGACACAGAAATAAACGGCGCGCCCATGTCTGGCTGGCTGGTGGCATAGTTTTCGGAATCTTCATGAGTATTGCACGCATCAGCCAGGGAGGACACTTTCTGAGTGATACACTCTGGGCCTTTGGCGTAGTCTATCTGACCGGATTGTTCCTGGCTGCCCTGTTGAAACTCGATCATGTGCCTGCTGCTCCGCCACTTCCCGAACCTGTTCCATGTTCTTCCTGATCTATAACATATTTTCGCTTTTTCTGTGCATCCCGGCCATCCTTTACCACCTTTACCGATCCATCAGCCGAGGGCGTCCTACAGCACTTTCGGAACGTTTCGGACATATCCCCACACATGAACTGGCAAAAATCGGCACACGCCAACTGATCTGGCTGCATGCAGTCTCGGTGGGTGAAACCATAGCCGCACGGCCATTGCTCAAGACACTCCGCACCCGCTATCCGGGCCACGCCATCCTTGTCTCCACCACAACCGAAACCGGCCGCGGAATCGCCACCGGCTTTCCGGAAAAGGATCTTTGCATTTACTTTCCCTTTGATTTCCTACCGGCAGTCAGGCGGGCGTTGGATACAATCAACCCTGAACTCATCATCATTATGGAAACCGAAATCTGGCCCAATTTTACCCATGAAGCGCACCAGCGCACTATTCCGCTGATCCTGGCCAACGGCCGGATATCCGACCGTTCCTTCAAAGGATACTTGCGATTCAGCTGGTTCTTTCGCCATGCGCTGGAGCGTTTTTCACGGCTCTGCATGCAAACCGCAAGTGATACCGAACGGATCATTGCCATAGGCGCACCGCCGGAATTGGTGATGACATCCGGAAACCTGAAGTATGATATTCCTTCAAGAATGGTATCCGGTAAGGAAGTACAAGCCTTGCGACAACGATACGCCATTCCTGACGGTATGACCGTTATCACAGCCGGCAGCACCCATCCAGGTGAGGAAGAACTTGTCCTCAACACGTACCGGGAGCTGCTGGCATCCCATGACAATCTGTTTCTTGTGCTCGTACCGCGACATCCGGAACGATGCGGCGAGGTTGCTGCGTTTCTTGAGCGCAATAATATTTTCTGCCGCCGCCGCACTGCGCTGGAAGCAACTGGTGCAACCCTGTTTAGCAGCGGAGAAATCCTGTTGGTAGACACCATCGGTGAAATGATGGAGCTGTATGCCCTGTCCGACCTGGTCTTTGTGGGCGGAAGCCTGGTGCCCACCGGCGGTCACAACCTGCTTGAGCCCGCCTCCGTTGGTGTAGCGAGCCTCTTCGGCCCCCACATGACCAACTTTCGCGAGATTGCAGAGCTGGTACTCGGCTATCAGGCCGGAATTCAGGTGGATTCCGCGGCAGGATTGGCCGAAGCATGCCGTTCGCTGATTGAGGATGTTGATCAGATGAGAGTGATGGGAGAAAATGGGTTGCGGATGATGCGGGAAAACGGCGGCGCCACGGAGCGGCACATGAAGGTCATTGCTGAATACCTATGATATCCGGTATCCATGGATACTGGCGCGGATTGGCCAATGGTTCGCGCAGCAGCACCCTTGACCGGCTGCTGCTTGCCCTGTTGACGCCAATCTCCCTGGCCTATGCCCTGATCCAACGCCTGCGGGCCATTTTTTACCGGACCGGAGTGCTGAAAAGCAGGCGCCTGCCCATTCCGGTGATATCCATTGGCAATCTGACCGTGGGCGGCACCGGCAAGACGCCGGTAACAGCCCATATTGCCCGTTTCCTGTTGAGCCAAGGCTACCGGGTGGCTGCCTTGTCCCGCGGCTATGGCGGCTCGCTGGAAGGGCACACTGTTGTGGTCAGCGACGGCACCACCATCATGCTGCAACCCGGGCAGTGCGGTGACGAACCGTTTCTGCTGGCCTCAACAATTCCCGGCCTGATGGTGGTTATCGGCAGTGACCGGTATGCGGCCGGCCTGCTGGCAATGGAGCTGCTGGCGCCGGATGTTTTTCTGCTGGATGATGGCTTTCAGCACATGCGCCTGCAGCGTGATCTTGACATCCTGCTGCTGGACCATTCGCGACCGTTCGGTAACGGCTGGACACTTCCGGCCGGACTACTGCGCGAACCGGCCAGT
>WSSedB1CaDRAFT_10000524_pt1 | contig 16431 bp, 15 predicted proteins | sample WetSurSB1Cattail_FD_9460 | JGI IMG/M metagenome (IMG submission 9460)
GCCCGGCTACCAGATCGCGCACCTGCCGGTATGGATGATGGCTCGCCGAGTAAAGCAGAGTCGCTGCCAGTTCCACTTCGAGCGACTCGGTCCGCTCAACCAAATCGACCACCGGCGCGCCCGCAACCGGTGTGCCCTGGAGCAGCTCCGCGGCGGCCTGCGCCAGCTCTTTCTGCGTTTCCATCTGATAAGCATTGGGCTCAGCGTACTTCACAAGCGTGGGCGCGGAACCCACTGGCCGCGCCGCAGGATCGGGATTCCACGCCGGGCCGGTCGCGGCTTCGCGCAGCTTCTGGCCCAACTCGCGCACCTCTGCCGCCGGATGCGACAGCAGACGCGACACCTGCGTTTCCAGCGTGCGCGCATTCACAATCTGGCCGAGCGAGGTGTTGGTCGCCAGCGGCAGCAGGTAGCGCGCCACGTCAAAGGCCCGCGCCTTCAGCGTGCGCTCGTAGGCCTCGGGCTTCATGCCCTCGGGCAGAGCCACGCGCGCCCGCAGCGCGTCCAGCACCGCAGCCGTGGTGCGCTGGTAGGCAGCAAACAGGTTTTCGGCAGTCTCGGTAAACAGCTTTGCTGAAGCGGAATCGTGGCCAAAGTCAGGAAGATACCAGCCGGACTTGAGGAAGTTCTGATAGCGCGTCGACCGCTCCTGGCCATCCCAGCGTTGCTCGTCCACGAGCACAATCGCTGCCAGCAGGCTCAGCCGCTCCACCGCGAAGGCGATGTGCGCAAGGTCGGCAATGGAGCGATGGCCGTACTGGAAATAAAACGTGTTGAGAAACTGCTCCGCGCGCTGGGCGCTGATCTCGGTGAGCGACTCGCGCATGGAGAGCGACGAGCGCGAGTACTTGGCCATGGCATAGGCCAGCACTTCGGGGTCGGCTCCGTGAACGGCGAAGACATCGGTCTGGTTGCGGGCGGCGACGGGCTGCAGGGGTTCGCTGGACATTGGTTTGGGCTCGCGAACAGGATACGGCATCCGCGCGGCTCAGCCTGTGCATTCCGGGGACGGGGCAAACTCCCTATAATGACCTTCGGGCGCGTGCGGACCTTCGAGTTCTCGCGGCGCGCCGGAGGATGGAGCGTACGATGGCGGATTTGCAGGGAAGAATCGCGCTGGTGACCGGAGCCAGCCAAGGAATCGGGCGCGCCTGCGCGCTGGAACTGGCCAAAGCCGGAGCAACGGTGGCGCTCGCAGCACGCAACGAAACCAAGCTGGCTGAAGTGGCTGCCGAGATTGCCGCCGCCGGTGGGCAGGCCGCTCCCTTTGCCCTCGACGTGGCCAGCGAAGAGTCGATCAAAAGCGGCGCGAAGGCCATTCTCGACCGCTTCGGTAAGGTGGAAATCCTTGTCAACAACGCCGGCATCACGCGCGACGACCTCATGATGCGCATGAAACGTGCCGACTGGGACGACGTGCTGAACACGAACCTTACCGGCGCATTTCTGCTTACGCAGGTTCTGCTCCGGCCTATGATGAAGAACCGCTGGGGCCGCATCGTAAACATTACCAGCGTCGTCGGCCGTACCGGGCAGGAAGGCCAAGTGAACTACGCCGCATCCAAGGCCGGCCTCATCGGCTTCACGCGCTCGCTGGCGCGCGAAGTGGCCTCGCGCGGCATCACGGTCAACGCCGTTGCACCCGGCTACATCGAGACGCCCATGACCGCGGTGCTCGACGAAAAACTGCGCGCCGTCATGCTCACGCAGATTCCCATGGGCCGTGTGGGTACTGACGCTGACATCGCGCACAGCGTTGCGTTCCTCGCCTCGGAGGGTGCGTCCTATATCACCGGCCACGTGCTAGACGTGAACGGTGGCATGTATATGGGTGGCTAGCTTCACCCTGCGGTGCTAGATACCGAGCTGTTCTTTCACACTGCGGACGCGGTCGCGCGCAACAGTCAGTTGCGTATGCACCGCATCCTTTAGCGTGAGCACAACTTTCCCCGCGAACCACGAGTTCACCTCGTGTACCCAGTCCACGTTCACCAGCGCCCCGCGATGAATGCGCAAAAACTTCGCTGGATCGAGCCGCCGTTCAAGCTCGGCAATGGTCTGGTCCACGCAGTGACTCTTGCCGTTCACCACCGCATAAGTGAGCTTGTCCTGTGCCACGAAATGCGTCACGTCATCGAGCGACAGAAACGAAATGCGTTCGCCCACGCGCGACGCGATGCGCTGTGGATAGCTCGCCTGCCCGTGCTTGAATGAGGCAGCCAGATCGCGCAGAAGTTCCTGCAACTGCGGATTCTGTTGCCACTCCGGCTTTGTGATGGGGCGCAAGCGTCCCAGCTTGCCCAGCGCACGCTGCAGCTGATCGCTGTCGATCGGCTTCAGCAGGTAGTCGATCGTGTTGGCCTCAAAGGCGCGCAGCGCGTGCTGATCATAAGCCGTTGTGAAGATGACGAAGGGCTGCCGCGTGAGCCGTGACAGAAGCTCGAAGCCATTTATGCCCGGCATCTCGATATCGAGGAAGAGTACGTCGATCTCTTCCGCCGCTCCGTTGAGAAATGTCACTGCCTGCGCAGGGTCGCAGGCGCTGCCCGCAATCTCGATCTGCGGAAACGCTGCGAGCAGGCGCGCGAGCCGCTGCAGCGCGAGCTGTTCGTCGTCCACCAAATAGGCGCGTAGCGCGGTGTCGCTCATCTTACAACTCCGCCGGGAGGGCGATGCGCGCCACGGTAAGCGCACCTCGCCGCATCACATCCAATTGTCCACGTTCGCCAAACAGCAGCTCAAGCCTCGCCGACAGATTGCCCAGACCGTGTTCGGGAGCCACCTCAGCGAGCGAAAAGCCGGGACCGTCGTCTATCACTTCCAGGCACACGCGCCCTTCCTCCAAGGCGCCCGCGATCTGCAGTTCAGCCCCTGCGGGGTTCCGCGCCACCACGTGCTTCACTGCGTTCTCTACCAGCGTTTGCAGAGCCAACGGAGGCACCTTGTAATTGCTAATCGCATCGGGCACATCGATCCGGTAGCGCAGTCGCGCGCCGAAGCGCGTTGACTCGATTTCAAGATACTCGCGAACGATCTTCAACTCCTGTGCCAGCGGAACTAGGCTGCCGTGGTTGGAATTGAGGGAAAAGCGAAGCAGGGAGGCGAGTTTGCTGACCGTGTCTTCTGCGCGCTTCGGATCAGTCGGAATGAGCGCCGCGATGGTGTTGAGCGTGTTGAACAGGAAGTGCGGATGGATGCGCGATTCGAGCGACGACAGGCGCGCTTCCACGAGTAGCTTATTGGCGCGTTCGTGCTCCATCTGCCGCGTGCGCAGCTCCAGCGTGGCATAGTGCAACTTGTGCCGCAGGGTTTCATACGATGTGATGCTGAGTCCAATCACGAGGGTCATGACCAGACTGATGGGATACGACGATATGAACTCACTGCTCATTGTGTCGCCCCGAAGTATTCCTGTGAACCACATTAGGACTACTCCTGCGGCGGTGCCCACGGTGGCCGTCGAGGTCAGGACACATATATTCAACAGAATCGCCATACGAGGGAATCGCGGCGCGTACGTAAAGCCAACCCAGTTCAGCAAGAACGACGAAGGTGTTCCGATGAACGTCGCGTAGATCAGAGCGATGACAAACCGGCGGCCCATCGCCGATAGCTGCGGGTGCTCGAACACCAGTAGGAGTAACCCAACCAGCAGCCCTGCAGAAGGAACAATCCAGGCGGTCTTGAAGAAGGAGCGCAACCAGTCAATCTTCTGCGGTCTGACAGTACCGGCGGCATTGGCGGATTCAGGTGTGCGATTCATAGCTGGAACCGGACTCCAACCGAAGTGGCTGTGGCGTAAGGCGCTGAACCGTAGTCCGAAGTGGCGCTGCCGTGTGGAACTTCCAGATGTACATACGACGAGAAGTGATTGCCGAACCATCGGTTCACATCCACAATGCCGGTGAAGCTGTGGTCGTCGAGGTTTGTCACCATGGCCCCGGAAACGTCCCACTCTTTCCAGCGCGGTCGCTCGCGCAGCCGCGATTTGCCTGCACTGAAAAACGTGTAGTGCTGGCGGCCAGCAAGCGGCGATACAGTGCTGTGCCGGAAGTATTCCGTGTTGGGCGGTGTATAGAACTCGCCCATGAACGTGACGCCGGAGTGCAGTGTGCACTTGGCGCCGATGAGCGCCGCGGCCTGCTCGCGCCACATGCCTTCGCCGTGCAACTCCCACGCCTGGCCCAGCACGCGTGTAAAAGTGAAGCCGCCGAAGGCGTCGCTGCCGCGGTCGTCGCCGGCGATGAGCGAAGTGTCGAAACCGTGCACCAGAACGTTATACCGGATGGCCGTGGTGTCGTGCAGGTTAGTGCCGGAAGGAGCTAGCGCGGCGGTGGACCATGCAACCGTGACGGCATGTGGTCCTCGCACCCAGTCGGCCTTCACCATGTCGCGGCCTTCGTTCACGTTCAGCCGGTCGGCCGGGTCGGTGGGGTTGCGCGGCGGATCGAGCACACCCGCCGCGGTGAAGGCGTAGCCCGTGCCCCAGCGCACCATCTTGCGTCCGGAGGTGAAGTCGAAGTCACCTGCGGAAAGGCTGACATAGGATTCCTTCACATGCAGTCGTGTGTCGGTGTCGGTGTAAGTGGTCGTGATGCCGATGAGGCTGGTCGAGAAGGTGAAGCGCTCACGATAGCGCAGGCCGAACGATGGCTCGAGCAGTACCTGGTTTAGCACTGCGGGCAACTGATAGTGCACATCGGAGTAGAACGTCGCGTCGTCGATCACGGCGACGGAGTAGCGCGTTTTGAGGCGACTCTCCTCTTGCGGTGCGGGGTCCTGCGCGCGCGCGCAGAAAGCCGTTGCAAGAAGCAAGAGCACCGGGATGTTTCTGCGAGTATGCATGCTTAGAATCGGTCAGCGCGGCCCTGATAGAAGAGCTTGTCTGGCAGTGTGCGCGGTGCTGCACCGGAGTACTCGAGCACGCTGTGCGAGTTGTGGCGAATCTCGTCGTAGAGCGTGAGCTTGTGCAACTGCATCTTGCCGTTGTACGGCTGATACTCGTCGAACGTCGCCGACTTGATGTGCTTGCCAGATGTCAGGTAGAACTCCGCGCGCACCGGTCGCGCGTCCTCGGTGCGCAGCCAGTAGAGAATGCGCTGATAAGTCGCGCCTTTCCGTTTCGCGGTGAGTTCGAGCACATGGCACTCGGTCGCACCTACCTTCTCCGTGCGCAGGTAGACCGGCGAGTAGTCGACGGCGTAGTTGGTGCGGGCCACGTCGCCGTTGGAGGCGTCGCCGGTGAGGCGTTCGAGTGGGGTGATGCGCACCGGGCGGCTGGTGTCGGGCAGGTAGACCCACATATCGTCGCCCACCATCAACAGGTGGCGGCCTTTCTCACGCGGGCTCATGAACTCGACGTAGGTCTTGTCCGTGCCCTTCTGTGAGACCTCGTAGAGGTGCTCCTCGTCGGACTTCCCGGCCTCGTAATCGGTGATCTTTACTTCGACCACGTAGGCGGGCCAGCCGTTGCGGTAGGCGTCGGAGCGCTTCAGCAGCGCTTCGGCGTCGGGTGTGGCCGCGCGGCACACCAGGGCGCAGGTAAGCAGAAACGAGAGCAGGAACAAGAGCAGGAACGAGCGAAGAATGCGGTTCACATTAGACATGGGCCAGTGCCTCCGCAATTTGCAGCCGCGATGCGCGAATCGCAGGCAGGATGGATGCGAGCGCCAGCGAGACAACCACCATCAGCGATGAGCCAATCATGAGCGCGGGCACGTGCAGAACCCTGAAGGCCATCGGCACATCCGTGCCCGGAGGTGGAGGCAAATGCAGTCCAGAGACGTTGAGCAGCATGCCGAGCAGGTTGCCGCCGATGACTCCCGCAACGGCGCCGAACAGGCCGGTGAGCGTGGCCTCCACCATGAAGAGCGCCACGATCCACGTGCGCGGCGTGCCCATGGCGAGCATAGTGCCAATCTCACGCGTGCGCTCGAACATAGCCATCAGCAGCGTGTTCACCGTTGCCATCAGCACCATGAAGAAGACAATTACGCCGAGGAAGAGGAAGATGCCGCTAAAGAGCGTGCGCACCTGCTTGTAGTACGCGGCGAGCTCGATCCACTTCTTCTCGACCATCGGCTGGCTCAGGCCGCGCAGTTGCGGCGCCAGTTCTGCAGCAACCGCGTCGGTGTTGTCAGTATTGTCCAGGCCCACGACGAGGTTGGTTACGCGATCGGATTGGAGCAATCGTTGGGCTGAAGGTAGCGTGATCCGCAGGTAGCGGTCATCGAGATCCTTGAAGCCTGTGTTGACGAGGCCCACGATCTGCACGTCGAGGCCGTTGAGCGCGCCGTCGGCGGTGACGGAGAGGATGGTGAGCCCGTCGCCAACTTTCACGTTCATGGAACGTGCGACGCCGGTGCCGACGAGCGCTTCAACTTCACCATTGCTGCTGGAGTTCAGATCGTTTCCCGAAGCGAGGCGCGGGCTGAAGCCCATGGAGCGCTCGATCTCCGGCTGGACGGCGCTGCCCATGAAGACGGAGGATTTGACGCCGTTGGAGAGCATGCCATAGAACTCAATGCGCGGGGCGACGCCGCGCACATGCTTGCCGGTACGCACGGATGAGGCCACATGCTGCCAGTCGCTGATGCCAGTGTCGAGCACGTGGACTTCGTCGCGCTGGAAGTGCTCGGCGGTGAAGATCTGGATGTGACCAAGCCCGTTGCGAATGGTGCTCTCGCGCAGGCCGCGGAACATGAAAGCGAAGAAGCCGCCCACCAGTAGCAGTCCGGCCACGCCGCCGCCCACCATCAGGAGCGTCATCAGCGTTCGCCGCCGGTTGCGAAACACGTTACGAAATGCAAGCAGCAGAAACTTGCTCATGGACGTCTCCTTTCGCGAAGCTGTCAGAAACCACCTGTCCGTCGGTGAGCCGCACAATGCGCGGCGTATGCTCCAGCAGGCGTTGGTCGTGGGTGGAAAAGATGAAAGTGAGTCCGAGCCGCTGGTTCAGTCCACGCATCAGTTCGATGAGCTGCGTGGCGTTGCGCGTGTCCAGATTCGCTGTGGGCTCGTCGGCAAGCACCAGCGCAGGCCTGTGGACAATCGCGCGTGCCACGGCGACGCGCTGGCGCTCACCGCCCGAGAGCAGATCGGGCCGCTGATGCGCGCGGCCGGCAAGGCCTACGCTTTCCAGCGCTTCGGTCACGCGGGTGCGGCGTTCGGCCGGGCTCAAGCCCTGGATCAGCAGCGGAAACTCTACATTCTCTGCCGCAGTGAAGACGGGGATCAGGTTGAAGGTCTGGAAGACGAAGCCGATTTTCTTGCGGCGCAGATCGGTGAGCTGCACCGGGCTGAGCGTGCCGGTGTCGACGCCATCGATGAGGATCCTGCCGGAAGTGGGTTTGTCGATGCAGCCTATCAGGTTGAGCAGTGTCGATTTGCCGCTTCCGCTGGGGCCTGCGATGGCCAGGAATTCGCCACGCTCGACGCGCAGGCTGGTGTGGTCGAGCGCGATCACCTCGTTGTGGTCGAGCGGGAACCTGCGTGTGACCGCATCGACGTGAACGAGGGCGACAGTTGGAATCATAGGGCAGTCCTTCCGGTGGCGTTGCTACAACCGGAAGGTAGCCTGAGGCGTGGTGCTGCGGCGCGTCGATTCCGACGAAGGGCAAAAGAAGCGGATGGAGGGTGGTATCCCGCGGACGAACCGGGCCGCTGATTTCCCTATTGCTGCGGCGGTGGGCCGTTCCCGGGGCCGCGTTCGCCATTGGGTGGCTGCCCCATAACGGAGACGGTGGTGGCCACGAAGGCCCCGTCCTTTACCGCGCCTTCCACGTGTAACCTGTCGCCGATCTGAATGTCAGCGAGGGTGATGGGTTCGCGGCGCTTGCGGAATGTAGTGTTCTCATCGGCCACAAACGCGTGCGCGGCCTTGTCAGGGCCGCCCTCGAGGGTGACGCGCAGCTCGTTGATAGCGGTCACGCGGCCCATCAGCCAGGTTTTGCCGTAGTTGGCTTCCATCGCGCGCATCTGTTTGGCGCGTTCGGGGTCGATGAGCAGGATCATCACTGCGCCGATGGACTTGGCCGCACCGTCCACTTCGCCGCCGGCGGCGATCGCGTCGCCCACCTGGATGTCGGTGGCCTTGATGGACACAGGCTGTGTGCGGTCGCCGCCTTCAGCTTGCCGTTGTCCGCGGCCCTGTCCCGGCGCCTGCTTGAGGATGCGGGTGTTCACGCTGAAATGGACGGTGTAGGTTTCGCCCAGTTCGGTCCGGATGGTGAAGTGGTCGGCGGCAATGGCGGTCACGGTGCCCACGGTGCCGCGCCCCTCGCCCCAAATGCCGCTTCGGGGTTCGCTGCCACCGGGGCCCATGGCCGCGGGAGCGTCCTGAGCAACAGCAATGCCCGCGGAGAAAGAGAGCAGCAGGGAAGCTAGAAAGCGCGATCGCACGACACACCTCCGGGCCTGACCGGCCCTTGTGGATAGACGCGCGAATGCCTGACGAAGTTGACGCGATGCGGGTGCGGTCGGACCCGGGCGCTGCGGACTACTGCTTCTCCGGCTCGGCAATCAGCCTTTCAAAGGCCGGAACCCCATGCAGCGCGGCAAACTCCTGATCGGCGGCGATCTTCTTGGGATTGGTGAAGCCCTCGTTGACCGCCGAGCGCAGATACTCAATGGCGCGGTCAGTCCTGCCGGCGCGCGCGCATCCCTTGGCCATGTAGTAGTTCATGGCTCCGCGGTCCTGAACTGACGAGGGGTTCTCCACTCGCGGACCGGTGCTGCGGTCGAAGATCTGCGGATCCACTTCCAGAGCTGACTTATAGACCTCCCAGCCCTTCTCATACTTGTGCTGGGCCATCAGGTCAGTGCCCAGATTCTTGAGGATGAGCGCAGACTTCGGCTCGATCTTGAGCGCCTTGCGGTACATCTTGACGGCTTTGCCGTACTGCTTTTGCGAGTCGTAGACTGTGCCGAGGTTGTTGAGCACATTCACGTTCTTCGGCTCCATCTTGAGCGAAGTCTGGTAACAGCGTGTGGCGTCCTGCAGATCGAAGAGCATCTGGTAGGCGATGCCCATCTTGTTCCAAACGGCGGCGGATGGCTGCGGTACCTGCTTGTAGGCCTCGATGGCGGCCTGATAGCGGCGGCGCGCCATCATGGAATCGCCGACAGCTTCCGGTGTAGGTGCAGGCACGGGTACAACAGCCGGAATAGGCTCTGGCGGTGGGGGAGGGGTGACTTCAGGAGGGGTCTGCGCAAACAGCGCGGCGGCAGAGAGAAGGGTGGCGGCGATTACGGAGGCCGGGAACCCGGAATAGTGATTGAACTTGTTCATATTCCCTCCTTCCAGAAGGAATCGGGGCGACAAGCCGTACGAATCGTCCGCGGGAATTAGACCACTTTCTTCAGTTCTGCGCTACGGCAGATGAAGAATATTTTGCTCACGGTCACCAGCTTCGTCGCGGGGCTGTCCGCTGCCTAGTCTGGTATCGCATGGTTATGAGGCCTGTGCTGTGATGTACGACATCCATGTGGGGCGCGGCGTGGCCGCCAGCGATGAACTAAACTCCTCCCAGACGGGGGATTGGACCATGAGAACCGTTACATTGCCCGTGCCGGCAGCCAACTTGGCCGCCCGCTTTCGCACCATCCGTCAGCACACGCTCAAACTGGTGGAACCGCTGACACCGGAAGACATGATGGTGCAGTCCACGCCAGAGGCGTCGCCGGCAAAATGGCACTTGGCGCACACGGCCTGGTTCTTTGACTCCTTCATTCTGCGGGAGTTCCAGCCGAGCTACCGGCCTTTTGACGCCGACTTTGCCTGGCTCTTCAACAGCTACTACCGTAGCTTCGCAGCCTTTCCGGAGAAGCGCCTGCGCTCCTCCTTCTCGCGTCCACCGCTGGAGGCGATCCTGCGCTACCGCGCTCACGTGGATGCGGCCATCGAGCAGCTCATCGAGGGCGGTGCCCCGCCGGAAGCGCTAACGCGCATTGAACTGGGCCTGAACCACGAAGAGCAGCACCAGGAACTGCTGCTGACGGACATTCTGCACGCCTTCTATACCAATCCACTGCGTCCCGCCTACCAGTCCGGTGCGCCGGAAGACGGACATGCCGAGGCGGCGCCGCTTACGTTCCTGTCTTTTGCAGGCGGAATTCACGAGACTGGGCACACGGGCGCAGGCTTCTGCTTTGACAACGAGTTGCCGCGCCACCGCGTGTGGCTGGAGCCATTCGCCATCGCCTCGCGACTGGTCACCTGCGGCGAGTATGCGGAGTTCATTGCCGACGGCGGCTACCGGCGACCGGAGTTGTGGCTCTCTGCCGGTTGGGACACGGTGGAGCGCGAAGGGTGGACGGCACCGCTCTACTGGACCCACAGCGAGTGCGGCTGGACGTTCTTTACCCTATGCGGGGAACAGCTGATGGCCCGCATGGCGGCTGCGCCGGTGAGCCACGTGAGCTATTACGAGGCAGACGCATATGCGCGTTGGGCCGGGAAACGGCTGGCAACGGAGTTCGAGTGGGAGGTCGCGGCCGAAGGGCGGCCGATCGAGGGAAATTTGTTGGAGTCCGGGCGGCTGGTCCCTTTCCCTGCCACTGCTCTTGTCCGAGATCAGGGCCCTGCGCAGCAGTTTGGGGATTGCTGGGAATGGACGGCGAGCGCGTACCTAGGCTATCCGGGCTTTCGCGCGCTGCCGGGTTCGCTGGGCGAGTACAACGGCAAGTTCATGAGCGGGTTGATGGTGTTGCGCGGCGGCTCGTGTGTCTCGCCTGCCGCGCACATTCGAGCAAGCTATCGTAACTTCTTTGCGCCGGAGACGCGCTGGCAGCTTTCCGGCATCCGGCTGGCGGAATAATCCGTAACCGCAACATCTGCAGAGGCATCCAACTCATAAAATGGCTGTCCCCGCTTGTTCCGTCGTTGATGCACGTATCTCCGATCGAGTCGCCACGGCGGTTCGGCGGGGGTTCGTGGCCAGTCCCAAATCGCTGCCGCCGTGGCTGTTCTATGATCAGGCGGGCTCGCTGCTCTTCGACCAGATCACCGAGGTGCCGGAGTACTACCTGACGCGCACGGAGCGCGGGATCTTTCTGCAATCCGCGGACGAAATTGTTACCCGTGCGGCGGCGGGCCAGAGGTTGCGCGTCACGGAGTTGGGTGCAGGATCGGCGGACAAGACACGCCTGCTGCTGTCCTCCGCCGTACGCCAGCAGGGTGAGGTGGTCTATGAGCCGCTGGATGTCTCGGAGAGTGCTCTGGAGGCAGCCCGCAAGCGCATCGAGCGCGAATTGCCTGAAGTGCGGGTTGCGCCGCGTGAGGAGGACTACACGCTGCGGCTTGACCTCGACCCTCTGCCTGCGGGCGAGCGGCGTCTGGTGCTCTACATCGGCTCCAGCATCGGCAACTTTGAGCCTGCAGAGGCGTTGCGCCTGCTCGAAACCGTTCGCGCCGGATTGCGATCCGGCGATGCACTGCTGCTCGGCGTCGATCTGGTGAAGGAGGAAGCCACGCTCCTGGCGGCCTACGACGATGCGGCGGGAGTGACGGCGGCCTTTAATCGCAATCTGCTGGTTCGCCTGAACCGCGAACTCGGCGCGGATTTTGTGCCGGAGGCCTTTGCTCACCGCGCGGTGTGGAATGCAGCTGCGTCGCGAATGGAGATGCATCTGGAAAGCCGCGCTGCACAGACGGTGCGGCTGGCGGCACTCGGTCTGACAGTGGGATTCCTGCCCGGCGAGCGGATTCACACGGAGAACAGCTACAAGTACCGGCACGGCCAGGCTGAGGCCCTGCTGGAGCGAGCGAGCTTTACGCCCAGCGCGACATGGACCGATCCGTGTGGCTGGTTTGCGGTGTGCCTGGGACGCGTGGAGTAGAGCGTTTTCGATTCACATGTTGACGTTTGAAGATGGTGCCTCGTGGCTTTTTCTTGAGGAAAAAGCCACGAGGCTTCCAGTCTTCTGTAAAGAACTGAATCGAAAACGCTGTAGCGCCCCAGGCTGGGAAACTCGCTGAAGATGCTACTTCGGCTGCGCGATCCGGACCAGCAGCACGTCGTGGTTGCCAAGTTCAATCGGCATGTTGTCGGCCAACTCGATGTTCTTTCCAGTCCACAGGTCCTTGCCCTTCTGCACGCCGTGCAGGCCGAGCTTCGCAAGGCTCAAGTGGAAGGGATGCGTGGCAACGCGGTCGCTGCCCACGTTAAGCACGGCAACAGCCAGCGCGCCACCGCTCAGGTGCCGCGTCCAGACCTCGACCTCCCCGTCTGCATACGTCCGTTCAGCCTGTTTGCCCAGGCTGTCCTGATCGATGGCGATGACGTCGCGATTGGTGAGGATGGCCTTGACCTCGGGTTTCATCTGAGTCAGGTCGTTGCCTGCCAGCAGCGGTGCGGCCACCATGGCCCACATGGAGAAGTGCGCGCGATTCTCTGCGAGAGTGAGTTCGCCGTTTCCTACTTCCAGCATGTCAGGGTCATTCCAGTGGCCGGGCCCGGCATAGGATGCCAGTCCTGCCTGCTGGCTCAGCAGATCGTAGACGCTTTGCCACTTCGCCTCAATGTCGCCGGTGGTGCGCCACGCGTTGCCGCCCAGCGCCGGTGCCCACTCCCACGGGGAGTCCCAACCATATTGGCAGAGCGAGTAGACGATGGGCCGGCCGGTAGCTTTCAGAGCCTTTCCCATCTTGTCGTAGGCCGCGTGCATCAGGCGCATCTGCCCGGCTTCGTCGTGCGGCGCCTGCTTCTCCATCACTTCAGGGATGAAGCTGCAAAGGTCGTACTTCAGGTAATCGATGCCCCACTCGGCATACATCTTCGCGTCCTGCTCCTCATGGCCCAGAGAGCCAGCGTAGCCTGCGCAGGTCTTCGGTCCGGGTGAGGAGTAGATGCCGATCTTCAAGCCCTTGGAGTGGACGTAGTCGGCCAGCGCCTTCATGTCGGGGAACTTCGGGTTGGTGTGGAGTACGCCGCTCGCATCGCGCTCGCCCTCCCATGTGTCATCGATGTTGACGTAAATGTAGCCGGCGTCGCGCATACCAGTGGATACGATCTGATCGGCAGCGGCGCGCACGCCTTTGTCATCCACTCTCTCGGCAAAGTAGTTCCAGCTGTTCCAGCCCATGGGGGGCGTCTGTGCCACCTGTGCGGCGGAGGCAAGGGATGAGAGTGCGATTGCGGCGAGAGGTAAGGCAAGGGAAAGGCGCATGTTGGGAATTCTCCTGAAAACGATTTCATCGGGATACTACGCCGGGCACCTTGCTCCAGGCAAGATCGCATTTGCAATTGCTGTGAGTTTGTCCACGGGCATCCGCTCACCGAGTGCCGTGCGCTCAACTAGCGTGCGCGATTGAGCGACGACGCTGGCGTGTAACGGGGCTGGATTAGTCGGCAATGGGCGCAGCTGCATGGCGCGGCGCCGTAGCCATCAGCGACTGGATCGCCTGAACGCTGCCGATGCCGCCACGTGCGCCCGTGGCGGTGCAGTTGAGCGCTGCGGCTGCGCAGGCAAAGTCGAGCTGACGCTCCAGGTTCCAGCCCTGGAGAAGTCCGTATATAAACCCCGCGTGGAAGATGTCGCCCGCGCCGGTAGTGTCCTTCACTGGCACGCTGAAGGCGGGACGCAGAAGGAAGCGGCTGCCGTCCCATGCCAGCACACCGTCCTCGCCCAGCGTTGCAGCGGCCATGGTGCAGTTATAGCGACGATGCATGCGGCGCAGGGCTTGCTCCAGATTACGTTCGCCGGTGAGCATCTGCGGAAAGTTGCGGCTCACGATCAGGTAGTCGATGTTGGCGAGCAGATCTTCAACACCGTTGTAGAGTTCGTCGAGATCGCCAATGACGGGGATGCCGACCTCGCGCGCCCAGCCGGCGGCGGTTGTGGCCGCGGCGGTTTCCAGCCCGTCCACGTGCAACGCGCGCGCGCACACAATCCACTCGCGGCGCAGATCCTGTGGCTGAAGCAGAAGATGGTTTTCGCGCCGGTTCAGCACGGTACGCTCGCCGCCGCCGTCCACGATGATGAGCGACTGCGGGCTTGAAGCCTCCGGCACGGTCACGATGCGCGTATCCACGCCGGCCTGCGCAAAGGCACGCGCGTGCAGGCTGGCGGCGTCATCGTCACCCAGCTTGCCCACGTAGCGTGTGCTGAGACCCCACGTCTGGCAGGCAACCACGGTTGAGGCTGTTTGTCCGCCCAGCAGAACCGAGGCTTGCGAGTACTTGACCTTGGAGCCACGCTCGGGATATTCCGGCAGTGCAATGAGCGTGTCCGTGGCGTTGAGTCCAACGCCCACAAGGTCAACTAGCGACGTCTCGGTCATGGTGTTTATTGTAGCGACCTCAGGAAAACTTCGTTGCTTTCCACAAGCCCCAGGCACAGCCGACTGCCGTGAGCACCAGGACCACGGTTAGCACTCCGGTCCAGGCCAGGTTCATGCCCAACTGCGGTACGCGCGCCTGTACGCCAAGCCAGAGGAACACGCCCAAGGCGCAGATCAAGATCAGGTAGTCCCACCAGGAGCGGCGCGAAGAGAACCCCGTGGACGCAACTCCGCGATAGGCCTGCAGCACGCGCGGGTAGTCCAGTTGATAGCGCTCGCACTCGCGCTGCAGCGCTTCGTGCGTTGAGGCGTGCTCGCGCTCGGTGGCAATGGCGGTGCTCACGGCCAGCGCTCCAAGAATCATGACGAACGAGCCAGCGACGACCATTAGCCGGTGCTGCGCGTCAGCATGCGCCAGCTCGCCAAACACCAGCGCGCCCCACGCCAGACCCCACAACTGGTTTGTGTTGGACAGAGGAATGCCGCGGCCGATGCCGAGGTACTTGGCGGCGTATTGCTGAAAGATGTCGCCAATGACCCACACAAAGCCACCCAGAAAGAGCCAGAACAGCATGGGCCGCACTGTGGGCGAGTGCACAAGAGAGAGGGTAGAGGTGCGGTCGAAGGAGAGCGCCAGGGTTAGAACAGCTCCCAGCTCGCCTGCCGTGAACACGGTGACGAACGAAAGCGGATTCATGCCGCTGATATAGGCCTTGCGGTAGGGGATGTACATGGTGCCCCACAGCAGGCTCGCGCCTGCGGCAGCCAGCACGCCGGACATCGCGCGGCCCGCCTGCGGTCCACTGCCATGGATGGTGCTGAAGCCGAGCAGCACAGCGGCCACCACGATGGCTGTTGCGCCGAGTACGACTTTGGCAACGTTTTTGCCGCTTGCGCCCTTGAGTTCGCCGAAGAGCACGCGGCCCCAAAAGATGCCGACGAGCGAGTTTGTGTTCCACAGAGGAAACGCGATAGCGAGGCCCACGTCTCGAATGGCGAACACGGTGAGCGTGTTGGCCACGGCCCACAGCATGCCCGCCAGAATCGCCACCGGGATCAAATGCCGATGCTCGTTCAGATCGGCGAACACCTGCCGCGTGCCTTTGAGCAGAGTGGGTAAGGTCCAGCGCGCGGTAAACACGCCAGCCACCATGCACAGCGAAATGGCATAAGGTGAGAGGCCGGAGTTGACCAGTTTGGTCGGCGCTTCTGCCGCACCCAGCCACACGCCCGCGGCCAGTCCGCACAGTACGCCCATGCCATGCGTGGAGCGAAACGCAACGGCGGAGCTGGTCTTTTGGATGGTGCGAACGGGCGGGATGATGGTCCTCTCGATGGGCCTAGCCGAGCGTAACAAGCAGAGCCAGGCCGACGCAGAACACGGCAAGCGGAATCAGAAAGTGACTGTCCGTCAACATCGCGCCGGTCTGTTCAGTGAATCGCATGGTCTTTGCTCAGTGACAGGCGCAACGATAAAGATGCGCCTGAGGGCGTGTCAAGGACGCAGTCCCTCAGCAACGCGTGTAATGCCTTGGAGATCCGCTGTGAACCCAACGTTGGTGAAGCCGGTGTCGGTGAGTAATGATCGCACTGCATCGGACTGGCCGAAGCCGATCTCGAACACGAACGAGCCGCCGGGCACGAGCGCTGCGAACGCCGACGGAATGAGTCGGCGGTAGATGTCGAGGCCGTCTTCACCCGCAAAGAGCGCCAGTTCTGGCTCGAAGTCGCGCACCTCCACCGAGAGTGCGCCGCGATCGGCGGTTGGCACATAAGGCGGATTCGAAACGATGAGTTCAAACAACTCGCCCGTCACGGGCGTGAGCAAGTCGCCTTCGAGAAAGCGAATGCGCTCGGCGAGCGCGCAGCAGGCGGCGTTCCTGCGCGCTACCGCTAATGCTGCCGATGAGAGGTCGATTGTGGTGACCGACGCATTTGGCAACGCGTGTGCCAATGCTACAGGAATCGCGCCGGAGCCGGTGCCCACGTCCACGATGTGTGGGGCAGGGAAGCGGTGCGCCAGTTCGATGACCCTCTCGACCAGGTGCTCAGTCTCCGGGCGCGGAATCAGCACATCGCGCGTGACGTGGAACGGCAAGCCGTAGAACTCCGTCTCGCCGGTGATGTATTGGATGGGCTCGCCTGCTCGG